>Ga0210059_1007154_pt1 | contig 17790 bp, 9 predicted proteins | sample Ectturendosymbi2_FD_188042 | JGI IMG/M metagenome (GOLD analysis project Ga0210059, IMG submission 188042) | Ecteinascidia turbinata endosymbiont from Florida, USA - Sample 2 (SPAdes) (version 2) | ecosystem: Host-associated > Tunicates > Ascidians > Unclassified | place: Key West, Florida... | reverse complement strand
GAAAGTTGCATTTATTTTCAGCGAAAGTTGCATTTATGCGCTGTAAGTTGCATTTATGCGCACATTTGACTGTGAAAGACTTGAAACAACCTATTTTGCATGCAAAAATCGAAAAAGTTGCGAAAACTAACATGCAAAAATCGAAAAAGTTGCAAAAGTTGCATGCAAAAATCGAAAAAGTTGCAAAAAGTTGCAATATAAAATTCCTGGAAACAGCTCAAAACATTGAATTATATATATCTTGAGTATTTAGGAAGCTGTTGGAAGCTGTAAAAAAAATTGCAAAAGTTGCAAAAACTTGCCCTAGTGATAACAAATTGACAGTTGACAAGCGGAGGAGCACCGTACATGTAGAAGCGATGGCAAAATCAGTCGATCACTTCCATTTTTCAGATGGCTTGAAAATCACTTTTTAGAAAATGTTTTTCATCATTAGCGGAATTTCCCTCCAAGACGTTTAAAAACGGGATTTTTTTATGACAGGACGAAGCGCAAATACAAAAATGACCTGCACTGAGCCTTACAACTTTCAAGTGCTTATTTTGTAATTTTGTTGGAAATCCCAAAAACGAGATCAACTTTTTTTCGCAGAAACGAAAAAGTGCGTACCGTTCGCCGATCAACTGAAAATTAGCTGTAATCACACGTTGCGGTAAAAGACGGTTGCATCTCAAAAACGCGCCTTTAGGCAAGTCCACATTTTTCGTGGCCTCTCGCAAAGAAACTCGAATTCAGGAAAGAGTAGACTTATTCACAAAAATATTACTTTCTACATATATTTACATTTCTGATAACAGTGTATGTATCCTAGGATAGCTCCAATAAAATATGTTGAAAACGTTTTTCGAATAAACGTCATAAAAAAATAATTCAGCAGAATTCGAAAATAACCACTGCGAGAACAAGAATTTCACAGATATCTATCCTGTCTTTTTCCAATTGGCTTCAGATCTTGAGCAGCCACCTGTTGACACACTGTCTCCCGTTGTCGTTGTCATCTGCTAGGAGGTAGGTCATCTCTGCTGTGGGTATAATCAGGGCTGGTGCCAGGCAGTTTGAAGCGACGCTAAAGCCTGGACTTTGGGGCCCCCAATATAAAATACATTGTATTTAACACATATTTATTTATTTTATTTGTTTGTTTATAGCAGACACGAAGTCCATAGTATGAACACACACACTCTGCAGAACGCATATTATTCATATAAACAGAAACGTCGATTTATTTTAACAAATTTTTGTAAAAGCATGTTCTGTAGTGTCAACATAGCATATGAATCAGATATATAACAAACAGACTTTAGACTTCAGCATTTACTAAATTTCAAGCTAGGAAAATGACTTTTTCCTAAGATATACATATTTTTATCAACACAGTCATATCTAATATTTTTGCATTTTAACTTTCAGTAGATATCATTGCAAGATTCCTTAGTCTTTCATCAGTCATAGCGGTTCTGTGAAAGGTTTTAACTTCAACTTGCTGAAGCTCCGTTCAGCAGTTGCAACACTGGCAGGCACAGTTAATAAAAGACGTAACTCAATGGATAAATTTCCATAGCAGGCCTGCAAGTCATGTTCAATATATTCCATCTTGTCTGCCCTGTGGTACGTGCTTAAGCCTAATTGGCTGCTGATAAATCTGCGTAGCGTTGAGTATCCTTGAAATATTGGTAAAGACTTTACTTGGACGCTCAATTTGAGCATCGGAAGTTTGTACATGTTTAGATCGACTGCATTACGTTCATTAGGCAATTTTGAAGTTCTTGCGATGCGGTATAACTGCAAGGTTTTGTAGCAACAAACGGTTGTGAGTACGCTTTGCCTTAACGCGTGCATGTGAGCGGGCAGCGTAGGTTGAAACACTAAACTCAACAGTCTGAATTCACAAGCGTCTTTTCATAATCTACCATCTTCGCCTCCACAACGCTCTTAACTGACAACTCCTGCAGCAGTACTGATGCTAACAAACGATGACAATTAACGACCGTAAAAATATTTGCCCTTCTTGGGGTATCATCAAATCATTCTTTCGAGCTATAAATGTTAAATGCAAGTACATTTCTAGGTAAACTTCTACTAGGTTGTCCAGCCAAACGCTTCTTGCCAGGTGGTTAACATTCTTTGAACTGTTTAATTAGGTAGCCACATTTGAGCTGATCTCGTGAAGTTTGATGAAGTTGCATATGATATGATAAGCTAACACACAAGTTGAAGTGCACTACAATAGACGATCGGCACAGTTGTTGGACCGCAACGGATTGATATGTTTCGCAGCAGCAAAAAGCCACAATTTTCCACGAGGGAAAACACCAAGCGGTCTTTGGATTGAGTTTCTTTTTCAACCCGTACATTTTGAAGTCAAGTGTTCCGTAAAACAACAATTTCACAACAAACATTTCCTCTCATTCACCAATCTTCATAACAGTCTCGAGATGACAACAATACAGTTTTTGCTACTTTATCAATGGAAGATAGAGTAAGAGTAAGGCCTGCGTTGCAGCCGTTGTATGAACCAAGTGGTTCATAGTTGTCCTCTTATGTGGAAGCAGTTCAATGTAACCCCGCAGAGTGCTCCAGAATCGTTCAACTCTTCAATATGTCGTGGAGGGCCTTCACCAAGACAGCATCATATCGATGAAAGTGGCAGTGAAGTAGAATTTATTTCTGGAATGTCCACAAGCAGTGCGAAAGTAGTCTAAACTCCTGATGTCTTGAAAATCTGCAATGTTTTGAGTTAAAGCCTAGCAGATTAGTCTAGCAGTGTTCACAGCATGGCGAAAATGGGCGAACTGTTGGAAATAAATGAATGTTGTTCATTATATTCTCGGCTTGTGGTAGACATGTGTCCACAATTTAAATTAACTTAACCCAGTCAACAGCATAGTGAAACGGTGGTGCCATCTGTGCAGTCTATCTCCCTGAGGATGGTAACAGAAGTTAAAACACGTCATTAACATTCTTTGTTGTTTGTGATAACATTGCTTGCTGCGAACCTGCCTGCTCTGCGCAGGGTTGCCAGATATCTCTTGAGAAAAAAAGCCAAACCATGTCTAAAAAAAAGCCAAACCGGGTAAAAAAAGGCAAATTGTTAAATAAACATAAAATTCAAAATTTTTTATTAGTTGTAGGACATTTTAGAAGAATAAAGCTGTAGCATTGCCTCTACACTCTACAGGAATTCCAAATCTTCATCTTCCACATTTTGTAGTGTTTCCACTCGAACCTTTGGCGTTATCGGTTGCCAGATATGCTACAACTATATTCTCTTATGGGCTTCCAGATAACTTTTGAGATAATACACTAAGCACTGTTTAAAGAAGCCTTATAAAAATTTTCAGCAAGACATTCAAAAAGCCAAAACACCAGTCTGAGGGTATGTGCCAACTGCCTCCAAAAAAGCCAAATATTGAAAAGAAAAAGCCAAAAAGCCAAAGAGATTTTTTGACGCCAACTGCCTCTGAAAAAAAGCCGTCAAAAAAGCCGAACTGGCAACCCTGGCTCTGCGGCAAGCTACGTCAGTAATGAAATCATGCTATGAAGTCTTCATTCTGATGTTTCGAACAGCTGATATGTCACTATAGGGTAATGTAGTTTTAAACAGATTAAAACCAGACGCTGCGCAAGGACAGGGGTGGGCAATTAATATAGCCCGGGAACCATTTTGAGAAGGCCGTGTTCAGCGGAGTGTTGCACCTCTTAATGTACCTATGCAAGTCTAGGTTCAAGTTAGCCTCAGCACTGATATTTACGTTAAGTGGAAGGATTTTTCAGATTTAAAGTTTTTTTTTCTAATTGCCTCCGCAGGCCACTGAAAATGCTGTGGCGGGCCACATGTGGCTAGCGGGCCGTTAATTTACCACCCCTGCTCTAGGATGGTATAAATAAACAACAAACGAAACTACTGATTCAGCTGAATTAGTCAATGGTAAATTGTTTTTCCATTTGTCGCGATGAAAGTTTCATATGTTTAAACTAAGGGTGAGACTAGGAGCAAAATGCAAAAAAGTTACATATTTTGATTACTTTAAGTGACACCTCAGGGGGTCAAATGCCGGACCGTCTTTTGCTTCGGACGCCCACGTAATCAGCAACAATTTAAAGCGCACTCGGCGGCACGCAGCCATGTTTTCAGGTTCAGGGGTAAAAGTGCGTTTTTAGGGGACAAGGCTTTTGTTTTTATTACATGTTTTAAAACAAATTTTTCTGTGTACAACAAAATTTGGGGGAGGCAATGCCCCCGAATTTCCCCCCTCTGCACGCTGCTACACCACACTATTTAAGTGTAGCAAGGCCGCGTTCCACAAGACGAGCGCTTCACGTAAGAGAAGTTTGCTTTGTTTAGAATAAGCTTAATGGCGTAAAATCGGTTCTGTGTGTCGACAATGGATAAAAGCAATGCATGTTTAGAAAAAGTGAGTTAAAGTAATAAGTTTCAAATTCAATTTTGGGAGTACATTTCCTGAAACCATAAGGTCAAAGTGTCAAAGACATCCGTGTCATCACCACTCGGAAAAGCAACATAGAGGACAGCAAAGCACTCACAGCAATTAAGCGAAAAAAAACAACTCTTTTCTTCCTTCGAAAACTAGCAACGTTGAGATGGTAAGCTTTGACGGAATCTTAAAGGTTGCGGTTTGGAGCGGAGCCACCACATTTGCAAGTCATTGTCAAACGGCAACCACGCATTTTTGCAAGTCATTGTCAAACGACAACCTGTAGGTAGGCATTTGCAACCTGGGGACTTCACGACTTGGGCTGAGATAAACCATTTCGCAAAACATGTTTAAAGCCGAGCGTTGTAAAATATCAGTGGTAACACTTTTCGAAACTTCCTTCCCATCCAAAATTGCGAATATCAAAAAGTGTATTTGATGCCAAACTTGATTGAAGCTTGAAGCAACGAACACTGAAAAATTCTGCAACAGAACTAGTGATTGATTCTAGCTACTGCCGGACAAAAACATAGAATTCGACCAGTTCACTGAATATCAAATCATGTCTCATCATGAGAAAGTTCGCTTGGCCTTCATCCAAATCTGTTGCCCAAGACAACAAATTGCGATTGCACTTCGACATCTGGTGAGAAAAATGGTGTGTTAAAATTGTCCGGTAAACACATCTTGACACCTCGTTTTGTTAAATCCGAACATGAAAACAAAAATATGATGGGCATACTTTTCACCTGATTCGTTTCAAAAAATCAGAGATACACCAATCTCACCAACACCTAGACCTAGGCGAAAGTTATGCTGAAATACAGCGAAGGCGATATCAAGTTTTTATGTTTTGATTAATTTCGTTTTAGCTTAACATATTTTGTAAGACCAACATCACGAAAAGCATTTTCTGACTTCAGAAATATTTGCACCTTCTGCAGTAGTACAACTTTTCATGAACTAATTACATCGCAGCTCTGAATTTCATTTGATAACAAACTTAATTTATTTTAATGTAGTTACTGCAATGTGGAAAAACTTACTGTAATGTTTCTGAACTAAGGCTGCAACAAATGGACTTTAAATCATTCGCCTTGAAGTTGACGATTCGACTGATGTCGGCGACAGCAGCGTATCTCTCAGCTGTTCGTCGTCTTGAGTTGCGTTGGAAAATTCCTCTGCTTTGCAGTTCTGCTTGGGGCTAAGCAAGCTGTTCGACGAAAGCGAACACCAAACCTGAGATTCACAGGAAGATGTTCCACTGGTGGACATGCTCCGACTGTGGCTTGCACAAGTTGCCAATCGGTCTACGACCAATTCTCTCGGCGAAGATACATGAACAGAGAAGGGACGGGGTGATGTTTGGCGTCGACTTGGTCCACTCTGCATAGCCAGGCCGTTTTCCACAACGCCCTCAAAAGAATCTCGGTTCGTCAGTGAGAGGGTGCTGCTCGTTGTTTCACTTGAATCACTGTAATGATAGTGAACAGTGTCGCCAAAAATGATACTGGTCTGAGAACCATTCAGGCTATGCTGACCAGACCAGGCGATGCTGAAGAAGTCGCCTTCTGTTGTAACAAGGGACTCCATGTTTTCCTGGTTGGTAGCTTGAGCGTGGAACTTTGTTATAGCGTAGTATATGATAGAACTGGTGTGATTAGAATGTGGTGATCTTGTCAAAAGAAACTTGAAGCTTTTGGCTGAAATGTCTCTGATTATTTCCGGCTCGATACTGATTAATTGTCTGTTAAATTCTACATCATTCTCCCCTGCAGCAGTCAACTTCAAGCGAAGAGAATAGTTCATATCAACACTAAATGTGAATAAAGGCACCGAAACATCCTCATTCGAATGCAAGGATCTGATTTTATCAAAGCTATGGTCATACTTGTCAAGCAAGTACCACGTAAATTCCCTTTGCTCCTCCATCACAATTTTCACAAAACCAAATGAGCAGAGCGATTTACGAACGTTAGGAACGTCACTGCTGTCTATCATCGGTTCTCTGTCCGAAAAGTGGTTGGCATAAAAAGTGGTGCACCCATCACAACCTAACCTGGTTACTGATTCTCGTTGCATAGGGTGTTTGACAGATTGCCGTACAAGAATATAGACTTTAATCAGATCACAATTAAGTTGTGACGATAAAGCGGATTGCAAGGTGACTTTGAAATATTTTTTGAAATTAAGTCCGCTTGGTTCGCAACGTAGGATCGGAGCAATTGGAAATAACTTGCTTCCATCAAGTTCCAAATCAGAGCTGGGTTCAACTGAAACTTGGATGTGAACTGGGGTGCTGACGGCATCAGGAGGGAATTCTAAGTTGTACTGTCCGCAGCGAAAAGTCAAACCATCGCTTGTAAGAAGTGTTTCCACTGATGTTTGTTCTGAAAAAGAGCTTTCTTTATCTTTGTTTTTGTTTATCATTTGGAAGGATTTGTTCGTTGAAGATATATTTGTTTGAGAAAGTATCAGTTGAACAGCTTGCTCAGTCTCATTCAAGGTTCGACCTTCATTGACTGGACTGAATGGGGAGCCTCCAACTTTCATAGTTCTTCCGATTTTTTTAGTTACGGATTTTTTTCGTACTATTTTGCACCCAGCATATCGATGCCATATCGCAAATATGCCGAGTAGAAATAGAATAGGTACGACATAGTAGACTGTCGCCCACGGTTGTGTTGGATAAGGGGAGAAATGGACTGGGGGTCGTACCTCTTCAGTTGCGTGTGTTGAAAAAGAGACGTTTTGACCTTGCAGTGTGTACTTCCTGATTCCGTAGCTCCGGGTCACCCTGTGGGTAATGAAATAAAAACTGGTTCGTGGCGTCCTTGGAGTTGATATTTTCATTGTAAGGTTTTACAAAGGACCTCAGTTAATCAGCAATTATCTTGAAATCAAAACACAAAAACAAAAAGTAAAAACGAAAGATGATAATAATAAAGATCAATATTGCAAAATATGTTGCCACTCGTCGTAATTTTAATCTCGTCCATGATAGAGTTGCTTAAAAGTGGTAAAACTGAAATAAACGTATAAACTATCGAATTAGGCACGACAAATGATGTGTGTTGCAGCTTGCTTTAGTCTTATACCACTGTGCAGGGGTGCAACCAGCTCTTCATTTCGGGGGGGCAAGTTTCATGAAATTTCATTCGATGACGTCATCGTGCTTACCCAACCGTGTTACAACTTTTTCGCAAACGATCACATAATAATAATCAGTGGTGAAAGTAGAATAATTTTCTTACCGGAACGATCTAGTATTTATCAATACCGTCCCGAAATTTCAGCCATAATTGTAAAAAAGCAATCAAGAACACGTCTACTTTTTGCCCACCCCCTATTGTACATCTTAAAAACACAAAAAATGTATTGTGCATTTTGAAAATAGCTATTTCAAAATGAAGCAAAAAGTGTTATAGGCTACGTTTCACTAACTTCGAAAGTGGGTCAGGCAATGCAGCTTGAGTTGTCTAAATGTAAAACCTCCACTATTTCCCGCACGTCAAGAGATTACCACAACACAAATATAGATCATTATAAAAGCTTTCCACAAAGGTTCATAGTAATTATCCCCTTTCGGCTTTTGACGAGCCATGCCACTTGTTGAGTGAGCTGCTCTTCTCCCTTTTCCAAGCCATGTTTTGACGTATGGATCTAGATCCCATGCTTGGATGGGAGGTCCCACAATGCTGGTAAAGAGCAGGTTGGCGGCATTGTTTGTAGTTATCAGACTTCTTTTATCGTTAATAATATTGTTCATTGCGCTAAACCCTCGCTCACAGTCGGCATTGCTTGGTGATGGAGTGTCAACTGCCAGACAAAGACAAAAAAACTCTCAGACAAAAAACATTTCCAGTTCCTTTGAAAGTATTTTCAGCAGAATTTTCATTCCTGTGTAGATGGGAAAGTTTTGCAAACTTGGAGAAAACAGTGGCTGGTTTTTGCCCATTCCTGTTTGGCATCATCAATGCAATGCGTAATACTCAAGGCGAATTTAATAATTAAGAAAACCGAAAGCATTGTGAACGTTATTCAATTTCACTTTCTCACTCCAACCACGTTCCAAAGCATATATTCTAATGCAGGGGTCACCGAAGGTAACGCGGGCTGCATAGTGACTTTTTCAATACCATGTAAGAAATGCACAAACGACAAAGAGAACAAAATGTATTGATCAAAAAGTGATCAAAAAGGTAATCTTGGCAATAATATATAGTTATGTTGGATCCAGCATACACATATCCGCGTATCACAAACTAAGCTGATAAAAAGTCTTGTGAGATTTGTGTAATTGGCGTTTAGCTTTCAAGGTGTCATTCAAGATGGACCTTTCGGTGTTTTTACACACATTCTTTTTATTTTATCTACATTTTCTGCATAAACTTTAGCACAATGTATGGATATTTTACTATTACTAATAATTATGCAGTCATTTGCAAAGGCATGAGACCAACATGAAATTATCTAATTTTTGCAAATTAGTTTTCATTTTTTTGTGTGTTTGCCTCAGACACAAGGTCTATATCAACGTAGTCAGAAAAATACAAGACTACAGGAATGCTTATGCACAACCCTTCGCAGGTTATGTGTTGATTGGTACACGCATTCAATACTGAAGAGAAGGGAACACTGAAATAAGGCACCAGCAACTATACTGCGTTCGGTCATTGTCATACAGAAGCGCTACGTATTGGGAGAAAATGGAGATTGGTAAAATGCATCAGACAATTGAAGTGAGCCAATAAAAAGTATGATGAAGATGCGTGTTGTTTAATAAAAGCGTGAAATTGTTTCTAATCAAGGCATCAAACGTTTTGACGAAATAGGTGACTTGATATAGGCGAACATTGCATTACTGTAGATGTAATGCACAATTTGATAGACTTTGTTATAGGCAACAAGGAGTTGTTTATACTAGACTGTTTTAATTGTATTACAACTGACAGGCATGCATTGGTATGCAACAGACACGAATACGAATGTTTAAATGAAGTAGAGTACTGAACAAAAGTGCCCCTGAGCTTGTTTGCTGCACAGCTATGTGATTTCAATTGCCTTTGGGTCAGATCCGTCGCCAGAAAGTCTTCAATAGGGGATCTTTACGTTTGTGCAGGGGACTTGACATTCTGAAAATTTACATTAAATTTACAACACAGCATTTGTAAATTGTGACTCGCATTGCGGGCAAATCATTTATAAAATCATCAAATATTTTCCTCACAGATACCCATAAGGCTCGTAGTTCTCAACAAAAAAAATTTGAACGATCTGAAGGAATTGGGTCTTAATCATTGCCATTTAATTGACTGCAATTATTAGAGGTGTCGTAATGAGATGCAAACATTTACAAAGATTTGCAAGAAACCAGAATCAAGCCAATCATTCAGTTATGAAAATACTGTTACCGAATGTGCAAATCTGAGGCTAGTCAAAACAATGCACCACCACAATGAACGTGTTCATTCATTAGCACACATCGTCTGCCAATCAAACATGGGGGCCTCGGCCTCCGCTCAGCTGCAAATTTGTTTCTGCCTTGCTTCCTATCTTCCTCACATGCTTGCACTGGCTTCGCGACATGTGTGCTTCTCTCACATACCAAGTTCATCTCTAAAGGGAAGTAGGCGATGCCGTGGTCTCTGGTCCGCCACCTCCTCCAACCAACTCGAATACAAATATCTTCAGTCCGCTTGGGGCGATATCGCTTGCGTCATCGAAGTGCATCGCCTGTTCCGCAAGAACGTTATTTGGCTCACTGTCAGACTGAAAGCGTCCCTTGTAAAGCACACTGCTGCCTGGCCTGAAGCCTTTCCAGTATCCTGTGTTGGTAACCTACTTTTCTTACATCGACTGAAAGGAGATCTCTTGCAATGTTGCCTTGCAATACTGAAAGGAGACTTTTAGCAGCCAAATGTATTGGGTGTTCCTGTAATATGGGAATAACATCACCTGATCATTTCTGTTACGTTTGTGAGGTAGTAAACGTATTTGAGGCTTGAGCGCAAAATTTCACTCTTTGGATGTTCGCCCCTCCTTTGCACGCCTCTGCATATACGCTAACTTCATATTCAGCACTCCAAGCAATGAATGCTGAAATTTTGCGCTCAAGCGTCAAATACGTTTACTACCTCACAAACGTAACAGAAATGATCAGGTGATGTTATTCTAGGTATCAGCCGCCGGTACTGCTCTGTCTATAAATTACAGTATAGAATAAGGATTGATAAAATCTTCACTGACTTCAAGTGCTTCATATTTCAATTTGGGGTTTGAAGCTTTGTCTGGGGGGACTAAGCCCACAAAAGACCCCGCCACGCGGCGACGGGACTGGCCCTCTCGAACTGCTGTATCAAGATGGCCGGACATACTCTTTTCAAGGAATGCACAGAAAGTGTTGGCTGATTTCTTACATCCAACGATCTTTTTTGCAGTCGCAAGTTCTTTAGCAGTGGATAGTTGCTTTTCTGCCACCTTAGTCTTCTTGTAACTCTACACGTTTTCAGATTTTTAACGGAAACTCCTCGCTCAGACGACCTGAAACCGTGCTAATAGTAATATCTGTAGTGTTTTTGGCAGATTGCCACATAATTTCCGAAAACAACTAGTAGGAACGCATGACAGCTCGTCTGATAGCGTGATCATCATTTCGTGAAGTATTGGTGTCTGTCAGTCTTGTCTGTGTCGCCATAAGTTCCACGTTTCCCAAACTTCACAATGAATTTCTCTTTACCTAAATCGTAGTGTTTTTGCAATCTGCTTTTCTAGGAGTCTTTTCATATGAAAAGCTACTACTGCATGCTCAACAGCCAATAATGAAGTTTTTGCTCTTTTGCTCTAATTTCAAAAAGGTTGAAAAGACCATTCAATTGTTCATCAATCTGGGCTACAACTAACTGGAAATATAAATCAGTAACTGATAATATGAAAAATATTTTGCTTAAATCAGTAACTTTGAAAGTATCCAGATTTTGACTATGATGTATTAATGTATTTATTTGATCATTTGATGCATTAGTTTTGAATTTTCTGCAATATACCGTTGAAGCTTGGTTGGCCTTATACGTTTGCAAACGACTGGATGATTTTAGTTTCTTTTTGGTAAAGTGCAGCAGCGGGCCGGATAAACCTCCTTTGGGGCGCAGCATTTGGCCTGCGGGCCATGATTTGGTGATCTCTGTTCCAATGCAATGTTTCGTTACATGCATGGATTTAAACATTAGAATAAGTTAATGGTCAGCAACCCAACACTTAAGCAGAAATTTCACAAAACTTATATTCAGAAAAGGCTAAAGATTACGACATTTTCACCGTACACACCTACACATGGTTTGTTTGGATCGACTCTTGAGCCGATTGCATTTTGTCAAAGACGTTTTATTTTAGCAACAAAGCAAACTCAATATTTATATAAAACCACCTTAAGCCAAGAATAATACTTGTCAAGTTGATAAAACTCTGTAAAACGAACTGGATAATCTTATTAATTTGCACATAGTCACAAATTTTGCGAATTCATCAATGCAAGTTGTTATAAGCGCCTATGCGCACTCTCTAATAATATGATTTGGCTACAAGCTTGCTTGCAACTGACAATATTTGTTTAAAGTGCTGGAGACAGTTCCTCTTTTCACCTTTTACAGTTCAGAAAGTACACGTACAAAATAACGTTATTCTGGTTTTAAGCAACGGTTCACAAACACCAGCTTCCTGGCAAAAATCTTACCTTAGGGCAAAACTCAACATAGTCACCGCAACTGAATGGCAGCGTTGCCATTCTGACGATTGTTGAATGGCAGCTGCTGAATGGCATTGCAACTGAATGGCAGCATTGCCAGACACGTCTGACGATTGTTGAACACATCTTGAATGAACCACCAAGTGCACCTGCGAAGTCGTGCAGATACAGTGAAGTCCACATGCCAATACGTATACTGCATTTGTTGCGTAGGGCATAGAGGAATGATTTTCAACCTGGGCATTCTTGAACGTTAACGATGCAATGAGAATGATCACTCTGGGCAATCAAAAGACAAGAAATCCTAGGCTTACCTTTAGACTACTTGTCGGCTGCTTCACAAAACAATTCGGGATTTCAAAACGTTTCAGAATTTTTGAAATAAGTTGGTCAGCTCTGAAGAATATAGATAATACCTCGCTATTTTCTTCTTGTGCCTGTTTTCCAGGAGCAGTCAAGAAAAGTATTTTTGCCAGCAGCGAGAAAGGACGTATGCACATTCACTCCAGGCCAGTGGTTCATAACCATTTTTCTACCACGCTTCCTTTGAGTAATTGTCGTTTGTTTCAAGTCCCCTGATTTTAAATGAACTGTTAAAAGAAATGTAGTTAGTGGTAAATTTAATGGTCAAACTTGCAATGTTGTGGGGCGCGCAAGGGCTCGAGCACCCTGGAGATTTATTGACGCTCCCCGGTTAAGAACCACTGTTGTAGACCTAAACTATTAAAGCCTTTGGTTGTGTTGAAGACAACGCTTTGTTTCAAAAATTACATTACTATTGAGTAAAAGGTCAACCTCACAAAAGTCTCTTATCGATTTGAACTAAGAAAACAGTGCATCAATGTCCATAAAAAGTTGACAGGCCAAAATGTTGCCTGTGGTTTGTCGCAAGTTTCTACTCCTCGTCCTATGTTCCTTCAAATACATGTTAGTGGTATTGGTAGAATAAGTAACACAGTACTTTGTGCTGATGACATCAAATTGCATGTCTCTATTAATTTTGCTGAAACGCTACGTAAGTCTATCAATCATGTCCTTCCAAATATTGATTTTTGAATTCGAACCAAACAACTAAAAAAAGCAAAAAAGAAGTTTCATTGTTCTCGCTTTGTACTCCCTTTGGAGTGTACCGAGTGATCTGTTGGCGTCCATTTTCCCTTACTCCGGGCCGTGGTATATCCAGTAGCGGATGTAGCAGAAAACTTCGCAATTGCTACGGGCCCGCACTTTTGGGAGCTCCGCGCTTTTGGTGGGCCCGCGGTCTTTTGTATTAAATTGTTCTTTTTTATACAGTAGATGTCAGTATTTTGCTAAAGTTGCCACAAGCGAATCAGCGGAGATTTTAAGCTTCTATGGACAAGAATTTGACTTTGCATCCAAAACATTTTTTCGAAGTGGTTTTGTGTCTCTTTTGGAAGCCTACTTTGATTTTTTCTGAGGTCATCAATTTTTTTGTTTGTTTATCATTTTATGAAATGTTACATATCTGTAACACCTGCCATTTAACCAAAAATGTAACCAACATTTGTTTTTTTGGAAAACGTGTTGCAAGACTGTGTTACAGTACCTAAGCAGAGCTCCCTCTGAAATAGCACACAAAAACTGCTTGAAAGGAAATTGTTTTGCGGGAAAATGCGTAAATATACAAATCGAACTCATCCGTGAAATATATTACCATATTATCAAAGTAAGGCCAACTCTCATCCTCAAATTACTAAAATGAAGCCAATTCTCATTTAGACTTTTCCACATTCAGCCTTTTCTGACTTCAATCCTCAACAACCTCTGTGAAAATCTTAACGCAATCCTAACCCCAAAACATAACTCCGACCCCACCTAATTTCTAGAACAAAAAATATTTCCGAGGGAGTAAATGAGAGCTGGTTTTACTTAGTATAGGACGTAGGTAGATGTTTTCGTTGCTTGTAAAAATTCCATAAACATTTATGTTCTTGCTACGCACAAATGCACTTGACATTTGAGACAACTCATGGATATAGTGCATTCTTTTTCATCATGTGCGCCTCGTCCATTTTCTTTGAGCTCTTCACCAGATGCCAACTGCGGCCTTGCAGGCGAATTTCACACACTGCACACAAGCAGTGAATTCCCCGCCCTGTCAAATCAAAAGTGAGTGGTACAGGTACAGGGAATAACCAGTTACAAAAATAGAGTAAATGGTTTTTGCTTCAAATGCTCCAGAATAGGCCTTGCTTGGAAACATTTGTCAAAATTTTCATCTCCTGGGGACAACATGCACGGAATCATTAAAATGGCTGTACTTTCTTATTTTTCAAATTTATCTCCACTCATAAATGAGCATATTTGATTGGTACTAAGCTGAAACGACCATTATAATCGTGTTAGAGGCAAACTCACAATATGACATAATCAATTTCTTATTTCACCACCTGCAGATTAATTTCTTATTTCACCACCTGCACCACCTGTCGAAAGGATTTTTTGCAGGGGAGGGTCCTAAGTGGATTTTGTCATAGATAGTCAAAAAGATTTTAGGGGGGTCAAAGTGATTTGATTTTATCTTTCCTTCTCGAAAGTAAGAAAACAACTTATTTTTACAATAATTGTAAGAGGAAAATGTCAAATTTCTAAATCCAGGTGGGTCCATGGCCCTCTGCCCTCCCCTTCCGAAGCCCATGCCCTAGGTCTGCACGTTTTTCGATGAAATTTCCTCATATCCATTTGTACACCTTGTATATTGATTACTGTTCTTAAAATGGCTAGAATAAATGATAGCTGGATTTTCTTCATAATCATCATCATAATGGAACAATGAACGGGCGACTCAGGTGTGTAGCGTTTGAATCCAACCATGCACAGAACAGCACAATGTGCCTGTTTACAAAAATAGTGTTCATTTGATTTTAGAGAATTACACTTAGTTTTGTTCTCACACATGCACTGACATTGGCTTAGGAAACCGGTTGAAAACAAAATACTGTGTGTATGTGTTGGATGGGTTTTGAAGTATGCAATGATTAATAATTATTGTCTGATCTTATATTGCTTTGCCATTTACATTTTGTTTTTATTTATATCTGAACGATGACGTCCAGTCTAGGTTTATGTGCAGTGAAGCTTGTTGGACAGGTGTCTCATTTTTCATTTGTTTATTTGTTTGTTTGTCGACTTGCGGGTTACTGAAATGGGTTGACTAAGTTTAGGTACTGTGTTATGTTGTCAAGGCCTTGCAAGTCTTGCAATGTGTGGAAACAGTGTTTCCAAACATAATTTGGAATGGACTTTTAACGGTGAAAATGTCTCCAAAATATGTTTATGTGAAGACTGTTGACAGCCTAATAAATAACTCTCTTCACTATTGCAATGATTTGCGGTGGTAATGAGGTTGGCTGTGAGCTACTGTTGTCGTTTTTCCTAGGCGGCCTTGGGTCGCGATATTGATTCTTTTGAGAAGTACCACGTATGTTTGAGTGATGGCCCTGCTGTAAGGATGGCTGATTCACAGGCTGAGGGTTGCTGATTGCTGCAGTTATAAACTGGATTTAATTTGGTTGGACTCAGTGTAATTTTCTGAATTGTTCAATATGAGGTGTTGTTAACTTAGTGCAACGTCTCTATTAATATTTGTATTTATTTGTTTTTCGCTGTGGTGTATTATTTCTATTTTGTTGTTTTGCATGAACTTGTGGGGGCAGTGACTTAAATGACAGATACGGCCGTCGCTTCCTGTCCCTGTATTCCTGATGTATTATGGGCTTGGTCAGAATGCAGAAATAAACTGAACTGGATTGAACTGTTCATTTGATAATTTTGCCTATTTTGTACAAAAAAATTTAGCAATACAATACTTCGTGGCTCTCCCCCACACAACCACCCTAGGCCAAGCACCCCCACAAGCATTCAGTCATAATGTCTCATAGACCTAAAAATCTGTTTCACTGCCAACAAAACAGAAGTTGCAGTGCTTCCAAATGAGAAAAAGTTGAGCCCAAACGTGGCAAATCAAAGCCGGCAGGCATCAGCGACCAAAATCTGTTTCAGTGCTATTTAGCATACATTTAAAAAGTTACAAATTTGTCACTGGTGTCCATAGAGGGTTTGAATGTTTTACATTAGACAACTGTAAAGTAAAAATTAATTTTTTTACAGTCATTTGCAAAACTATGAGAACACTCAAGCAATGAGACCAAATTGCAGTAATTTCCAGATATTGCTTGATTCTAATATTACGAAAGCCACAATTTTTCATAATATTACATCACATTCACCTGTTCTATATATATAAGTTGCGCCACCTTCTTTTTGGCACTTTCAAACTCATTTGGCATTTATTCAGCAGTCACTGGGTAGTGTATTTGACAGTGTTAACCATACACTAACTAGAAACTCTGCTATAAACCAGTTGGGCTATCCTTCTGTATAGGCAGCTAAGCTAACGTTGCAAGCGCCGATTTCGTAATCAGTCACTGCCATGTTTAAATTAGATATTTCCTTAAGTTTTTGTGGCTATTTAAATTAATTAATGAGTAGCCTATTTGACATTTTACATTTCTGTTGCAGATAGCAAAGAGGACTACTAGGGCCAAAGATTTTGGACGTCGGAATGGTTCTGGAAGTGTAAAATGAAAAGCAATGAAAGAGTGTGAAAAACAAATGAAGAAGAAAAGTACTCCAGCGGTGTCGGTGAATGACCAGATAGTCCCAAGGATTGTGATCGTGATTATTGCATAGCCAAGGGAAGCGATGAATGTCAACATGCAGTTAGTTATTTTACTTCACCTATGCAATTTTATGACAATGAAAAGGCATGTCGAAGTTTCCAAAAGTCCCGTTTCACACATGTTCATAAATTTACAAAAAAGCACTGCGCAAGAAATTGGCTATGTTATTCAGTAAGAAATGGAAGCTTATTCTATTTCATGTGCAAGCTAATGAAATCTGGAGGGCTAATACGATTTACACAAGAAGTGCTTAATCAATGAAAAATGCAGGCTATCTTATACATTGGCACGAAGAAAACTCTGCAGGCTGCACACAATCAAACTTTGATTTCACTGCTTGTGCTCAAACATAAAGGTGGGCGTATCAATTTCCAAATTGTACAACAGACAGAATCAGAAAAAAATTTTTGGCCCAAACTTCTGGAGCTAGTAATTGAAGTCATAAAGTTCGTATATTCTTTTTTGATAAAAAATATGTGTAGCCCATAATGTCCACCAGTTGGTATTTCACACAAGGTTCTTGGTTCTTGCGAAATTAATATGCTTAATGGTAGTCGCATGGATGCTCCCAAATTTTCTGATTTAATAGGTGTTCAAGTGAAGTTTTTACTTTGGGCCCAACGCTGTTGTGCTACAGACCCCGCGCTATCCTTTCATCTGGCACTGGGGATATCCTTGATACATTGCTAAAGACTTCACCGGAGAAGCAAGCGATTGCAGGCTTCTTCTTCTTTCGTTTGAGCGAGTTCTTCTTTTATCCACTGCTAGCCCGCCTAGATATCGGGGCAGGTGTTGAGCAGCCATTCGGTTGTCTCATCGTCCAGAACCAGTCCGTGCAGTCCGTCAGTCCGTGTAGTCCGTGGGGAGGTCGATGGATTGGACAGTGGAGGACGACATGGTCGACGGT
>Ga0210059_1007153_pt1 | contig 17791 bp, 5 predicted proteins | sample Ectturendosymbi2_FD_188042 | JGI IMG/M metagenome (GOLD analysis project Ga0210059, IMG submission 188042) | Ecteinascidia turbinata endosymbiont from Florida, USA - Sample 2 (SPAdes) (version 2) | ecosystem: Host-associated > Tunicates > Ascidians > Unclassified | place: Key West, Florida... | reverse complement strand
GTTTCATTCGCAACAATCGTGTTAAGAAAATATCAAGCGAGCCAGATGCCCTCATCAAAAGAGCCACATCTGGCTCGCGGGCCATAGGTTACCGACCCCTGGGCTATAACCTAGGGCCTTCAGATCCAAGGGGGCCTTCAAAAGACTGTAGTACGTTGGTACGCATAGAGTCAATGGCCGGTATATAATCATTTAGATTAAACTTCGTCAAAAATGTATGCCTTAACTCTTAATTATTATTCACGAAATTTAGTTTTATTCAACTTTCGTGGTGATAACGCCAGAGTCTTCCAACGAGTTTCAATGAATCTCAGAATAACGGTTGGTCAAGTCGCATGCCAACTATTGTGTCGACATACTCAAAGCACGCTGGCTGCGTCCTGCGTTGGCTGCATCATACCGATTGTTAAGTGTGACTCTATCAAATGAACTTGTGGCTGTTCATGTTTGAAATGCACCTGATCAGTGGCATAACTGACGAACCGACCCCCCCCCCACCAAGCTAAATGCAAAAACCGGGCCCCTACGTAGCTTGTATTTTGATATTTACTATTCTTTTGGTTTCAGTAGATTGTTGTTTTTTTTGCGTTTTTTGGAGTGTTTTCTGGTGATTTCGTGTTTTTGTATAGCCGTTCAATACCGGATTTGCTATTGTTTCTCAACTATTTTGAGTGTTAGCCAGTCGACTCCCTTCAGCTAAGTTTCCCCCTAGCTCATACCTCTAGTTACGTCACTGCACCTGATCAAAGCAAGGTTGCATTGCAGATAAGAGCTATGCGTAGGGCTAGCAGCAGTATCCTGCAATAAAAGCATAGTTGTTTATTAGGTGACTGAGCAATATTGTAGTTTTGTCAGCGTTTGTGTCGCGTAAACCTGGATTGGTATTTTTAGATGTGATTTTTTCCATTTGAATTTTCTTTAGTAAAGTCATTCAGAAATCAGATTGCTGTTGAGTACTTGCGCAAGTTTGTACTGCTCCCATGCTAAGCAAATCAGAGAAGATCTTGATGATATTGAATAGCAAGCAAAAGCCACTTTCCCAAGTGGCAACCGCAGAACTCTTCTCCATCGAGACACGGAAACAGCAAAAAAATGACAAAAGCGCGTTTGGGTCTGATGCCTTAGATTAGTGATTTTTAGTTTATGCAACCACACGAAGCCTTGTTTCTTAGCTTGGTGGTCACTAATTGCTCAGGCGAAAGGTCCTTTTCAAGATTCAAAAGAATTAAAAATTAATTAAAGGGCTGCAATATTGCAGGAGTGGTTATTCACACTAAGCATTCGGTACATTAAAAGTGACAAACTTGGGCAAACAAATTGTGATGAATTATTAGATAATTTTGTTATGAAGAAGGCAGGACAAAACCTTTTTAACTGTTCAATGTGTTATGTTCAGCTTCACTTGATTTGATGATTGTAGCTTTTTATTTCTTTATACTTATTTCGAATATAAGAAAAAACAGATGTGATTCTTATAAAAAACGTAGACCATGTGTTTTGTCAAATATTTCAATTGTGGCGATTTCGGTTGGTTTGCCTGTGGCAGTTAATAATCCGTTCTCTCCAGCCAAGTAGGATTCCAACAATTTCCTGCATTTTAACGGTTTTGAGTCGAAGGCAGCAACAAACGCAGTGATCCTGGGCAATTCAGTAATGATTGAGAACTTTTTAATGACAGTACTTTCAGAGCGTTATTTTCCGATTTTCGCAAATTGATTGGCGCTTTATATTTTCTTTCTCGCAATGGAAGAGGGGTCCTCATAAGTGGATTAGCCTAGGGCCTTGCATCAATTAAATCCGGCCCTGCGTGTAGTACTAATTTGTATGACATCAATCGCAAACGTTTCACAAGAGACCCCTTTGAAACAGCCTAGGGCCCTGCAAGCGATATAAAGTATTAGTGTCAGGTTTGCTATTTTAGGGTATGCAGATTGCAAATGCAGTATCAGCAAGTAGGCTATAGTATGAGGTGTTAAATTTAGACAACTTTTGAGGAAAAGTTTTGCTCATAAGAGTTTTATACAGAGAGCAAATAATGCGTCATGGCCGATCAGTTACTTTTCTTACTGCCAGGGCCGTCGCCAGAGGGGGGCCAGAGGTGCTCCCCCATTTCACGTTTGGCCCCCTGGCTGCTGCATACATCCAATACTGTATTTTGAAAATGTGGCCCCCTTTCTGGTTTTTGGCCCCTCCTTCTGGTTTTTGGCCCCCCTGCTGCTAAACCCTGGCGACGGGCCTGCGTACTGCTATAGGCTTGACGGCCTTTCTGCGTTTTCTAACCGACATGTGGTGTTGCAAAAAATCTTAGTGTGGCAGCAAAAACGGAAATTTGGAACAGTTGTGAATATCAGTTTAAAGTAAAAATATGGAAATTATGAAAAACATGAAAATATAAAAACATGACAATAAAAAATAGCGAATCCTGGAATTATATACAGAGCCATAAAATCAGCGGGAAGGCGCTATACCATTTCACTGTTAGTCAACTACACCGGTAATCCCGAACTTCGCTCATTCTCCTGCAGGATGCTGCACCCCAACAATGCCTGTCGAAAACATCTAATAGTTTATTTTTGTCAGAGAAAGAAAAAAATCTTCAATACGAAGGCAATGTTACCTGCAAAAGATCTGCCGCAGTTGCAAAAAAACTGACAAACTACGAGCACCTTGCTCTAAGTAAGACAAAAAAACAAACCCAAGTTTCTTCAGGGCTTCATTAGCCCTGTGCTGTGGTCTACGTTGTAGCCATGGAAAACACATCGAATCCACGGTGCTAACTAATTCACAAGTAATGACAAAAAATAAAACTTTACCGCTGAACCACAGTCTAACATGTGCCAGCTATGCTATTTATTTAGCCATACATGCATGCATATGTAACGAAGTCAGAAAAAATAGGAAATGTAATGACAAGAAGGGTGGCTAACAAGCAGAGAAAGCAATATCCATAATCGAGAATTGAAAACAAGACCCTTTCAGTTTGTGAGTATTTGATTGTGATGTTCAAGATGCTTTATTATTCCTTATTGTTACAATAGCAATGATACATGATTTTCTCTGCTTTTATATTGTTGTAAGCAAATGTGAGGAGTTGAAAGAGAAAGCATTTTCATGTTGGGCCCCGGGCGACTGTTAACATCGCTACGCCACTGCAGTAGAGCATGCTGTGGGATATTACCGCGCTGGTTCAAAGTGTAAACCTAATTTGTGCCAAAAAGTCTATTACTCTAACAAGCCTAAGTATTTTTTTCTTTGCGTTAACAGCTGAATTACGAGCAAAATTTTTAAAACTTGTTTTGGACAGAGTGAGTAAGTTTGGATGGATGAAAAATTAGTTACATTTTTGCTTTTTGAAATTCAAACCAGTGCTTTCGTTTTCTAAATATCTAAATTTATCACCTCTTAATTCTAAATCTATCGAGAGTTATTAATCAGTTACTTGTTGTGTGTGGAGAAAAGTGATTAGGAAAGGTGTAGGTAACGTTACAAAAAATGTTAAAGCTTCGTTTGCCAAAATACACGAAATACAGTATGTGGCAAAGAAATTTGAGTGTCAGTGCAGATGCCCAGTGTTAAAATAAAAAGAATGTAGTGAAACAGGTAAGTGGCAGATAGCAAAAAACTTTAAAAGTTTGTTACTTCATTGGTAAATGATACAAACGACGAAACACCTTGGCAAAAAATTGAATGATGGAAAGCAACCTTTCCTGTGGAGTTACCACTTTACTGTGCTGTTTTGACCAGTGCTTCTGGGGCGATGTACACTCGCCTACATCGACTATGCTTGTTTTAAAATAAAAAGTAATGATTAGCCTCTTATCCACTTTCTCAAATAACATAGGCCTACTTCAATACTAGGTTGGAGACCAGAACATGGGAGCTTCATCAGGGCATCACCTCCTGTCCTTACACGAAGGGTTGGTATTGTTTTGTAACGAACAAAACAATTAAAAATTTTCCGGGTCAAAACAAATTTATTGAAGCATGGCAACGACAAACACCTCATGGCATAGAAATATTCAATTGGTTCACCGACATTTTTCGAGTGTAAAATGCGTAGACCATCCAAATGCTGCCAACATTTTCAATGTCCATGCATTTCTTCATAGAATTTGTAAATAAGGATACAGGCTTGAGGTTGTAAATTCCTAAGAGGAAAGTGAAAATGAACGTTTGCAGCATTTGGCAGTTTGCACAAATTTCGGATGATTTTTATTATCTTGAAATTTGGCAATGTGCCAGATATTTTGTTGCAGAATTATTCAAGGAGTTAGCTTCAGTTACCATCAGAGAAATGTGAGGTCTCGGTCTCGAACTTCCAGGTCTCGGTCTCGGCTTTTATGACAAAGTCTTGGTCTCGTCTCGAAATTTGTGCAAGGTCTCGATCTCGGAGGTTACGGTCTCGACTACATCACTGCTTATTAGTTCCAATTGGCGATGGTATTTTTACAGCGCATTGTGTATTGTTCACATAGGCCTATTACACTTTTTACCAACCTAAGGATTGGGGGCCCCTAAATGTTGGGGACCCCTGGCTGTAGCCCAGTCAGCACCCCCCTTAATCCGCCACTGCCTTAGTGTGCCATTTACAATACCCAAGGGTCATGGGTGGCGGAACCTTTTTCAAAGTGGGGGGCGCAAATCCAAGTCAAAAAAACTGTAGACAAATTTTGTGGTTTGAATTGGCAACTTTGACGTCACAAGTATTGGAATATGACGTCATTATTTTTTTTCAGCATGTTTAAGCAATTTTATGCAATGTTTTATAAGCCCTCAACGCCCTGTATCTACAGTACACCCTATCTACCTACGCTACACTGGCCTGAGCACATAAATGCAACCAGTTTTTCTTAATCATGCACAAAATTCATTCACAAGTACAAAAACAAATACATTATGCACGAAGCTAAGGAGCGTCCTCATATGACATCGTCAGATAGGGGTGAGAAGGGTTTTGTTGCCAGATTCACCTTCAGCTCCTACACCATATGAAGGTCAAAATTACACTATTTCAGACAAAATTACACCACTATGAAAACGTATCTGTGAACCACCTGAAATTCAGATAGGCTGTTACTGGGGTGACTCCTGGTCAACACCATCACTCGGTCCCACCACGCGATTTATGCTGATTGATTGCAACCGTTCGAGCTTTGCGTCACTGAAACTCAAGGGCGTACGCAAGGGAGGGGTTGGGGTTAAAACTCCCCCTTGAGCTTGATATTTTACGAAAACTTTATTACCTGCGCAAAGGAGATTAATTGTTTTCGCATAGTTTTGCTTGTTAATTTGTCGGCTTAATGCAAATACCACGGAATGAATTTGCATGAAAATTTCAAGGAATATTGTAAGTGGGCCAAAAAGTAATAATTACAGTATGTTTTGGTGGGAATCTAGGTTATCGTCTGCATCCAGAAACCATCTCACCACTTTTTGCAGACAATTCGCCAACTGCGCATGTTTAAGATTGTGTTCCACCATAGTTCACTTTATCCGAAACAATTGTCTTTGTTTTGTCTGCTATGGCTGAGCAGCACAAGTGCTGACCGCCTTGGCTACATTACCAATTTCTGTAGCATGGTAAAATCGTTGCACGAGCTCAAAAACAGCAGTTGCTAAAATAGAAGCATTCAGGCATTGATAAATGTTTCAGCAGGGAAAAAGGAAAACTAAAAATTTGCTGGACTTCTGCACATAACAAAAAATCAAACGTTTTCTTGTGTTTACTTTATGCGCATTCTCAATTCTTGTGCGGTTCAGCCAGATTCGATCTTGCAAACCGGGGTGTGCGTCAGACAGTCCAGCCGCACACTTTCTGTGCTCCACTGCTCGTATTCACCAAGACATTAGCGGGGCCTCATTTTGCAGTTGTAAATTGCTCGGAGGCAGTTATGAGTATGTTTTACTCCACTGTTTTAACGCCCAGCCTGATATTTTTGCAGTTATGAACTGCTGTGTCGTAGCGCTGAGTGCATTTTCCTCCGGTATCCTGCAGCGCAGACAGTTTATATTCAGTTCAACGACACGTAATTAAGGGAAGCGCGTGTAGAATAATGTGCATATTATTGTCAACTAACTTCGCCAAAACGTTGGTTGGGAAACATGAATATGACGTCAAATTGTGACATCACAAATAGCGCACACCAAATACAAACGACCACCATATGCCAATGAATGAAACCCCCCATGAAAATTTTCTGCGTACGCCACTGCTGAAACTTCCATTTACTTTCATTCTAGCTGACACTATCGTTGCTCTGAGACGTTAGTTACGTAACAGTAAATGAGAACATCACATGTGAGCTTCTCCACTGTTGAGTAAGGTACGTCAAAAAGCAATGATAACGCCAGTTAGTTCCTGCTTACTACGCCCGTTCATATTAGCCCAAGTTACTGGACAATTTATTCTCGAAATGGAAAACTGTCCTTTGGATCGGACCTCATATCCAATGTTCTACAGGGGTGGGCAAACTTGTTAAGTGGCAGAGTTTTTTGCAGGAAACCAAAACCACCAGCGAGCCGCAAAATCAGTTTGTAGTGCCAATACAAATACAGTTCGTTAAAGAATGGAAGTTTTACAGAAAATGTTTTACATGAAAAACTACATTAATTCGAGTAGACTCGCTGGCAAGTAACCTCACGAATTCGAGTAAATACATTGATGAATGACACAAACCTTACATTTTAAGCTGTCGACAACTTGCTATCATTTTGAGATATAGCCGCACAAAACATGTCAGCGAACCGGATGCGGGTCGCCGGCCGCAGTTTGCTCACCACTGTTCTATACAAATCCATTGCTTCAAAAACATTTAGTCTGATAAAAATTTATTTTTGAAAATACTTAATTGCGTAGGGCTGCTCGGGCTCTAACGGATGAGCCCCAGTAAGGCGCGAGCGATCGAAGTCCAGAGATCGCCTACTACGAACGATATTGTTTTGTTCAGGTCACCTGCAACATGGACACGAAAGTCCGGATACGGAACGAAAATATAGGAACAGTGATAAGGCCCAATGAATATAGCCCGAGTAAACAACTTAATGAATTGGGACCGTGGGTGGTGGCACAGATAGGCAAAGCAAGCAAGCTCGCGTTCTTCAATATAAATCGTAATCGTAGACTCGGTCTACAAGACCGTGTAGCAAGTTGTAAAGCTACAATGCAAAAATAAAATATAGTTATTTGGTGTTGCTAATGCAAAAACAAAAAACGCAGTTGAAGTTGATCTGTCAAATATTTCATTTTGCGTATAAGATTCAGCAACATTTTACTATTTAGAATAGTGTTACACAAAAGTATAAGAATTGAAAATACACCAAATTACAAGAGTTTTTCAATGGAGCGGCACAACACTTTTTTTCACGACATTTTTCCTTCAAACATGCATGTGAAATTATACCATCATTGTAAAAAAATGGTGTAGTGTTACACCATCTGGCAACACTGTTCGACAACACCAATGCGGTAAACAAACCCGAGAAGGGTGATCAAACTGTTCACGGTATTCTGCCAAACATTTAGGAAATCCTGCCAGTTTCACTGCCAAATTACAAATGATGTATTACAAATGATGTTGCCAAAATTCTACCAAAGTTTAAACGATTTACTTTAACAAGGGACCCAACCTAATTGTGTTACTCAAAACTTATTTAGGCAAAATTCGAAATTTAAAAGTGGCGGGGCCAGGCCCCCCAGAAAAAATAGTGGGGGTCTAGATCCATGCTCACCCCCCAGTTCCGCCACCTATGCCATGGGTGCCGCAAGCTAATACGTTTTTCAATATATCATTAGAAAATACATTTTCAAACTGTCATCAAACGTTAAAGCAAATTGCTACGGGTTCGCCACTGGGTGCCGCATATTATTTTTTTTCTGCAGGGTACCTAAAAAGATTGGTAACCACTGCATTAACGGCTTAATCAAAACAACATACGGCTGCACTCAAAAACACGTGTTGTGCCTACTGCCTATTACCAGAACTGATCGAGTACCTGTCAACTATCGAAATTGCTTACGGAAATTCCGTGTTTCCTGCCATGGATCCGATCGAATCGCACGAGATGCACAGCACCTCGTACACATTCGTAACACTACATACATGGCCCATGTCGTCGCTTTCGCGGCGATCAGAACGAAGAAGACACGAGAACATTTTGCGGAAAGTTCGTATACAACGCAATTGCGACACAACACAAGAATTGTCGTTCCAGTGGCATCGACGATCGCCCGGGCAGAGATTTGTTTAGGGTGTTGAAGAGATCACCCATTTCTCAACCGCACACTTGGTCTTCCACGAGGTTATTCCGATGGGAAGGCAGTAGGCAACACGACCGGACTCCGACGAAGATTGCATCCGCATTGGAGAATTTCCCTGCTACAGTCATTATGCCGAGCGCTTGGCCAGACTGAAGCAAGTTCCACTTTTTAAGGTCTTGGCTCGACCCGGCCGAGATACGAACCACACGAACAACGACCTACCATACATGAAGCGAGCGCTCTAACCACTAGGCCACACGTCCGGTAAAACCAAGATCTCGGTTACCGTAGACCGGACTAGGCCGACGCTTGAGAGTGAAAGTTGTTTTCACTGAACTAATGTCAACCGAACATTTGCGGTCACTCTGGGTATTTCACGCTGATGTACAGTTAGCCTAATTTTTACGCAAGCAAACAGGAAGGTTGAATATGTTTGACTTGGAGTTATTTAACCCTTGTAACTGTTTGTCATTAATTTGAAACTAAAAGCCATTAAATTGTAAAAGGAGTGAGTGGTCAGATTACGAAAGGAACTAACCAAGTTAGCCACTGTGCGTCACCCTTCAGATTTGCCTAATTATTAGGGTCATATTTCATGACCTAAAAGTTTGATAATATGAATTTACTTTTCATAAAATATGACTTTATATGACCAAACAAAAATGGCTGAGCTAGAACATATAACAGCTGTACAAAGAAGCTTTACCAGTGAAAATAGGCAGATGAAATGGTAGCCTCATGATTTGTTGAAGCCCCACTAAAATAAACAGCTTAAAACATGAGCAAATATAGTTTGGTTTGAAGCAAATTCAAAGCATGCATGACATTGGTTTATTTCCTTGGTGTAGCAAGAACATGTTTTTTAGGCAGTGCATTACATTTCATCCAAATAACTTGGTTCGCCTACGTCTTTGCTAGTTTTTCCGATTCGGGGCAAAATTCTAAAACCCGGGTTTCGGGTAGCTGAGAAAAGAAACCCGGGAAAACCCGTTTTTTTCGGGTTTTGAAACGAACACGAATTTGAGTGATAAGAGCTCAATATCATTGTGAAATTACTCTTTGGTCTCTGCGCAATTTATAGCGAATTATTAATTAAGTTAAGCACAGTTTTTCAATGATGTTTATAATAGTGACGCATGGCAATCAAAGTGCACATTTATCATTCAGTCTGTTTCTGAGTTTTGTGATAAATAATCCCGTGGCTGAAAAAGCCCACTCTGGTTGCACTGATTTGGGCTTGATTGTAATTAAGGCATGGAACAGTTTTTCAAGGTTATATTTGACCTCTTCTTGGTAGCCTCAAAACGACTGATTTTCTTAACAACAATTTGTGGTCGGATCTCTTCCTGCGCCGGAATAGTTTTGTGGTTTTCACCCTCATGGATTCTGTGCTTTGATTTCAAATGGCTGATCAAAAACTGCCAGTGCTTGAAACACCAACATAGGCGTACGTGGCGGGGAGGGCGGCAAACACCCTGGCTTGAAAATTTTCAGGGGAAACTTTGTTTTCAGGTCAAGGGCAACTTGCTCAAAAATCCTGAATGATAAAAAATATTTCAAGACAGTGAATTCAGGGCACATTCTGTTTTTCAGGGCGAGCGTAACTTGCTCAAAAGTCTTGAATGTGAAAAGTGTATTCAATACAATGAAAAATTTCAGGGCAATCTCATTTTCAAGGCAAGCGCAAATTGCTCAAAAATCCTGAATGATAAAAATATATATTAAATACAGTGAAAATTTTCAGGGCAACTCTGTTTTTCAGGGCAAGTTCATGTTGCTCAAAAATCCTGAATGATAAAAAATATACATTCAATACAGTTAAAAATTTCAGTTCACACTCTTTACAGACGAAGCCGTTATAAACGATAGAACAGATTTGCAAGAGGTTTAAGGCCCCATCTCGGATTAAACTGAATAAGTTAGTTTCAGGGAATATTGTTTATTTTTAGGACAAATTTGCGAATCTTCAAGGCTAATTTTTTCGCCCCCCCCAGTAAAATGCCTTCCCGAACACCTATGACCACCTCCTTTTGTATAACGGAGCAGAAATTGCACTTTGGTGTTGGTTGAGCCTTGTTGTATAAGAAATGGCTCTAAGCTTCTGATTTTCTTTGAATACCAACGTCTTAAAACTATGAATGTGTGATAAAAATATACTTCAAAGTCGCTTCTAAACGAAAACCAAATATTTTGTGCAAAGTTATTGCAACCTGAAAAAGAACGAATAGATTTTGCAAAGAATCACAGCTTGTATATGACTAACACATAACAGTTTATAAATGAACGAACTAGTAACTATGGTATACCTTTGAAGAGCTATCTCAGGTGGTAGTTATTTTTTAATTAGGTTAGCGTAAAGACAAACGTTCGCGTAGACGCTTTTTATGTGCAAAATGACGCCACGATCCGTCTACATAGGTTAATTGAACAAAAATATAAGCGGACCAACAACAAACAAACGATGGTCACCGAGCAAAACCGCACTTCGTGCCTCATGTTAATAGTCGAAAATTCAAATGTGTTAATTTGGCCCTTACACGGGCCAATCTGCAACTTCAGAGTTATCAGAATTACTAATATTTGAATGCAACAGCAATTCCAGGATTTTTAAAATACACGGATTTGGTAGTTGAAGAAAAACGGGTTTCGGGTCGTGGAAAATAGCCGAAAAAACGGGTTTCAGGTTCGGAAAACCCGGGTTGGAAACACTTTGCCAAGATTTGCAGGGTGCCCAAGTGGGTTTAATTTGCAGGGTACAGTTTAGAGCTAGTGATATAGTAGTTTCATCTGATATTTTGATATTGTTCTATTGGTTTCCTTATTGAATTATGTGGAAAAGATACAAAATATGACTTTGTGACCTAACATGGAAAATATTATCTTTTATGACTTTATAACTTTTGTCATAGACTTCCTTGGGGTGTGATTTCTGTTTTAAAATCCGTTTCGCAGCTTCCTGAAGCACAGAAAAAATATGCCTTTTTTAAATTTAAATGGCCCTATTAATTATCAAATTATGAAGGAACCTTTGTTGTTCATTTACAAATAAGCCACTTCACTGACCACGCCGTCCAAACGTGAAACCGCACATTGATTTGAAAAACTGTGACCTGCTGAAGTTTTCCAGCTCACGCTGCTGGTCTCAATTCTAACAAGCACAAAAGAAATGAAGGGCCTTGCCTTTACTTGTCGGTCAAAAAAGCTGGATGCTGACCGGCATTTGCTGACCGGCGAACATTATAAACTGGATGCTGACCGGCAATTGCGTCTTACAATAGAAAATTGTAAACTGTAGGTCCGCGTAGGTCGGATGTAAGGTAAATCCATTTTGGTGTCATGGACCAAAAATCATGAATGTTTCATGGAGCTTATCACGGAAAAAATTGCATAACAATCAAAATGCCGAACGAATAGAATTATAACAAACGCTGCTATGACCAGGATAACTGCAACTTGCGTACTTTTGTTACAGTGATTAAACATGCAAAACCGTCGTCAGAAAGTCTTCAGTCAGGGAGATTTACGTTTGTGCATGGGGATTGATATTCTAAAAATTTGACAAAAACTCTACTGATTTATAGTGTTTCGTATTTCAATATGAGGGGCTTGGAGCTTCGTTTGGGGGTTTAAGCCCACCAAATCCCCCTCGTGGCAACGGTACTGTAAACATGTTTATCCATATGATTTAGATCTTGTGTTGCCTCGTAGCCTAGCCTGGATTATAAAGTCGCATTCGATTTTTCATTTTTTGTAAGCTAGACCAGAGCTTCACAAACTTTTTTGTTCTGCGACCCATTTTGAAAAAGTTTTTTCTATACAAAGTGTGTTCTCAAACCTGTTAGACTATAGCCCCTAGACTAGAGATAGAGAAATAGTGTGCCTCGTGTCGGAAAGAATGCAACAAGGTAAATATTGGTCAGTACGATAAAACAAACATAACAACGCATAACTTGTTGTGCTTAGCTGATTATTATTATTATGTGATTGCTCAAGCAGACATCTTATTAGGTTAAATAACTGACAGCATGAAACACGGTATTGCCCATAAAAACATAGGTGTCCACTTGCCAACCTTCAGAAAATAAGAGAAATGAAAGTGTATCCGGATGTGGATTTATATTCTAAAACCCAAAATCACCGGAAAACAGACTAAAAAAATTCCGAAAAACTTAAAACAAACAACAACCTACTGAAAACCAGAACACTGAATACCAAAATGTAAACTATAGTAAATGAGGGTCCGGTTTTTACATTTAGCTTAGCAAGGGTAGAAGTTCACATCCTTGCACCCCCGTCAGTTACGCGATCTTGTAGACCTGTGTTCTATCCTTTCACTTTACAAGAATAGAACAGCCGGTTTCCAAGGTATACGAGCTACAGTTATGTAAAATCCTATTTGTAGTCCGCGCCTTCAATATCTAGTGTCTATTTCATTTCGATGTAGAGATTTCGTTGTAGTATGGAAAAAATTATTGAATGACAATTACTTTATTCGAGGTCGAGCGTTTGCAGCATTTTCTGCAATTGAGAAAGCTCTCCCGGGCCGCATGCGACCCGCGGGCCGTATGTTGTGCAGGCCTGCTCTACAGTACACCAACAATAAATCCAATTATTTAACCAATAACACTGTACGCCAGTGGTCGGCAAACTATGGGCCTCCGCCCAATTACGGGCCGTTGAGCACTTTTTACTGTATTGGGAAGCGCAACACTTATTGCTGTGGGCCGTGTGGTATGTAAGAGTTAAAGAGCTGAATAAAACAGGTTAAGTAATTAAAAGCCCAGGGCAGCGGTGGCCAGCAGTTCTTGGCTGAGCAGATCACAGTTGCCGAAAAAATGTTTGACTCATCGCCGCGTTGCTTAAAGCTCGCTAGCTGCCGACAATTTGTTTTTGGCTGCGGAGAGACCAGTATTATCGTCATAGCGTGTGTTTGAAACTTCAGTTCGGGTACTTTTTCTAAACTTTGCTTTAGTTTTTCATCGTTACACTCTTAAAAACTGTTGCTTGCAATTTACAGGACTGATGATGCGTAAATGACGTGAAATCGATTTCCTAGCATAACAACTTGCGATTAGACTGCGTCACCCTTGTGGAGACTTAATGCCGAAATATGGATATGTGCAACTCCGAATCATCGCAAAGTGATGAAACCAGAGCTCCCCAGGCTGATTCCTCGAAAGCTCACACCAAAGCTGGAGCCTTCAATTCTCGAAACACCAAGATAGTAGATAGGATACGTAGTAACCCAAGAGAAGTTTCTCTCACTTTTGTAGTTTTCACCCTTTACAATATGTGTACTTTGTTGTATTTTTCATCATAGGCAAGATTAGAAAAGTTTTAATACCAGCCCATGATATTCCACAATTCATGTGGCACTTGATAGTAAACTGGTTCCCTACCCTTGAATTTACACGAACAGCTGGAAAAAGGTTGGGAGCAGAAGGGTATATATTTGTCAGGCTTAGCTTTTCGTATAACATCATGTTGCTCCACATGCATTTCTTCTAATCTAAAAGAGTCTATTATTGTCAATTTTAACCAGTTTTTGTTTACACACTACAAACAACCGAGATGACAGCCGCAATCTGTTTTTCTGGCCACTGCAGTATACCCTTGCTGTCCCTTGACCAGTGGTGTAGCTGACGTGGCGCAGGGGTGCGAACCGCCTCCTGGAAAGCCAAATGCGAAAACCGGGCCCCCAATTGGCTTATATTTTGATTTTATCATTCTTTTTGTTGTAAATAGGCTGTTGTTTTTTATATTTTTCGGAGCGTTTTCCGGTGATTTCGGGTTTTACTATAGACATCCACATCAGGATTCAATATCAATTCTTAACCTTTTTCTGATTTTTGGTTTGTGGGCCCCTACGGTAGCCACTGGGCTAATCTCGTCGACACGGAGGGGGTATTGTGGGCTTATCCCCCATACAACATTCCAAGCCCCCCAAATTGAAAAACACTATGAGTATAAATCAGTGGAGTTTTTATCAAATTTTCAGAACGTCAAGCCCTCTTACAGAAGACTTTCTGGCGACGGTTCAGTACTGGGTCCCCTTCAGCTCAGTTCCCCCCTGGCTCAACCTCTAGTTACGCCACTGCTCTTGACAAAGCACTAATGAGTTTGCAGCCAGTGTTGCCAGATGGTCAGGCCCGTAGCCACCGGGGGCATTCGGGGAGGCATTCTGGGGCAGTGTCCCCCAAATTTTTTATGCCCCTCAAATTTTGTTGTTCGCAGAAAAATTTGTTTTAAACATATAATACAGTAAATACAAAAATATTGCCCCTCTGAAATGCATTTCCCCCCAAACCTTGAAATCTGGCCAGTGGCCACGGGCCTGCAGATGGTTGTCACTTAAATCTGCTAAATGGTGTCACGAAAAACCGCTGGATTCTGCCAAAAATCTTATTGTAAACCTGCTTCACTGAGTACTCTTTACTTCCAACATTCCTTTCAAGTTCACAATGTTTCGCTATGTATTATTGGAAACTTTGCAATGGGCTTTTCTTGAATCATTGGCATAGATGCCGAGCCAACTTTGAAATTCTAAATCTTGCAATCATATGCGACTAAACATTCGACGAAACGGTATTGCTTTGGCTTACCAGGGAGTTTTTTTACCCGACGTTTTTACTTACTGGCGTAACTGAACCCAGGGGCGTGGCGAGGTTAGATGGCGCCCGGGGCAAGAAGCAAATTTGGCGTCCCCATGTTCGAACGTGAGGTCTTTCGGATGCAAATGTACTGTATTGAAGAAAGTACTTGTGTGACATTGTTGAGACTTTTCGGCATCCCCATAGTGATTCGGCGCCTGGGGAATTGTGTCCCCCTTGTCCCCCCTCGTTACGGTCCTGACTGAACCACTCGGAGATATCATATGTGTCGTGGGATAAGAACATTTTCTACTAACGTACATGCTTTAAACCTAATGCCCCCACTAAGCCCAGTAGCAAAGACAAACATTTAAGCTTCTCCAAGCCATGTAGTTACTTGTTATTATGACGCAATTATCTGCTTGAAGCTGCTTCGTTGGGTCATAATAAAATTCCAAATGATTTAAGGCAGGTCGCTTTGGCTTATTTTGTGCCTGGTCCTAGGGTTGTCCAATGTAAAGCGTCATAAAGAGGATAAAGTATTTGAATGAAGAAGATGTAAAAGTGTTTATCTCCAACAACTGTTGAAACAAAATTTTTTTCAAGGATTTGTTACATGCTAAACATTTTTAAAGATCCTGCTCTGCTAAAAAATCAGCTCATTGCTAGATTGAAAATTTTGCAGCTACAGTGAGAAAAACCTGCTAGATTTAGCAGCAAATCAGCTGAAATGACAACACTGTTTGCAAAAGGCAAGGTGAAAGTGACCTTCTCTTGGTAACTATCAAGTTTTACTCACAGCCTGCAGTTTTTTCACAAATGGTGGCGAAACAGATTAAGCTGTGGAATATTGAGAATGTAGACTACGGCATGGCAGAGGCCGAGGTTATGGGGGGACAAGGGGACATGTCTTCCCCAACTTTTGGGCAGGGAGGACACTATCGTTTATCCCCCCAATATTTTGTGATAAAAAATAATGTAGTTGTACAGATTTCATGCTTACATTACTGTTGGAAACCCGCAGCATAAAGCCAGGGAATAAATAAGAAAAATGGGCATTATCACTGGATTATCTATAGACACAATGCACAGATTTACTATGTAAACTAAATAACTGTGCTGTGGTATTTGAATTAGCCGAATCAGTGTGTACATAAACCACTGACTCTTGTCATATTCTTGTGACTCAAATTCCTGCACTGTCCTGTAGCCTGCAATATACAGAACACGGTTGCCACTGCTAGGATTTACCAACAGATCTTGTGTTTTTTTATTTGATTTGTGGGTTGAGTGGTTCTAGTGAGAATCTTGTGGTTTTTAGTAGCAGTCTATTTTATTCCGGAACTGACCAGATTTGAATTGATTATCAGAATTTGTTTCTATTTAAGCCCAACTCTCAGAAGTAATGTGTTTTCATATTAAATGCAGTACTAGTATTGTACCATTGCGTAGTATCAGTTGCTATACCACCACCATGGGCGTAGCCAAGGGGGCATTTGGGCAATGGTCCCCAAAATATATCATTTCCATAATTTGCCTCCCATTTTGCCAATTTTACAAAGGTCGTACTACGGTCGAGTGAACACGGTGACATCATCAAAACGCAAGCAATAAAGGTTTGTCCCTCCCAAAGTTTTCTAGCAAACTCGGTCCCTGCGGCAAGGTACCGCAACTGAACGGTGTTTTGAGGGATTCTCCCTTTGCGTTGTTTTGCTACCAGGCTAAGACAGTGAAATGCGAATAGACTGGTGGCGTCGCTCACAGGAAAACGCGTACGCACCGGATGTTGTTGCATGCAGTGCTGCGTAGGCTACTTCTCGCTCGATAATGGTGACGGTTGCATCAATGAATCGATGTCCGTATTGGGCTATGTCGGATCATAAATTTAACCACGAGTGGTGTGACTATGCGCAGGCTGCTTGATAACGCTTTGATTTTTGGAGATATTGACATGTGTCAACTTCAATTTCAAAATATCAGTTTTTTATGCTTCTGCACTTGCTGAAGAATCGAAAAGTTTAAAGCCAGTGCTAGCTAAGCTCAACAGACATGAAGTTGTTTAGCACTATTGGTTCTCCAAAGGAAGTCTGTTACGTAAAGGACATGTTCCGATGCTAAAACAGCCATTAATAGGGAGGAAGGGTCAGCATACCGTAGTGAAAGAGTATCGAAATGCCTTGTTTTGTATCAAACTAGTTAGTTGTTTATCTTAGAACAAAATTGAGAGGTGTGCTGTAGGGCACGTTATCTAACAAGAAATGACCACAGACTGGGGCATGCAGACGTCTGATGATGCCCAGGGCAACTTCTTGTATTCTATGCCCCTCTACCAAATTTTAGTTTAGTATTGAGGAATGTGAGAAATACAGCCATTTGAAACATGTAAAAACTAGTGTTATCAAAACATAAGCTTCAAAAAATTAAATTAAGAAAATTTCAAGGAGTAATGTTTGTTTGTAATGTATAATTTGTTTTATTCTGTGGGCCTTAGGTATATGTTTATGAGCAAAATTCGTCTAGTAATGGGTATGCATTGAGGAACTAGATCAGTGGTTCTTAACCGGGGGTACACGTACCCCTTGGGGGTACCAAACACCGCAACAGAGGGTACGAAGCACCAACATTTTTAAGCATACACGCCCTGAAAATTTTAAAGATGTGTTGTCGATTGTTGTGAGTGCAGTAAACTTTGCCAGAAGCCAAACCTTGAATCACGGCCTGTTCAGAGTTTTTTGTAACGAAGTTTAAGCTCAACACAATGTTCTTCTTTACTACACGAAAGTGCCGTTGCTATCCTGTGTTCGAGTGCTTACTCGTGATCGTGTGCTGCACAAAGAAATCGAGCAGTTTCTGAGACACGGAGGTAGTGGCATAGCAGAGCACCTTGAAAATGAGTTCATTATGTCTCTGGCATAGGCTACCTTTCAGATATATTCAGCCACCT
>Ga0210059_1007152_pt1 | contig 17791 bp, 9 predicted proteins | sample Ectturendosymbi2_FD_188042 | JGI IMG/M metagenome (GOLD analysis project Ga0210059, IMG submission 188042) | Ecteinascidia turbinata endosymbiont from Florida, USA - Sample 2 (SPAdes) (version 2) | ecosystem: Host-associated > Tunicates > Ascidians > Unclassified | place: Key West, Florida... | reverse complement strand
AATGTGGCCACGCTCTCGTAACGCGTTTGCGTTTCGCCGACGTACGTATTGGAGCCGACTGGCGGCTGGAGCAACTGGCGGCTGAGTTGACCTAGGTATAGAACTTCTAGGGATGTTTGGAGTTGCATTTGTGAGAGCCTGCTAATGTAACAGTAGGCCTAATACTTATAATACTAATAGCAAGTTGATCAGCCTATGTGTATTGTTTTTTGGTAGTGTCTATTTTACCGGGAATATATTCTGGCAGCAACAGATCGGCTAGAGCTATTAATTGTGCCGGCAGTCGAAGATTTGGTCTCGTGGCATGACGCAAATACAAAGAAAAAGGTTACTTTGTCAGAAAAATACTGTCGTGCTCATGGTGTAACGGTTAGGTGTTAAGGCTGCTTAGGTGTTAAGCCTGCTATGCCAATGGTTTTCAGTTCGGCTCTCGCCTTGCCGACTTTACTTCTGTTTTTTTTCTTTGCTTTTTTTCAGGATCCGTGGCCTTAGGTGTTACGTTTACTTAGGGGTTAGGCTAGTCTTGTTAGGTTAGGGTTAGGATAGGATTAGGGTTAGGTTATGGTTTGGATTAGATTAGCGTTACCTTAATGTAAAGTGTTAGGTTAGGGTTAGGTTAGTGTTGCTTAGCATTAGGTTAGCTTAGTGTTAGGGATAGGTTAGGTTAGGTTAGGTTAGGTTAAGTTAAGATAGGATTAGGGTTAGGTAAAGTCTATGGTAAGGGTTAGATTGTAGGTTTATCTTTTAGTTACATTTACTTCCTTTCTACCAAGCCTTTTGCTGCTGCCATATTGGCGGTAAAATAGACACTGCCTTGTTTTTTTTTGACAAAATTAAAACAAAAGATTGTTTTCTGCCCATAATACTTGTTAGTTGTTTCACATAAGAGCAGTGCAATAATTGTAATGCAATTAGTAATACTCTGCCTCGCGATCTTTATTGTTGTTCACTTCATTCACACATGTGCTTGCTTCAACTTCCCATCTGTACATGCCATACCTCTTGCCCACCATCATCTGTGTTACATTGATCTATATTGTGTATGTACCATAAAACAATTGTTTTATACTTTTTTAAAAATTGTATTATTACCTGCCCTTTAGTTTATTTATTATTGCTGTAAATATTTTTTGCCACCTTGTAGGCTATGTCTTGCATACTCCATTTTTTTGTGCCTGATTCTTTCCCAACGTTTGGTTCGATGGCTCTCTTTGTTTTTTTATGATCCTTTTAGGTTGTCCACTGTTGCTGGGTACGTTTGGTTTGTATGTGTCCTATATGTTACTTTCAGTACTATCATTAGTAGTCATGTGAAAAGAAAAGACAAGGTGATAAAAACAAAGACACATGATGAAATGACATAATTGAAGCAGAGACACATGATAATGATAATAATAAGCATGGAAATAGTTAGTCGCAGGCCCGCAACCAGAGGGGTGTTATCGAGCAATTGTCCCCCAATAATTTTCACAAATGTATGTGTTTGTTAGGTACAACAACAAGTCACATCATTTTATCCCCCAAAAATATCAGTTGGTTGCAGCCTTGGTCAGTCACATGACTTCGACTAGTTTTATGAAAAGTAGCAGCAAAGAAGTTCTTTCAGAGAAGAGCTTGTTTGAACATAAGACTGCAGTGGTAGTAGGATTTTTTGCTGTTAGCTGTAAAATTATTGGTCTATATTTAGCTGAGCACCAAATCAGACAATGTTAGAAAAACATTACGCTACTTGTTGCCATGCACTATCAATGATATTATGTATGACAGCTAACGGAGATGAGTATTTAAGAAGATACGCGCAGTGGAAATGTTACCTGATATGGGGTATATTTATCTCCACCAACTATGCACAGCCACAACAGCATGCCAGCAGCAACGCTCATAAGATTAAGAACTGCTGTGTCCTGAGGTAAGACTAGTAACAGGTCATCTGCAGATGGCTGGTAATAAACAATTTATGGCAGAGGTTGGCAAGGATCTGGGGTGCTGGAGTCGACTCCAGCAAGAATCTGTGTTTTTCTTTTAGATCCAGAGTAAAAATTCGACAAAAAGCGGACCCAGAGTTCTAAACCCTATTCCCCTACACCTCACCCTTAATACAACCCTTTGTTCCTAAACCCTAATCCTATCAGTATCTCCAACCTCTATTTCCTATCTCTCCACACTAAACCCTATCCCTAAACCTATCACTAATCCCTATTCCTAACCCTTCAACCCTTATCTTTAAACCTTATCCTTAACTCTATCCCGAAAACCCAACCCAGCTTTTTTTTACTCCAGATGCGGGTCCAAAAGATTTTACTCCAATTTTTACTCCAGATGCGGGTCCAAAAGAAAAATGCAGAATGCAGACAACTGGTGTGGTTACCAGCTGTAATGAATTCGCGGTTCTCACAAGTATCACCATGTTGTGGCTGTGCATAGTTGGTGAAGGTAGGTATAGGTTAGTAGGTGACATTTTCATTGTGTGAAAATTTGTAAATAGCCTACTCACCTCTGACGGGTTTCATGCATAAATTATTTGTCAGTGCATGTAATAAGACATGGGGTAATCGTCAATCGTAATTGGTTACAATCGATTACAGTTTTTTGAGTAATCGTGATCGATTGAACTGACTAATAATGACATGTAATTGCTTACACTGTAAATTTAATCGTAATCAACAATTAATTTCGCAATTAAACTTACAAATCTTAATTCTACATCACTGTGCTATGAACTGCAGTTTTGGTGGCTGGGTTTCCTCCTTTCAGCATCATTTGTTATGATTATGTTTCAGAGGAGGTCATTTGCCATCTGTGTGCGTTAAATCCAGATAGTCTAACGGCAAGCACAGCGTTTGTGAAGAGTTCTCACTTTGTTCCAGCTAGCCTTCCTGTTGGCTGCCAGAAGTAGCATACTGGATCTTGTGTAGTGAGACGTAGCAACAAAAATAAGACCTTTTCTAAAAAATGGGCTGACACTTCAGCAGCAGAAGGGATAGCGGTACATCATGTTTTATTTATATATATTCAGAATAAACCTATGAATGTAAATGCTGTAGTAGACATGTATACAAGCAGTAAACTAACTTTTTTTCAGAGGAATAAGGTAATTTAACCCAGGTTGAAAGCACCTTTCCACAATGCTGATAACTAGCATATGAACAGAGATCATATACAGATACTGGTTAAAAAAAACTCAAAAGAAACCAGTGAGGTTTCACTGACCATTGACATTATGCCCCATAGACGGATGCGCAGCAATATTGGCATCACGGTTAATTTCATTTCAAATGAAAAAGCTACAAAATGCTATGCTGCGCTTACGGACGATCCAAAGGCCATCACACAGCTGAATACATTGTAACTTGGAGTTAGATAAAAAATAGTCAGCAATATTGAAATTTCTAACAAACGAGTTTTCAATATTGCTGGATGAATGCTCAACCTGATAGATGTTGTTTGTCTGATGAAAGATTCGAAGCGTTGATGCTATCAACTGTAACAAACATTTTAAACCTTAATTATTTTGTTTAATCAATGTTTAACATATTTGTTGCAGTGGCATAACTGACGGGAAGGAAGATGGGCGAATTGCCCCTCTGGCAAGCTAAATGCAAAAACAGGGCCTTTTTCAACAAGTTTTACCCCATGGCTCAAACCTCTAATTATTCTACAAACTTCTCAATAAACAATTAGTTTAATGTGATTTTTCTTTTTTTTTTGTGCTTAATCCTTACAGATTGGTAATTTCGTTTATTACATTTATTCGTATTGTTTGTTGTCTAAACATATACAGTACTTATATCAAAATATCAGACCAAACCATGCAAATGGTTCTTTCTGAGGATGTTTGGACAAATGTAATCGTGATTACTTTCAGTGTAATCGTAATCGATTACATTGCGATTTTGTTTATTCGTAATCGTAATTGAGCATGTGACAAGTAATCATAATTGATTACCTTTGTGCTGTAATCGCCCCATGTCTGATGGTAATGAGTGTACCAACATATTTATCATCGTTATTTTCTGATTTGGTGTTCAGCTAAAAATTGACCAAATTTTCAATCTAGCAGTCAACTGTTTTTCTAGCAGGACTTTAAAATCCGTTTGGCAGGATTAGCAGGTAACAAGTTACTGACTAATACCTGTTTCAACAGTTTTTTGAGATGAAGATGTTTACACCTTCTTTATCAAAAAATACTTTATCTTCTTTATGACCCTTTAAATTCAGCAACATCAACAGGCCTTGGCAGTAATTGGCACAACCACTTTTCAATTATTTGGAGTTTGTTGTATGATGCAATAAATCTGCTAATTGTGTCAAAATAACAAGCAACTAGATGGCTTGGTGAAAGTTAAATGATTTGCTTCTGTGTGTAGTGAGTGTTTTATGACTATAATCCTTAGAAAGTCGTAGAGGCTGAAGCTATGCTGAGTCTGTTTATTGCTGAGTGTTGTTCTACTGTATAAATGCATTGTGACTATTTGAAAAAGATTGTTAAAAACTGTGTCATATAAAAAGAGACAAGTTGCACTTACGTTGCTTAAAATGTCAACTAAAAAAGAGTGGGCCGAAAAGTGTGTTGACCACAAAACCAACATTATCTGCCCGTGATAGTAAAGGTGCAAAATGAAAAATTGATATGTAACTTTATAGGCTGGTTTTAATCAGCAGATTTTAGCTGAAAACTTGTGACAAGATTTTTAGCAGAATCTAGCAGTTTTTTGTGACACTATTTAGCAGTTTTTTATGTGACAAACATTTGGTAATACAGCTCTGAAGCACTAAAAAAGAAGCTGCAGAACTAAGTTTGGGTTTGGTAGTTTTACAGCAGAGCACACATAGCATAATATTCACTCTGGCTTATTAGTCATGGTGTCTTTTGACACTTTGGCGTCCGGCCGGTTTCGGGGATTTTTGTGAAAAAAACAAGCGAATCACATGTGGCTTTGCGTGCGCGTAACTCCGGCACCAAAAGTGGTAGAGAGCTCTTCAGAGGCTCAAAAGACGTGGCAAGTCTTCTAGCCTGCACTCGAAAAAATTTTTTTTGGTTGGGGATGGCTGATGTTTTGTGAGTGATGTCATAAGTGGAGGGCTTTTAGGCTACCTTGGCCCACTTCACCTGGCCTGGGCCCAAACCATTAGATGGTAGCATCTCGCTGAAGTTTTTACTGGAAACTAGGCTACAATCTGAGTCTGTTGATACTTTGGATGACTTGCTGGGTTTTGGGTTCAAAAGTTATGATGTAAAGTAATAAAAATATTCTACTAATTAGCTAATTAGTAGGGCAAGTTTTTGTTGCAGCAAAAAAGTGAGAAAGTTGCATTTGTTTTCAGCAAAAGTTGCATTTATGTGCAAACATTGCAAACGACAATAATTTAATCAAGTGTTTTGTGTACATACAATGCTAAATATTTCCAAACATTTTTGGGGACAAATGGCATCGTACTAGGCTGGGGTTGTATAACTTGTAGCTTGCAAACCATTTCATCATAGATAACATTGAGACGCAGTTAATCTGTCATATAGCTCTTTTTCATGCAATGAAAGAGAATAGAAATAAACTGAAATAGTTTTGCATTATTTTTGTTTAAAAACGCTTTTATATTTTGCGCAATACTTGATAGAAATTGCAGTAAAAAGTTGCACGTAAAAATAAAAGAAGGTGCAATATAAATTTCTTGGAAACAGCTCAAAACACTGAACTACATATATTTTGAATATTTAGGACGCTGTAAAAAAAGTTGTCTAATTAGTAGGGCAAGTTTTTGCAAAAGTTGCAAAAACTTGCCCTACTAATTAGATATTTGATTAATTTGTTTATTTTAGATCATAACCTTTGATCCAGAAATGCTAGAAAGTTGATCAAATGCTCAAAAGACTCGGACACCCGCCTAGTTTCCAATGAAAACTTCAGCGAAATCCTTTGACCTAGCGGTTGGGCCCTAGGCCATGTAACATAACCCCAAATGGCCCAAAAACTACTTCACTTATGATGTCACTTACAAAAAAATCCGCAACCCCTAATGAAAAATTTTTTTCGAATGAAGAGTAGAAGACTGGCTGATCCATTTGAACAAGTCTCTAGCACAATCGGCGGAGGAGCTATGGCGTTGGTAAGGCAACCGAAAACTACTGGTTTTAGGCCAAAATCTAGGTACCATATATTTGTAGACTGGCAGTCAGAGTGTTAGGCTGTTTTTTGCCAGTGCCAACATCTGAAATGCCCTGCAATCTAATACGGTTAAACATGGACGAAGGACAAGGATTAGTCAAGAGAACCGACTGCTCTGCCACAGAGTATTTAGCAGGCAATAGAAGTAGAATAAAATACAGTGCATGTCATGGTAGCATTCTTAATGAGTAAAGACTGGTATTACTTGATAAGAGTTCTCAAACTATGGATCATGGTGCCACATTCTTTGCAAAAAGAAGAGTCGATTTATTGGCACAATACCGAATGTTAGCTGCAGTTTGGGGTCAAAGCGCTAACATTACATTGTAAAGCACAACGAACATATACGACAACTAGTTCTACCAATGCAGGTAAGCAATTGCTTCTCACTACATTGCTTTATGAAAACTCTGCTTACATCCTATCCATGTAAAGTCAATTTTACACTAGTGACATGATAGGTTGTTCACGAATGCAAAACACAGTGTTCTGAAACATTCAGTTGCTTTGCACGGCAACTAAGAATTTATGCCGAGTGAAAAATTTGGACCATTGACACATGAAAAGCTTTACCATCAATTGTTTCCAAACTTGTGTCTATGGTATGAAGGTCGAAGCAAGTTTCATGTGATTTATCCTGTCCACTACTATAGAAAGTTTGTGTATTTGTGATTGCACATTGCTAGAGGTGAAGTGCCAAGGTCCACTTTAACACTTTGGCGTCCGGCCGCTTTCGGGGATTTTCGAGAAAAAAACACTGAAATGCACGTGGCTTTGTGCGGGAATTTCTCCGGTCTGTTCAGTGCTACAGACCCGGTGAAAGGCTCAGAAGACATGGAAAGTCTTCTAGTCTGCACTTGAAAAAAATTTTTTTGCTTGGGGGATGCGGGTTTTCTGTGAGTGACAACATAAGTGGAGGACTTTTAGGCCACCTTGGTCCACTTTACCTGGCCATGGGCGCCAACCGTTAGGTTGTATTTTGCTAAAGTTTTTATTGGAAACTAGGCTACAATCCGAGTCTTTTTATACTTTGGATGACTTGCTGGGGTTTCGGGTTCAAAAGTTATGATCTAAACCAGTGTTTCCCAATCTCTTTTTGGCTAGCGCCCCCTCTTCTGACAAACAAATCTCTATCGTCCCCTACCATGCCTAGCACACATATCAACACAATTTTTTCGTATTGTATATTTGGTATGTTTGAAAATGATTAAAACATGAATGAGCATAAAGATGCATTTCACTATAAAACTTAATTTAGTACATTAACTCATTTAGCAACTGGAAACTGTTGGAGTTAATGATTTGGAACCTGTCAGAGTTCATGATGAACTTGGGTTTCGTTTGAACAGCATTAAACTTGGACAAGAAAGTGAAGATTGCTGATTTGGCTTTAATGAGGTTAAGACGATTCCCCTGCAATTGCAAATTAACTTCACTGAACTTCGTGAAGATATCTGTGGATTGTGACAGCCAAGATACTGTATCTATGACAACCTTTGACAGCCACCTTCTATGTGCAGCAACAGGCGTACAAACTCTCTTCATCGTTATCCGAGTGCACCACATTGCCTAAACTTAGCAGAACACTTCTGAAACACTTTGGTGTCCTTTGATCAATCAATCCATTAACATTTTGAGAGCCGGCCTATGATATATTCGTACTTCGATTTCGACCTAAAAAACAGCAGTTTTCGGTTGCCTTACCAACGCACTAGCTCCTCCGCCGATTACGCTAGTGAGCTGTTCAAGGGCTCAAACGGATCAATTGGCCAGTCTAGTAGATTGCACTCGAAAAAAATTCGAACGAAACACACTTCTGTTTTCCGGAATATTTTCAGTTAGGTTGTTGGCACCTAACACTATCTGTAAAAAATATAAATTGTCTTTCTACTTTCGAATTGAACTCGTCCAAGGTTATTATTGTATTTGTCATCACTAAACCACTCCATCCAAAATTAACTTACGCTTTTGGTCATAGGCTGAGTCTAAGTGCAAGCATGCATTCTTTTACCCGACCAGTGATAACCACTGTATCGAAACGAGCGTTATCAACACTTTGAGAACCGGCATACGATATATTTGTGCTTCAATTTTGGCCTAAAAAACAGCAGTTTTCGGTTGCCATACCAACGCCCTAGCTCCTCCGCCGATTGCGCTAAAGAGCTGTTCAAAGGCTCAAATGGATCGGACAGTCTAGTAGATTGCACTCGAGAAAAATTTTTTGGTTGGGGGTTGTGGATTTTTTGTAACTGACGTCATAAGTGAAGTAGTTTTAGGGTCATTTTGGCTCATGTTGCCTCGCCTAGGGCCCAACCGCTAGGCCAAAGTGTTTCGCTGAAGTTTTCATTGGAAACTAAACTCGAGTCCAAGTCTTTTGAGCCTTTGGTTGACTTTCTAGCATTTCTGGATCAAAGGTTATGATATAAAATAAACAAATTAATTAATTATCTAATTAGCTAATTATTCAAATATTTTTACCAACTAATATCACAACTTTTGAACCCGAAACCCCAGCAGGTCATCCAAAGTATCAAAAGACTCGGATTGTAGCCTAGTTTTCAGTAAAAACTTGAGTTAAATACTACCACCTAACGGTTAACGCCCAGGACCAGGCAAAGTGGGCCAAGGTGGCCTAAAAGCCCTCCACTCATGACGTCACTCACAAAAAATCCGCAACCCCCAAGCAAAAAATTTTTTCGAGTGCAGACTGGAAGACTTGCCGCATCTTTTGTGACTTTTACTGGGTCTGTAGAGCATACCGGACCGGAGAAATTCTCGCACAAAGCCACATGTGTTTAGGCTTTTTTATTCTTCAAAATCCCCGAAAGCAGCCGGATGCCAAAGAGTTACGTAGCAGTTTACCTGTGCCAAGAAGTACAGCTGATGAAAATTCTAATCATGTATATTTCATTATGGAGGAGGACAGTTTTACTGTGCAACCTTACCATTAGTGATGGAAACTGCAGTTCATCAATTTATCTCCTAGCATTTCACCTCTGTTTGGTTCCAAAACGCAAAGTTTTTGTTTACAAATTACATGCATACATGTTTGTTGATCATACTGTTTTTTATCACTTTGGTCACTCAAAGTTAGTAAGACAACAGAAATGCAGTCACTAAGTGGGTCTCTTATCGCCCGCAAACCTCCCATTTCTGCTTCACTGTCCCCCTGGAGTTTCTCACTGTCGCCAGAGGCGCGGTACTGCCCACTTTGGGATCCACTGATCCAAACTAATAAAAATGTTTGACCAATTAAGTAATTAATTTGTTTATATTCAATCATAACTTTTGAACCAGAAATGCTAGAAAGTCGATCAAAGGCTCAAAATACTTGGACTCGAGCCTAGCTTCCAATGAAAACTTCAGCGAAATACTTTGGCCTAGCAGTTGGGCCCTAGGCCAGGTAACACGATCCAAAATGACCCAAAAACTACTTCACTTATGACGTCAGTCACAAAAAATCCACAACTCCCAACCAAAAAATATTTTTTCGAGTGCAGACTAGAAGACTGGCTGATCTGTTTGAGGGCTTGAACAGCTCTCTAGTGCAATCAGCGGAGGAGCTAGGGCATTGGTAATGCAACCGAAAACTGCTGGTTTTTGGCTGAAATCTAGGTATGAATATATCATAGGCCGGCTCTCAAAGTGTTAAAATGAAAATTCAGTGCCTACATGACAATGTTGTCACATTTGTTGATATTTGGTGTGTTTCAGCGTACAATTAGTTAGTTCATCAGTCATATCTTTCAAATATTTCTTGTGGAAGTTTTAGACCCACCGTAGACTTCACATATTGTTTCTAGAACACTTTTCATCAGGGGTGGATCCAGGGGAGCAATCGCCACATTTAAAACCTACGAAAGTAACTTTATTCACCATGGTTGTTTACAATTAAGAAAACAGTATTCATGACATAAAGCCGTTTTGTCATCCACTGTTTTGTGAACTACACTCCATCCCTCCTACAGTAGCGAAGCCAGTATGAGAATTGACTAACAAAGATCACTGAAATCACCCACACCCTAATACTCCTAGCTGTCCCTGTCCCTGCTTGTCATGTATTCAACTACAGCATCCGGTGCATAGCTGCAATGTATAAGGGCTAGTATATGTTCCAGAACATGGTCTACTCCCAAATAAAGATCAGACCTCATGAACACACTTCGGTAGATGTCTTTTTTTTGTCAGATCTGCAATCACTAAGAGAATCATATCACTAAGCAGTGTCCATAGATCTAAGCAGTGTCCATATCACTAAGCAGTGTCCATAGATGTTGGCACATAAATTTATGACCTCTTTGCTATGGTTTGGCACTCGACGTAATAACGCAGGTCTAGTGATTTAATTTATACGGTAATGACTGTCAGTCCACACACGAATTAATGTCAGCGCTCTTGCATTGAGGTGAAAAAAATTGTGTTCAGCAGCAAGATTCTCACTGAATTCCATCAAATAAGTATGCTACTCATAAAAGCATAGTCTATTCTAATGAAGTTTTAGGCCATGCAACTTTTTTGAAAGGAAGTAGCTTTAGGTCAGCAGGTAGTGGTATGGCTTAAGAATAAAATGCTGAGTGTTTGTCACGCTAGTGATACCATCATTATAGTCGAGTGAAAACATCTAAGTGTGTAGTGCGAGTGGTTTTTGGTTTGGCTCCTCTCACCACTGCAGTTTTCGGTTTGGTGGTAGTGTTTACACTTTTGGGGCTGGTTTTTAGTTACTTCTTTCAAAAATTTCCAAAACTTCTGTATTGATGTTTAGGGTGTGGGCTTAGGGTTTAGGTTTCGGGTTTTTTAGGTTTAGTATTTAGGCTTAGGGTTTGGTTTAGGGTTTATGTTTAAGGTTTAGGTTTGTTTAGGATTTATGTTTTGTACATTACTAGCATACACTTGTTATGCATTGGTGACACATGACAGGCAGCGGATGAATAATTTTCAAAAATGACTTTTCCAAGAGGTATTTGGGCCACATAATGCACATAAAAATTGGAAGTATGTAGGTTCAGTAGTCAGCAATGGCTACGCAAGGTCAACTACTATGTAGCTGACACCCATGTAATTCAAATCATAGTTGCCCATGGTTAGGCTTAGTCACCACAAACAGAAAGCATGTTCAGTCTTTATATAAGTAGGGTGAACATATAACGGTAGAGTGGTGGTCTTGGCGGTGATGTCTGAAATATGCTAAAGCAGGGATCACCAACGTTTTTGAAATTGAGAGCTACTTCTTGAGTACCGATTATTGTGAAGGACTACCACTTTAATATATGTTTCTGAAATAAAATATTTTAACTCTTTCGTGTCCGGTAATCTTTGAGGATTTCACGTTAAACAAAGCAGATCGTACGTGGCTTTGTGTAAGCATAACTCTTGGCGCCAAAAGTGCTAGAGAGCTGTTCAAATGCTCAAAAGACGCAGCAATTCTTCTAGTCTTTGGTTCCCAAACTGTGGTACGCGAAGGCCTTCAAGTTGCTTTGCGAATAGGCCTACTACTTCCTCTTTATCTTCACAAAAAAATATTCATAACTATGTTTTTACTTAGCGGGTTCTGTTACTTCCTGAATTTTTGTGTACTTCCCTTGTTGCTTTTTAAAAATGGCCGTTATAATTTCTCACAGCCATTATCTTCATGTCACATTTGTGTCAATTCTGGTTAACTTTTAATCGAATGATATTTGGTAGATTGAGTTTTTCTAGGAGTAAGGTGGTATGTGTTGATAGTATGGGTCCCACAAATGGTACGTGATTAGAAAAAGTTTGGGAACCACTAATCTAAAGTAAACAAAATATTTGATTAATTAGTTAATTAGATAGTTAGTTAATTTCCTTACTTTAGATCATAACTTTTGAACCAGAAATGGTAGAAAGTTGATCAGAGGCTCAAAAGACTCGAACTCGAGCTTAGTTTCTAATGAAAACTTCAACGAACTACTTTGGCCTAGCGGTTGGTCCGTAGGCCAAGTGACATGAGCCAAAATGGTCCCAAAACTACTTCACTTAAACGTCACTCACAAAAAATCTGCAAGTCCCAACCAAAAATATTTTTTCGAGTGCAGACTAGCATGCTTGTTGATTTAACTCATATGCAATTAATTGGAGTCGTCTGTGTTAGACATGTTTTCTTAATTGCCAATATATTAGTTTTAACTTTGGAAGTACCAAAATCTTGTTTAATTTCCATATTTATGCCAAGTTATTCCCAGATGTAACAAACTGAGACTGTTAATACTCCCTTTAGCTTATTTCTAGGACAGTAATCTCTCATTTAAGTTCGCAACTTAAATCTGAGCTGTGTGTGCGAACTGAGGTGGTAGGTGTGAAATTAGCAATTACGCGTTGTACTGCATCAACAAAAATGAAGAAGATGATCATTATCATTAGGGCTAATGTTTGGAGACTGACTGATGCATTGATTTAAGCTAATAATCTTTTTAACAAGGCATATAGTATTTACTTGTACTGATAATACTGTACACTATTCACATATAATGTCTTGAAAAGTCAAGTGTTTTGATGACATATAATGTCATGAAAAGTCGAGTCCCAGAGATTGAAAGCAGAATTTAAGTTTGAGTCCGCCAAATCATCCACGTTAATGAAGCATTGCACAACAGTATGAAGTGAGTGAGACTGCTATTAGAAAAGTCTGGGTGAAGCGAGAAGTTTTTCATAAACATTCTGCCGTGGTATCTGAAGAGACAAAAAAGAAAATAATAGAGAGCCTGTCAGCAGATTTATAGAGCTGAAAGATAAAGTTACATCTTTTGGATTGATAGTATGGGTTAAGAAAAGTGCCCGTTCCACCTTCACTCACCATTTTGAAAGCAGAATAAATTGCTGAACAATTTTATCAATATCACAGGATGACTTCAGAACAACCATGGCAGTGGTTTAGCTGATTTACAAAATGTGGATGAATAAAACTTTTTTCATGCTTATGGGGCAGAGGTGGACAGAGAAGACCTTAGTCTTTTGGGTTTTTATGGTTGATGTCAGTGAGGTGTTGGAAATAATGCAAGCAACAAAGGATAATGTAGAAGACTGATCTTACAGTTGACAATGTTTGTGCACATAGATCAGAAACAACAGAATGATGCCATTTTGGTGGGTTTGAGCATGCATGCAATAAATTCCTTGAAGTTGAGAGTCGGTTGTTGTGTCCTAATGCGCAAGTGCAAGCAGGAAATTGTTATAATGAACTAAAAAAATTCCATCAAACACTTACAGCATGTGGTTTTGGAAACGAAACACAAAAGAGAGCATAATGTGCATCAGCTGATGCTTAGTTACTTGTATAAATCATTGTTTAAATCATGAACTTTTAGCACCTTAATGTTGCTTGCTAACTTTTCAATAAGTTGTCATGTTTGATATACTGTAAATACAGTATATGCCTGAAAAAGTTGAATCCACATTTTTTGACAATTTTTTGCAAATTTAATTGGGATGCGAACTTAACAATTGCAAACTTAACTGGGATATTACTGTAGATGGTCCACACTAGCCCTACAATGTTTGCACTTTATGATCTTGCCCATTGCAAAATAAAAAATGAATTTTTTTTATTGGGGCATGAGCATCAAGATTCTATTTCTGGGATTCTATTCTCGGATTCAAGATTCTCTTGCTTGCTGTTAGAAACATCCTGGGTGTGATGGATTGTTTAGAATAATAGCCATGCCACTTAGACACAAATTATTTTGATATCATGCATAGTGACTGAGATATTAATGAAAGAAGGATTTTCTGTAATGGCAGCCTTATTTGCATATTGAGAGGATTGCCCAAGGTTGACAGAGTGACATTGTTCAGATTCTTAAAGATCACACCTCAAAGGTATGGAAAGAGCAAAAAACTTTGTATGGACAGTATTGCACGCTTATTGGTGCCTACCACTGGACTATTGTGCTCTTTTGTGTAGAGCAGACTTGGACAACTAGAATTTTTTTAGCTTTTCTAAATTAGATTAGAATTAAAATTAGAGCTAACTCAGTTGTCACAAATCAGATTAGAATTGAAATTAGCAGATTTGTGAAAACCAAAAATTGAAGTAAAATTCCAATTAGAATTACATTTACTCAAATGATTTGAAACAAGTTTAATCCAAGTTCAATCCATACCCAAAGCCGGATTCGTTTTGATAAGCATGAGACTTGCTAAGATTCGTATGGCTACACCAAAATTAGCGATGAGAGGACAACTGTGACTTCTGCGTGTGAATTGATAGGCAATGTGATATAATAAGAATCATTGATAAGGCCATTTAGTTTGTACTGAAGCTGTGAATGAGAAAAAATTGATCGAGTTTTACTGTCTTTGCTGCTCAAGTGATGGGATAGCGGCTTGGCACTTGTGACCTGTTTGTTGCACATTCCTTGCATGAGAGTTCTTCTCATTTCATTTAAAAATGCCATTAGAAAAAGAGCATTTTTGGAAAAATTGAAGATTATATCTAAAATTAGAGCATTGAAGCTTTTCATAAATAGATTGGAATTAGAATTATCGTCATGTCGCTCTGATTCATCAAATTAGAAAACTAGAATGATGTAGTTGTCCAAGTTTGGTGTAGAGACAAGCATTAATAAATTTCCATATTTCAGCAGCTTGCTTGATGAGCTGTACAGATCACCATACAGTATATTAAAATCGCTTATTTTGGTATTGCATATATCTATTTGTATAATGCTATCTGCAAAAAAATTTTTTCACACAAAAAGGCAATAATTTTGTTTGTGAAGACATGTTTATGAAAAAATGCCTGAAGCAACGTGATAACAGCAGTGGTTCCTTTCCTTAGCCAATTTCAGAACTTTTCATTCCCCCTATATACCAAAAAATTACTGAATGCACTCATCCAAATATTTCATATATTTAACTTACAAGTCAATGTGATACTTGTTCTTGTTTGTTATCTGAAAGTAGCTGAATGCAAGGCATAGTTTGTGACAGTGCATGACACAAGTCATTCTCAATGCCAAGTCCATTTCTTTGTTGGTAAATTGTATTGCCAGCATATCAAAGGATTTCCAAATCATTTTAGGCTGTATGGTGTATACCACTGCAACAAGCCTGGGCCTACCAGAGCCACTTTTTTCACTTCATTGTAAGTATTTTTTGAGACAAAAAAGCAGCTAACACTGGCATTAAGCAACTAAACCTTATCAATATGCCTAAATATACTTACATAAATGTTTGCTATAGTGTTTGGTAGAATATCAAAGCACTTCCATCGCAGTCCTGGTCCAGTGAACCTGTCTCGTCTAGGTGGATCAACTCAAAATAACCATGCTTTCAAACAGCCTCTGAATCAGATAGTTTGGATTCTCATTCGAAAACCTAATATTATTTAAACTCAGTCTAGGGCAGTGGTTTTCAACCTTCTTCATGCAGCGACCCATTTTGCGACCCAATTTAACCCAATAACCCCCTTCTGAAAGTTTCCAGTCAGGCATATGAAATGCAGATGTGTTTGCACAATAGAAAATCACAATGACTAAAAAATAACCTACAATATCACTATGTTGAACAAAGACTCATTTATTAAATTCATGCCCATGGCAGCATCAGTGAGAGAGACCTGTGCCATAAACAAATCACTCCGCAGCATAACTTATTGAAAACTAGAATAACTTCCAAGTTAGCTACCGCACACAGATTTCTTATTGACAAACACAGCTCATCATGGTCATAATCACACTCAAAACTTTGTAATGGCCATACTCACACGTAAAACAATTTTGAATGAAAAAGTAGGCTATGATTTTTGCCAGGTGGTCCTGTTATTTTATGTCAAAAAGTGGTTCCATATACAAATGAATAAGAGCTGATTATGCATACCTTCGTAGGTGAAATACATCCTCTGTAAGATGTTAAAGTGTCTGATTCTTTGCTGAGAAAAGATTTCTTTCCATAGACAGCAATTGTGACTATTTTTATTAAAAGTTCTCGTGACACCTACAAAAAAGGCAAACACCCCCAACGGGAATCGGGACCCTAGGTTGAAAGCCAACACTTTTCTCTGGAAGAAAGCTTTGGGGTTGGCATTTAGTAACTTCTACTATTTTCTCTATTAAGATGTTCAAAAAATTGAGATAGGAGCACAAAGTCTCATCAGTTTCATTATGTGTGGTGTTATGCTTTGTGAAATTTCTATATATAGTGGTTGAATCCACCAAGGATGTTTAGCTTGTGTTTACAACAGCATGTGGTACCTAAGTTGGCAAAGTTTGTACCCCTTGGAAATCACCTACATAATATTGTTTCTTTGTAGTGTGCAATAAAAGAAATGACAATTCGTTCTGTTATTGTGGCTCATAACTCCGTAGGAGAGACAAGAGTTTGCTGATCACAAAAACTTAGTCATTCTTACATAGGAAAGCTGGAAGCTTGGTGGTCCAGAAATTGACTGCAAAAGGTTATACCGTAGATGGATTAGATTTTGCAGTCCCATGGAGCATGTGGCCCCTGGCTTGGAGTCATAGTAGCCATTTGCTCACGTGATTCTATGATGGCATGAACAGTATGTTGGTCAAACTTTCACAAGAGCGTCAGCACACCACAGTATTGGAGCACACATGATTGTAAAACTGACAGTGGCAGGGACCAAATGGCCTTGTTGCAGCACTATTCAAAGAGCCATGGCACTGTAAACAAGCCACCTCAACACAAAGCATACACCATTACTTTGTCGAACAACCAAGTTCTCACTCTCTGGATATCTGTGAAAATAAATGGCATCACCAACTTGACGTGCAAATTAGCATTCAAAACATGATCCTTCCCCATGTGATATATTTATTGGGATAACATTTCTTTGTATTGTGTTGTTGGTCCCACTCCGTGTGCTGGCTTTTCTCTCAACACATCATGCTTACTCCTGCAAAAGCAAGCTCATGGCAGGTTTTAATTGCATACCCCAGAGAATTGCTGCCTACATGTGGTTTTCTAAATTTCTCTAGTGTTGTTATTCATTTAACCATGAGTTAGATTAATAGGTTAAAGGAGTTTTTAACCACTGGCGTCAAGGAATTAGATGTTTTAGTAATAATATTTATTTGAGTAAACATTTTTCTAATTTTATGAGTCAGTTTCTTTTCATCACAGGTGGTGTTATTGATGTCAGTTGGTTAGTTATGATGTTCTGATTTCCGAGCTTGTGTTATGATATATTCATTTTGGTCTTAGATTGTTTGTTTTCTCTGCTGTTACTTCAGTCTTTCAACTTTTCACCTGTAAGCTTTGCTTGCTAATTTCTGGACTGAGGATGTGTGATTTTTCATGAAATCAATTTCCTGTTAACACCTTTGGAGCTCGTTGAGTTTCGTTTTAAAAAAGATGCAATTTGCACGTATTGGCCAAGTCTTTGTAACTCCATAACTTGCCAGTCAGTTTTATTGGAGAGCTCTTGAAACCGTCAAAAGCAGGGGTCTCAAACATGTGGGCCGCATGTAGCCCGCGATGGTTTTTGGGAATTTTCAAATAATTAAAATGTTGTTGCCAAGTGTCTTAACACTTTGGCTGCCGGGTTAATTCAAGCGGTTCGCAAAAAGCAGCTGATTCGAACGTGGCTTTGCGGATGAATATCTCCGCTCCTGTTCGCTCTAGCGACTCGGCGAAAATCTCAAAAA
>Ga0210059_1007150_pt1 | contig 17794 bp, 13 predicted proteins | sample Ectturendosymbi2_FD_188042 | JGI IMG/M metagenome (GOLD analysis project Ga0210059, IMG submission 188042) | Ecteinascidia turbinata endosymbiont from Florida, USA - Sample 2 (SPAdes) (version 2) | ecosystem: Host-associated > Tunicates > Ascidians > Unclassified | place: Key West, Florida... | reverse complement strand
CTTTCAGGGTACATTGAAAAATTATTTTTATTGAGAAATATTTATACATATACACTACATATTTACACTACAATTAAAATCTATCGAATTCATCTTCCTCATCGTCCGATTTAAACAGTTCTAACGTTTCCGCATCTGTAAGTCCCATCAGCACATCATCGTATGCAGGAGCCATAGTTGGTAAAAAATTTAAAAACAATATTTAGCATCTCTTTACTTGAAAATACCTGCAATAATATGGTAAATCTTGAAATACTGTTAGTCTAGAAGAAAGGATGTCGACTTATACGGCGAGTATAGCTTGAAATTCTAGTTTTTAGGGCCAGAAATTTAGGTCGACTTATCTCCAGAATAGACTTATACCCCGGAAAATACAGTATTTTGCGCTCTTTACATGGTTTGCCCAGGCAGCGCTCCTAGGTGGAATCGCCAAGACTGCAACAGGCAAAGCATGCAACAAGTGCAAAACACTCGGTCAGTTGGAACTGGTCTGTTTTTAAATGCTCAGATGCAAATGTAGTTTCCCGAACAACCATTTTATTGAGTCTGGTCGTAAGAAATAACAAAAGGTCCCCAGGCATTGTCGGCAAAACCAGCGACTGCCTTTCCAGAAATTGTTTATATTATTGTTATCTGGAATTAGTGATTTTTGTTTTTCGCTGATTTCCTCATGATAAGAGCGCTACTTGTAAAAAAACTACCAGATTAAATTACTCAAAAGGTTTGGTATAGTCTCTTAGATTTTTGTACTTGATATATCTCATTTTCTATTCAACTTGAGGCACACCAAGACAACCAAAATAACAATGTGTGAAAACGACCAGAAGCTGGAGCCACACTCACGAAAACCAGAGTTGGAGCCATGTTCATGAAAAGAAGACCTCTGGCGCCGGAGCTGTGTCATTTTTACGATGGCTCTGCAGTCCCGAAATAATCCCCACTGTAGCGGACATATAGACAATCCAGAGTAAAAATTCAATGGATAAATTGTTTTAGCAACAACCTCCAACGATTTATCATAGTAAATAGAAATTTGCAAGCAATTAACAAGTCATAATAGTAGTGGTTGAGCATTTTCGCCCCCTTTGTGTTGTTTCACCCCCTATTGCCCCCTTGGAGGCCGGGTTTTTTGTGAGTGACATCATAAGTGGAGGACTTTTAGGCCACCTTGCCTGGCCCTGGGCGCCAACCATTAGGTGGTAGTATTTCGCTGAAGTTTTTACTGGAAACTAGGCTACAATCCGAGTCTTTTGATACTTTCGATGACCTGCTGGGGTTTCAGGTTCAAAAGTTATGATCTGAACTAGTAAAAATATTTGACTAATTAGCTAACTAATTAATTTGTTTAATTTAGATCATAACTTTTGAACCAGAAATGCTAGGAAGCCGATCAAAGGCTTAAAAGACTCAGACTCCAGCCTAGTTTCCAATGAAAACTTCAGCAAAACACTGTGGCCTAGCGGTTGGGCCCTAGGCTAGGCAACATGAGCTAAAATGACCCCCTACAATTCCTTAGTTCAGCTTTTCAATGGTTTGGTTCAGCTATTTTATACTTTCTTTGAATAAAATTCTTTAAATTTACTACCTTGTGTTTGCTTTACAGGCTTGGGGGACGAAAACGGCGTGTCGGGAGTGAGAAGGGGGCGATGGAATAAAAAAGTTTGAGAAACACTGGCCTAGATTTTAATGATATGTGTGAACATCCCATTACAATCTTTGTCCATGGCAAAATCATACAAATGCACAAAACCCATGAATACAGTAATGAAACAACTATGTAATGGAAACAGCAAGGTGAAAGAAATTAAAATAAAAACAATTCAGTTTATAAACGTTTAAGCACAACTAATGGGATGGATGCACTTGACAATTTTTAGACAGATCAACCATTTGTAGATTGATACAAATAGCCAACACAGGAACACATTCTCGACACTTTTCAAAACGCATTGGTTTTTGGACTTGATGATTATCAATTTTGAGAAATCTGCATTACACAAAAATTGGTTATACAAACGGTTACGAGTATTTCAATGGCTAGATGGAAAATGACTGGGTATTCATTTCTTGTTATCAAAAAATCACATGAACTCTAATTTGAAAAGTCCAGTTGGAAACTTTTGTCAGTAAACAACTCTGCAAAATTATTCTGTGTTTGTAATGGCAAGAGTGTGGCCTCATGAAATTTTAATTGCGTATGGTTTACAGATCCAACTTTGCCTGAATCAACTTTCAAGTACTTCTGGAACTGTGTATAAAGCTTCACTCAGTGTGCTCTCAAAGCAGTTAGCCTAGACCAGGGGTGGGCAAACTTTGGCCCGCATGCATGAGACCATTTCATGCAGCCCGCCAGCCCTTCCAAAAACTCCCACGCATCACTTATTGTTTTAATTAAATAAGTCATATGACAAAATATTTGCAAAACTTTCTGACGAATCTTTTTACTAAATCAAAACTGTAAGTAATCAAAATAGCACTTCCGCTTTCCTGCAAATAGCTTTTCATTGCTATTTGAGACGCACAGTTTAACATTCATGACTTCGACAGAAATTTTGTTAAAAAATAAAAGATTTATATTTTTACTCTATTTGAACAATGAGTGCTGATAAGAAGTGCAAGACTGAAGACGAATGTCATGTTTTCAATGAGGAATGGACTGTTGAATACCATTTCACAAAAGTTGGGAATAAACAAGTTTGCTTATTGTGCCATGAGTCCGTGGCTGTTTTCAAGGAATGCAATTTAAAAAGACATAATCAAACCAAGCACGCGAACTTTGGACAAAATTTCCCCAGTGAAGAAAACGAAAATGCCAAGAGCTAGTGAACACGCTGAAGAAACAACAGAGTGTTTTCACCAAACAGTCGATCATACAAGATGCTGCAACCGAAGCCAGTTTTATGGTTTCATACGAACTTGCAAATAGGAACAAACCATTTTTAGATGGTGAGTTTATCAAAGAATGCATGTCTGACGTAGCTAGCATCATGTGTCCAGAACTGAAAACCGAAATGGATAGCATTGCCTTATTGAGGAGAACTGTGGTTAGACGTGTTGAAAAAATAAGTGACAATCTCATGAGCCAACTGGAGGATACAAGCAAGCAGTTTTTGTGGTATTTGCTTGCATTGGATGAAAGCACTGATGTACAAGACACTGCACAGTTGTTGGTATTTATACAGGGAATGGATGCTAATTTTCAACTGACTGAATAGAGATACTTCGTGTCAAGTCCCTAAAAAACACAAATGGTAAAGACCTGTTTCATGCTGTTGAAAACTGCATTGCAACAACTGGGTTGGAGTGGAATAAAATGGCAAGTGTAACAACTGATGGAGCTTGTGCTTTGACAGGAAAAAATGTAGGGCTGCCAAAGTTGATGAATGACAAGATCAAAGCAGAACATCCTAGCCATGCCCTCATACCTCTTCACTGCGTCATCCACCAAGAAAGTCTGTGTAAAAGTGCACTGAACATCAAGCATGTTACTGATTCAATTGTCAATGCTGTCAATCTTATCAGAGCCAGGGGCTTAATCACAGGCAGTTCCACGCATTGCTGGAAGATTTAGAAACTGAACATTTGGATGTCGTTTGCCACAGCCGTGTCTTCTGGCTGAGCCTGGGCAAGGTATTGAGAGTGTGGGAGCTAGAAGAAATCGTGATGTTCCTGGAAATGAAAAGCATTCAGCGTGAGTTTAGTACCAACACTGTTGATGAAGAGTAGAGGTTGGACTTCAAGTTTGCCATTGATATTATGGAAAAGTTGAACAAGTTGAATGTAAAACTTTATAGCAATGGTATATTTGCACACGAGATGTATGTGCATGTTAAATCATTCCAAATGAAGCTGTCATTGTTCTCCAGGCAAGCTGGTAACAACAGATTTTGTCATTTTCCTTTGCTGAAAGCAAACATTTCTAGTAAACTTGCAGCAAAGTATAAAGTTCAGTTGGATACCTTGGCTGTCGAATCGACAGAAGGTTCCTAGACTTTAAGAACCTGGAACCGCAGTTTAATATCCTCAGCCCTCCATTCACTACACAAGTTGATTCAGCTCCTGAGGATATACAGCTGGAACTGTTGGACTTGCAAGGAAATAATGATTTGAAAGAGAAGTTTAAGTCGAACAAGCAATAAAAGAGTGATCGTGGCATGGAAGCTCTGCTGATATTAACTTGTGAACAACTGAACGTAATGACTAGCGTACGCGGAGAGTGATCATGGCATGTGAACTCTATTGTTGCTTGCTGCCACAGTGTGAAGCTTTGCGCATGTGCCACTCAGGCTTTCCGATCGCAACAATTGGTATTTATTATAACGTTTTATTGCTGCTGAAGAATTTTATGAAACATTTACTATTTTCACAAAAACTTAGAATTTTATGAAAATAGTAAATGTTTCAGTTTCAACTATAACTGTATAAACAGCATTAAACGTACCTGAGTGTGGAATACAAAAATTGTTTCTAAAATGAATATGTGGTTATTTACACACTGTATAAATTTTCCTACTTTGCAATGAGAGTGTGCAGCCCTCGGCTGCAACATTTTTTTCAAATGTAGCCCTCCGTACAAAAAGTTTACCCACCCCTAGCCTAGACCTACAGATTTAAATACCAGCATGCCTTCGTGTTGAAATGAATGCAACAAGGTCAATTTTGGTCAGTACGTTAAAACAATCATGAAATTACAACGCATAACTTGTTGTGTTTGGCGGAGTATAATCATTTGATAGCTCAGGCAGACATCTGAATAAACATTGACAGCATGAAACGCGGAATCGCTCCTAAAAATGCAGTAGAAATGGATCCACTGCAGGCCTACTTTGAATTTTCTTATAAAGTTTACAAAAACTTTTATCTCATTTGTCAAGCCAATTTGTTTTGCAACCCCAAAATTATACTTTGCAACACCATCTGGGGTCCTAGTGTAGACATCACTGCCAAAAGCACCACTCTACTTAGTATGTTTACCATATTATTATATAAAAAAAGTCTGAACCTGCTTTCTGTTTGTGGTGACTATGCCTAATTAACCATACACAACCATGCACTGAATCACATGGGTGCCGGCTACCTACTCTAGCGGTTGACCTTCCTTGCATAGTTGTGGCCTGTCTAGACACTTCCAAAAAGAAACACCAATATATACTCTATAGCAAAAATGTATAACTGATATGATGGTTTTAGGCATGTGCAATTGGTAAGGAGTTGAGACTGTTGAGGCATGTACAGACAAACAGGTTAGGCATCTGCATAGGTGAGAGAAGCGACAACAGAAGTTAAAAGGCTTTATGAGTTTCAAGCAAAGTGAGATATGTCACAATGCTGTGATTTCACCACAAGCCATGCGGTAGTCAGGATAGCTAAAAAGGGGAGCAAAACAATATTGCCCAGCAGGGGGTCTTACAGAAGGTGCAAAATTTAGAAGGCAACAATGCTTTCAGAAAATGCAAACGGTCAGAAGGCAATAGCTATTATTCTCTGAAAATAGGCAAATGGTGAGCAGCAACATTGGTTAATACACTTGACTGAGGATGGTTACAATCAGATCAAACTTGCACATAGACCAATATGCTGGCAACATGGGTTCGTTGCCCACAGTGCTAAATAGCAGAGGTTCTAGTATGCAGCAAACAGAAGGAGGACTAGAACGTCCGTCATTTGGCACCATTGGCAATGAATCCTGCTGGGCAGCATTCCTTCCGGTTTCTGCATTGCACCCTGCCTCATAAAGCACAGGTTATAAGACATGGAACAGTGCAGTAATGATAACATTACACTTATAGAACAACTTCTCTGTTGTAATTTAGTTCTATTTAATGATTGCATTGGTTGGCAACTAGTAAGGCATACTTTTCCTGTGTTGAAAAATGGAGTGTGATGATTTACGCAGAAGCATGACACATTCACTGACTAAAATCTTCAATATTTATATTGCACCATTTAAATTTTGAACAACAAAGTGAAGTCCAAATCAAAAAATCATGCAAACCCCTTTGCCACAGAATCCACGCTGGTTTCCTGCTACTGTACTAGTACAGCCACTGATATTCATTGTTGTGCTACAATTCTGACAGTATCTGTCACCTGCAACACTGTCGCTCAGGAAATTCTGACAACCAACAGGCCATGCGGTACAATATCAATATATGCTTTTTTTCCCATGGAAATCAGTGCAGTAGTGCTAGAGTAGTAGCCTCCACACACACACACACTACAGCAATAACAGAAAACCTCACAGTAAATGTCTATGCCTATCTCACAGTATCTTCCGTACTCAGCTACTGTAATACAATAGTACTGTAAATGAGAAGTCAGTGCCGGCTCTTCTTGCGTCGATCCAAATTACGGTCCTATAAAAAATAATAGAAAACAACACAGAACAACACAGTTGACAGTTACACAGCAAACCGATACGCTTTCTGGCATCAAGATCCACAGTTCCCTATTTCTTGATCAAGTTGTCGTTCCACATATGCTTTCCACATCCCTACCCATTCTCACCTGAACTACAGTTTCTGTCACTTACGACAACATCGTTTTACCTTGCCTTGTTATTCACCTAGCAAGGAGCTTGAACTTCATACAGTACAAGATGGCGGCCGACGAAAAACTGTAACGCCCATTGCTATGCTTCACTGATCGCACTCGCCAACGCAGATTCCACGCAGGCTGCAAACCTCGACGCTGCATGAAACACTCGACAAATATTCGACGACAGAGGACAAAGCTGTATTGAGATGTCAACGCAATAATATAAATATATCACACAATCCCGATCTGATATTTCTTTTAAGTGGTTGCTGACCATTAAAGCTGCAGACTTGCTCTAAGCTTTCGAGGAATCAGCCGACTTAGCTCTGCTTTCATCTTCCTACGATGATTCAAACTTGCACAAGTCTACGTTCAAGTAGCATAACCACTCTTCACAAATGTGAAGCACTTGAATCCATGAGCAAATATTTTCAATAGGAAATCGATTTCACGTAATAATGCGCATCTTCAGTCGCACAATCTTACTGAAATAGAACTTGTTCTATTTCAGTAAGATTGGCGTGTGGGCGAAAAACTTAGACTGCTAAAGTGTTCTTCCGAAAACTATCTTAATGCCCAAAAAGTTGATTTTTAAAATTTTTACAGTTTATCTGCTCTAAGTGGTAAAAAACATACCTAAAACCAATTTTACGCCATGAACATCGGGAATGAGGTGACTTGACAAAAATATTTTTTACAAAGACTTCAATTTCCGATACAAAAACACTGATGGCAATTTGGGCTAAGTAGGCCTACCTAAAAGCATTTGATTTGAATCGCAAATAATTAGCTGAACTTTCTCATGTCTTCGCAGTTGGGATAGAAACAAACTTCCATAACTCTGGAGTGAAGGCCTATTTTACGCACTCCATCCTGTAACTTCCTCATCTTAGAAACATAGGCGTAGCTGGAGGAGTCCAGGGGGCATGCCCCCCAATTTTTAGCATATCTAGTCATTTTGTGCATTTAGAAGCGGCGTCCCAAAACAAATACACCCAAACAAAAATACTGTTGCACGCCTAAAGTCAAGCATTATGGCCCCCTAAAACATTTGTGCTGGCTACGCCACTGCTTAAAAATCCTTTTATGGTGGTGACACCTTTACTACTTTAAATCACGGTATTGAGATAATGAAGTGGGGCAAAAGTTACTTATACAAAGCATTACATATACGTGAATTTCCTTCAACCTTCTCCTAAAAACCCCATAGGCTCGCAACATTTTAAATGTGCATTTTAACTATAATCACTCTAAGCTAAGCAGACTTTTAGGAATAGTACAGAAGCTCACCAAAGATGATTTAACTTGCACCAATGATCATGGGAATCGGAAAGGGAGGGCAGGGGGATTTTGAAAATTTCAGCAAAATAGGTTGTTTTCTTAATTTCGAGTGGGAAAAACAAATTTCACCACTTTTGGCCCCCCATGGAAAAATTTGGGAAAAATCCCCTAGTGGTACCCCCCTGGAAAAAATCCTTCCGACGCCCATGCCAATAATGAAAACGTTAGTAGGCCTAATGTTTGCTGTTTGCGTAAAACTTGCACATACAAGCAAAATCGTCCCAGAAAATTGGGAAATGTTAAGTTGTGAGCTGTGGCTTCACAAAGACATTGCTGTTTTAACCCTAAGTCCCGAAACTTGCCAACCAATATCGCTAGAAGACCATTCAAGGACTCTAAAGATGCGGATTTTTGCCTAGTTTATTTAAAAAAAAAGAATAAAAAATTATCCCTTGAATTTTTTTCTCAAACTCTGATGACTCCACCAAAAAATCCTTGATGTGCCTAAATTGCGCTGTCCCCCCAACAAAAGTTCAAACCCAAAATTCCCAATCAAAAAAAATCTAAATTACAGGACTTTCCGCTTCTTTGGAGGGTTGGAACAGCTCTCTACCTATGTCGGCTGGCGAGTTATGGCCAGTTATGTTTCAGCCAAAATGGGCAAAATTTGACTTTTCGGGACTTCAAGTGCTAATAGCTTTTCTCTTTTCATTGATGTTCGTACTTTTCAATCGAAAATAGCTGAATCTTCTCGATAACTTTGTCTTGTTAATGTACTGTTCATTATTTCTGGGACTCATTCCTAAAATTTCCTCATCTAAAGATGGATCATGGTGAGCTTCGATTTTCGCAGGCATTCTGCATTTTTTGTTCTTTAAATTTCATTTTAATTCAGCTGAACATTTGCAACACTATTTGCTTGTGCCCAGTGGCGTACGAGGCGGGGGGGCGGGGGAGGCGGCGGCAGCCCCCAGGCTTCATAAATTCAGGGCAAACTCTGTTTTTCAGGGCAAGCGCAAGTTGTTGAAAATTCTGGATAATAAAAAATATATATTCAATACAGTGTATTCAGGGCACAGTCTGTTTTTGGGGAAAGCGCACGTTGCTCAAAAATCCTGAATGCAAAAAGTATATTCAATACAGTGAAAAACTCAGGCACACTATGTTTTTCAGTGAAGCGCAAGTTGCTCAAAAATCCTGAATGCAAGAAGTATATTTAATACAGTGAAAAATTTCAAGGCAAATTCTGATTTCAGAGCAAGCGCAAGTTGCTCAAAAATACTGAAAGATAAAAAATATTTCAATGCAGTGAAAATTTTCAGGGCAAGCGCAAGTTGTTCAAAATTCTGAATGATAAAAACTATATATTCAATACAAATTCAGGGCACACTCTTTTTTCCAGGGCAAGCGCAAGTTGCTCAAAAATCCTCAATGTAAAAAGTATATTCAATACAGTGAAAAATTTCAACGCACACTCTTTTTATCAGGGCAAGCGCAAAGTTGCTCAAAAATCCTGAATGGTAAAAAATATATTCAATACAGTGAGAATTTCAGGATAAACTCTGTTTTTCAGGGCAAGCGCAATTTTCCCAAAAATCCTGTATGTACTGTAAAAAGTATATTTCAATACAGTGAAAAGTTTAGGGCAAACTCTGTTTTTCAGGGCAAGCGCAATTTGTTCAAAATTTTGAATGATAAAAAATCAGTGACGTGCCGTCAGGGGAGGCAAAGGAGGGAGTGCCTCCTCTACCATAATCATGAAATGTGGAAAACGAATTAGGGATCCAAAATAACAAATTGAATAAACATTTGTTCTTTCATGTTGAAAAGGTGCAATTATTGTATGATTCTAATAATTTTCATAGTCAACACATCTGAATTTGCGTATTTCTTTTTCAAGTTAGGGGAAAGTCATGAAGGGAGGCAGCGACTGGTTGTGCCTCCTCTCACCGGGTGGCTTTCGCATCGCATTGAGCAGTTTGTCACAAACTGTGTTGGTGAGCGCTTGCCGTGCAATTACCTTTATGTCAGCTCTGTAAACTTCATGTCAACTACAGTGTAATGTTTGTATACACTTTTAATCAGAGCCGGAGGAACGGCCCTCCGTCCCCCCGCCGGGGTGGGCCGGGCAAAACCGGACCCTCAAAATCTGACCGAGTCCCTTTGTTACTTCATATACTGTAGAGACACCAGAACTGAATTCACCAAGAACTGATTTCCCACATTTCCCCTTTCAATATTCATTTATATCTAATGCGTCAAAGAAATTTATCTTCACACGACCCGCAACTTCCTAAAGTCAACCAGTAAATTACCGTCCATCTGGCAACCCTTACTACAGGAGGATTTGTGACATGAAATATCTACCAGGAAGCCTCAGCAGACATGCAAGGTCAGCAAATCACATTCAAAATCACATTGCTTTAAAAACTTTTGAAAGCACAAGGATAGACTTTGGCTTTGAACGAACAGCGGAGACTAAATATCAGCATTCACAATGCTGAGGTAAGGGAAAACCGAGAGATTTTGAAAGACCTCATTAATGTAAATTGCTTCCCAGCCAAACAGCAATTACCATTGCGTAGTAACGACGAGAGTTCGACCTCTAATCGTGGCAACTATGTGGAACTTTTACATACTCTTGCTGCGAAAGATGAAAGATTATCTAGACATTTAGAGACATCTACTTTGTTTTCTGGCTTAAGCATAATGCAGGACGATTTAATTGAAGCAATTGGTGATGCAATTAGATATGATATAAAGGAGATAAGTGCAGCCCCATTTGTTGCTGCAGAAGTAAACGAGTCAACGGATGTCACAAACAAAGCTCAGATCTCTGCCAATATGTGGCTAAAAGCGCGGTGGCTTGTGAAGTGAAGGAAGCGTTCCAGGGATTTGGTGGTGTGAGTGATGACAGACGAGCCGCTGCTATATTTTTTTAGTTGTCGCTCCTTTTTCCATTTATTCATGTTTGTTTATTTTACATGGTGTACAGCCAGTATTATTTGGTCAGTTTGTGAAGTAAATTGGTTGGTGTTGCTGCGCACCAGTGCGCGGCGTTAACCTTCCGCACTGGGTGCAGACGTGTTGACATAGTTGGTTCATTCAAGCTTCCAAGTGTGGGTGTGCGTTTGGGGGCGAATGAAGCACCCGGTGATGCTGTCCGTGTAAAGGCAGGCGGTCATCTTCTAGTAACAAAATGGGAGGACCCTTAAGATACGCCTACGAATGAATGTAGTCGTGCAAATGTGCTCCGTATTGCTTCTGATTGCTTCTTGTGACCGCATGGTATCCTTGTAGTGAATCAGTCGCTTTTTGTGCTTCATATCGAACGTGGTTTGTACTTCCTGCGCCAGTGCGTTGAACCTCCGGTTCGATTTAATTTTAGGTGGAGGTAGAAGTGAATTGGTGCGTGTTGTTGCGCAATAGTGATCTGCAGCCCTGCGCGCAGTCGTGCTTTTACTTTGCATATTTCATTGAAGCTCTCTGCAGCTGCCGATCATATTGATGGTCTGCTTCTCGATTGGATCACGGTATGCACTGTAAACGTATGCATAGGTTTTAAGACTGTTTCAACTTTTCAGTAAAGCCGTTAAAGAAATAAGTGACAATTCACTTCAGCTTGGCTCTCCTATATTTTCCTTTTTTTCAAAATCTATAATCGCCTCTGTACCTATGTGCATGTAACAAATTATGATATGGGACAGAAAGCATAAGCAAAAGTCATTCTGCAAGCAGCCAGTTGAATGGTGAAGTTATGGTACTCCATTCAATTCATATACTCGCAAATTTGGCTTTGAAAGAGACAGTGCCTCCCCAGTCACGAACCTCACCGCACGTCACTGTAAAAAATGTATATTCAATACAGTGATTTCAGGGCACTCTGTGCTTTTCAGGGCAAGCGCAAGCTGCTCAAAAATCCTGAATGTAAAAAGTATATTCAATACAGTGAAATTTTCAGGGCAAACTCGTTTTCAGGGCAAGCGCAGAGTTGCTCAAATCCTGAATGGTACGAAATATATTCAATACAGTGAAAAATTTTAGGGGAACTCTGCTTTGCAGGGCAAGCGCAAGTTGCTCAAAAATCCTTAACAGTCAAAATATTTTCAATACAGTGTATTCAGTGTATATTCACTTGGTGGTGATCCGTGTAATTTGGGTTAGTGTAGTGTGCAATATGGACCAAAGTCGTGACTGGTTATAATGACTTTGATCTGGACCAAGCCCTCGTTTTTAATGCCAGATTCTTAGAACTCTTCTGTCATCTGTTGCAGCATTGACCTTAACATCGAATTTTAGCTGACTGGCTGAGGTAGCAAAATTTTGAAGTTAGTTTCGTGAATGCAGTGTGTAATTTGGACCAACCTGGTGGCGGTTTGTGTAATATGGACCAGTGTTACAAATGACAATACTTGTATAAAGTACTTGGAAAGTGTTTTACAGGCTACATTTATACGAACATCGTACAGTACTGTACATGGTACAATCAGAGTATACGAATACGATACAATACGTATGGGCACACTGGCACATGCATTTTGAGTGCGTGTTTCATTTCCCGAGGTGCAATCTTTAGTAGAAGCGGGCCGCACGCACATGCAGATTGCTTGGCCCCTTGAGTGCGTCGTACGCGTCTTTAAGTACCTTGCTCAAGCGCACAGCAACGATAACACAGGCAGGTGCAGGGTTCAGACCCTTCGATCCAGAACCGTCGCTTTTAACTTTTGCGTCGCGCCATTGATGTCGCGTACATATTTCCATCAGTAAAGGCAATTACTGTAAGTTTCTTGTCTGGGAGAACACAACATGTAAGGAACTTCGCCCCCTTGAGCTAACAAGCAAGGTAACTACAGAATTTGCCCATAACGGCACCTCTAGGGGATTGCATAAAGAACGTTATTGGCGAATTGACGTTATAAGCGAATTGAATTGCATGGAAAAGATGCCATCGTGACCGAACAAAATGTAACGTTATAGGCGAATTGACGTTACAGACGAAGCCGTTATAAACGAATTCAACTGTATAGAACAGATTTACAAGAGCTTTCAGGCCCCATTCGAATTAAACTAAACATTTCTATAGTTTCAGGGCAACTTGTTATTTTCACGGCAATTTTTCCGCCCCCCCAGTAAAACGCCTTCCCGTACGCCTATGCATGTGCCTTCCAGTTTCAGCAAAATACTCAAACAAAATATGTTCCAAAAGTGTTGGCGGCATGTTGATTTTTGCGCACGAGTAGGCTATATTGCTGTTTTTGACATTTTTACCAGTGGTGTAGTCAAGACCGTAACCTTCAAGACCGAGACCTGGTTAAAATTTCGAGACGAGACCGAGACTTCATCAAAAACTCCGAGACCAAGAATCGAGACTTGAAGTTCAAGACCGAGACTCGAGATATCAAAATTTGTGCATTTTTCCAAAAAAAAAATGTTGTCATCACTTCTGACTTGCATTTTTTAATTTCTGGCATTTTTCCAACGTGTTTTGGTTGTTTCTTACCTGCAAATACAACAAACAAAAAATCGTTGAATTATAGAAATTTTGAAAAACCATTTCTTTGCAATATTCAATGTCTCGAGACCTGAAACCTTCGAGACCGATACCGAGACGAGACCTGAAACCTTCGAGACCGAGACTCAAAAATGGATCTCGAGACAAGTCTCGCCTCGAGACCGTGACCAAGTCTCCAGACTCCATCACTGATTTTTACAGCATTAGCAAACGCGAAAAAGTTTCAGCTGATGGGAATGTCGAATTATATGCATATTTTGTAGTTATTTTTCATGCTTCTCTTATGTTCAAGAACTATATCATAATTATGGTTGGAGGTATCAGACAAGCAATGCGAAAAACAAAAACAAAAAAAAATTACACAGTAAACAGCCCAGAAGAAGCGGTAATAAATATTCGCTTGAAATAATGAGAACAAAAGCTCATAAAACACACACTGACGTTTCTCTTATGAATTATCATACAGAGCGTTGACTTGGGCGAAGAAAATGAAAGCTTGTGAAAAGCACTGGATATTTGAAGTGACTGCATGAAATGTGAAAATGCATGTATTCTGGGTTTAGTTTCGCTCCGTTACGGTTGAATAGTCTTGATGCACTTCGGAAAAAATATACATTTCTTCTTCAACCGCATGAAAGCAACACTGTCTGCTACAATATAATAACATGAATCGAAATGTCAGCACTGAAGGACACGATCAACGGGACAAGCCGAAGGTGCTGTTTCGATGGTGCTGCAGTTGCGGCTGGACATAGGAGGAGTCTTCGGTGTCAGGGCAGCAGCCAGCTGGTATTTTCGGGGTGGGGATAAAATGGTTGCAACTTGCTGTTGTGCCTAACAACCATGGGGGTAACGAGGGGAGCAAAGGGGGCACAATTCCCCGGGCGCCAAATCACTATGGGGGGCACCGAATCACTGAGAGGACGCCGAACATCCCGACAATATCCAGGACCGTAACCAGGAGGGGGCATAGTGGAGATTTGCTCCCCTGAAAAATTCCCCCCCTCTAGGAAAAATGTTTCGGCCATAGTTGGAAACTATTGGGCATAGTTAAAAAAATGTGGACCCCCTCAGAAAACTATTTGCCACCTCTGCTTACCCAAGGTAGTTACGGGGCTTGCAATATCAGAAGTACTTTTTGCAGTACAGTAAATCTGCTTCCGAAAGAGCTCAGATTCGAACATGGGGGCGCAAAACTTGCTTCTTGCCCAGGGTTCCATCCAACCTTGTTACGCCCCTGCTACAACTAACGTTTTTTGTAAGATTTTTGGGGGACTTTGCCCGGTTACCCCTTTGGTTGTGTGCCTGTTCGGTGGCATTGCAGCTCCTATCGGTGGTGGAGTTTTATTCCATGGACAGTCATTCCTCCTGGGCTGCATTTGAACTTTGCGGTCGATGCAGAATCTAATCAAAACGAGTGCTAAACTTGTGACTACTTTGTAGTTGGAATGTTAAATTTCAGTTTTGGTGACAGCGCTTGAAACAATCAGATTCGCTAATTTGGAACATGTTTGATTAGGGCAGTCAAAGCTTACCGTAAACTTGTGTAGTGAGGTCTAATGAGATGATGCATTTCCTTAGATGCCATGGATTTGTATTTTGCTGATGACTTTGTATCACAGCGAACGTCGGTGTTGACGCTATATTTTGCAAATGGGCAGAAGAAATAGTAAAGTCTTATCCCATTTTTTTTAATGTTAGCAGACAACCGCTTTTCCACTTTCTTAAGAACAGTGCACTCAAGCTTTCAAAACTAAAGGCAATAATGTATATCTCGAGTACTTCACCTTACCTTTGAATATATTTAGGTTTGTGCACATAAATATCCTAATTATATTTATGGACAAGTAAACTCAGCAGTTGTTTAAGGGGTATTTGAACTTTAAACGTGTTTGACTGTCCTGATTCGCGAGATGACACTCTTGCGTAACTGACAGTGATTTAACAATTTTGTCCAAGTAGCTCATTACACCATCCTGCGGCCTTTATTTACGTCTTGTGGAAGAATTACGATATACGATGGAATAATTATTCTCACATCTGTCTCTTCGCAAAAGGTTTGTCAGCTTCCTTCACATATGTCTTGTTGTATGAACTACAATCACATGGTATGAACATGCGAAAATTGGTTTCAGACATCTGGGTGTGAAAAAAGCACAAATAGAAATTAAAAGCTAAGAATGAAGGTCGTGATGCACAAAGTGTTACTGCAGCTCTCCTGCTTTCAGAGGAAAAATATGTTGTTCGAGCAAACGTACCGTGTTATTAAAATCGAGATTTCAAAATTGAATTATTTTGCTTTTTCACTCGAGCGCTGCACTGAGTAATATTAGAATCTGCCTGATCACTAGAGAGGCTCGGAACAACCCATAGCTTCATCTCACGATGAATGTGAGGATAAATGTTTTCATAAAATTAACCCGGAAATTAACATTCAAAAGATGATTTTGTGCCGCGTACTTGTGTCTTTCCCAATTCCATTCTGCGTGATACGCAGATCTCGCTCTGCGTTTTGACTTTGCCATGTTCTTATCTAGTTGCTGCAGGGCTGGAAGAACTTGCTTTTCGATCTGTGGCGCTGGTACCGTGCTGCACTTTATCGCTGGGATGGATGGCCAGTAAGGTCAACTTTTGGAAAGTTTTGCATGCTAGTCAGCCCGTCCGTATTTTTAGTGACTCATCAATTTTGATTATTCAGCCTATTGCTAATTATAATGAAAATCACGGCCAAAGAAAACGATACAAATGACGTATTGCAAACGTTTCGATAACTCCTGTTATCATCATCAGTGCATTGCAAATAGAACTGTAGTGATCTTGCTGCAGGTTCTTATTGGTCATTCAGGAGAAAAGCTCTGTAAAAATGAAAAACGCAAAAGGCTGTTTCGATAGTGACGTAGTGGCGCGAAGCATACGTAGTCACATGACTCAGCTGGATACGCGCCAATGGTGATGGCGCGTGACGTCATGAGTGAAGCATGAAGCTCTGTTACAAGTTAAAAATGCATAGAGGCATCGACGGGATGTTTGCATTCAGCTCTGGTTTGTATTCTTGAATCAACAAAGATTCAAGAATCTGCAGCCGTCGCCAATTGTTGTCATTGCCGATTGCTAATTGCTATGTAGATTTTAACGTTTTTGCTTTGTATAACTGGCGATGCTCTTTTGAGAGAATTAATATTCCACTTTTAATAAGCTGTGGCCTGATTTTTCCGGGATGCTCCTGTGAGCCTTATTGTACATTTAAATCCTTTTGTTGACAAAAAAACTGTTTTGACTCAACAAGGTACAACTGACGAACTTTGCATTCTATAAGAGTGATATCTGAACATTTTTATTACATTTTAAAACTCAAGTGCTAAGATTTTTCGTCGTGTTTACGTTTGGAATATTGAACAACAATCACAGTGTAAACGTGCTTGTGCTTTGCTTGGTCAACTAGTTACTCGCCAAACTTGCTGCAAAACTGATGGGTGTTTTATCAAACGTTGTAACAAAGTTAAAATTTCCTTTATTCTGTGAGTGAAACCTACAAAACTGTTTTTCTAGATACTCTTGAAAATGTAAAAGTTTTTTTCCAGATGACAAGGAAAATCGCGAAAGATCCTCGGGTAGAAAACAGATTCATGTCAGCAAAAGAGGCATTTAATGCAAAAGGCAATAAACTCTGCATGAAGGAAACTTGACCCAAATATACTGTCACAGAACAAAGCTATAAGTCTCAAACTACATTAAAATAGACTCAAGAGTCGAGCTTGCCTATTGTTTGTTGGCCAACCACTTCTGAGCAGTTTGCTAAGATCATTGTTCAGCAAGATGAACAACAGCAACAATAGTAGAATATATTTGGACTCTGACACCTGAGCAAGTCATTCTTTCACATTCTAACTTCACTGGCAGATGTTCGCATGACGTGCAGTGTGGTTGTGGTTTCACGTGGAGTGCAACTACAGTGTTTTCGTTGATTTGATTTAATAGAGGTCAAAAGCGAGTAGCTTCGGCTTCAATACGGCGAATTTGTTACTTGATCTACAGCAGGGGTGGGGACCCTATTTACTATCACTGGCCGCATGAATTGTGCATTATCGCTGGTGGGTCGCAAAATCAAAAGATCTTATCCTAAAACTCTACCTTTATCTAACTATGAGGACGAGTGACTTCTCTTGACTTACCACCTAAGTAGGCCTACCTGCTGGATCTTCGTTTTGACACGATGTTGTACTCTAACTTGGGCAGCGACAATTCTGTTGCGGGTCATATCAAATGTTCACGCTGGCCGCATATGGCCAGCGGGCCGCAGGTTCCCCACCCCTGATCTACAGGGAAAGCAGGGGTTAATGCTTCCCACAAACTTTGTTTGCCCGATTCTTGCCGACAGTTCTTGGCTAAAAACTTTGTTTTTAAAAAACTAGTAGAAATCTTACTATCCCTGCCAAATCACACTTCTGCACCCCCCCCCCCCCC
>Ga0210059_1007148_pt1 | contig 17795 bp, 8 predicted proteins | sample Ectturendosymbi2_FD_188042 | JGI IMG/M metagenome (GOLD analysis project Ga0210059, IMG submission 188042) | Ecteinascidia turbinata endosymbiont from Florida, USA - Sample 2 (SPAdes) (version 2) | ecosystem: Host-associated > Tunicates > Ascidians > Unclassified | place: Key West, Florida... | reverse complement strand
AATATGGTATGCTGGCCTACTTTTTCACATCTCCCAGTCTACTGAAACCATTACACAAGATCCAAAATGATACACTGCGTTTATGTACTGGAGCCATGGCCAGCACTCCACTGATCTGCCTACATCGCGCTTGCGATGAAATGCCTTTACTCATTAGGCACAAGTTCTTGTGTTCAAAAATTCAAAGCCCATCTCTTAAGGTTCAGCGAGCATCCCGCTCAGTCGTTAATTGAGGATTGCTGGCAGGAGCGTTTTTCAGATTCGCCTAGTTTCTGCTCCTATAATATGTTTAGAAAGGTTGCGGTTGATCACTCCCTTTTCGCTGCCACTCCCATGCGCATCCTGAATTTTCCTCCTTGGTCGCTGCAGAAACCCCTTGCCAACCCCTTGTCGACTTCGCTCTCTTACAGTTCGTCCATGAAGCGACATCTGCGATCGTTGCACCTCTTTTCTGGTCGCATTTACACAATACATATGACCAGTGTTTGAAAATCCATACAGATGGATCAAAAACCTCTACTCGAGCCGGCTGCGGCATATACATAGCGGGATAAAAACTAAAATATTCGATTGCAATAAACAAGTTTTCCTGCTCAATCACCTCCGAACTCTTCGCCATTCTCCAAGCATTGTATCTTGTTTACTCATTAAAAATAGTCAAGGTCGTTATTGTCACAGACAGCCTCAGCTCATTACAATCAATCACAAATTGGAACTGGAGAAGCATAGTTTCTCAAACAAAATTACACTCCTCTGTTCGACACTTGCAGCCTCGGGCTACGAGATACGTTTCCTTTGGGTTCCTGGCCACCAAAATATCCCAGGAAATGTAATGCCTGATAAACTGGCGAAAATTTCCACTGCCGAAACTTCACTCTCCCCACCCCAAGGTGTTCACTACAAACATGTAACTACTCGACTGAAATTTTCTGGTATGTTCTCTGCCCTATACCAACACTGTTTCCAAGAGTGGGACATTCAATACCAGACTGACACACGAGGTAATGCTTACAAAGCTATCTTTCCTGCCCTGCTACGGTCTTCTCTACCGATCCGTTCCCTTTGTCCTATTATTTTCCGTTTGTGCACTAGTCATTGCAAATTGAACCATCATCTGTCACGCATTGGCCTTCACCCTGACGGGCTCTGTGGCCAGTGTGAAATATCTGAAACGGTGGAACACTTGATCGAAGTCTGTCCCAAATATTTGACGGCGAGAAATCGTCTGAAACTTGCACTCATTCAACTCTGTATTTCTTGTCATGCCCCGGATATCCTCCGTAGCACAGCTGCTGCAAAGCTTGTAGAAACGTTTGTGCGAGAGTCAGGCGTACGTCCATAAATTCTTTTCACACGGTCCTGGCACTGAAAGACCTCGTAGTCAGAAAGTGCCATCAACCCCCTCATAATAATAATTTCTGGTTATTGACTGCGTAAGAGACGTTAGTGTGGTATGCTCTTAAAGTACATATGAAGTAGTGTACTAGCATAAGCAAGTCGCATCGTTTCTCCCAGAAAAGTGAACGTTTGGTAAGTTGTTTTTCCGTTTACTTATTCATGCCTTGCTTGTCGTACGTTAATTCTATGTTCATTTTGTTCAGAAAACCGCATTAGCACGAACGGTTCTCGATCTGCCTTGAAATGCAACTATTTATTGTGAACGCAGACTGTTAAAAAGATCGAATAAACCGGGCAATGTGTTATTGCGCGTTTATAACCAATCAATGTGCAGTAGAGGGCAGAAACGAAATTCCGCTGCAAATCTTATAATCGCATGATAGATTTACACTGGGCCTTAAAGCATATTGTTCTAAAATATATTTAACGCCACTTACAAAGGTAGATTTTCAATGAAGTCTTTAAATACCGTTTCACATTTTTTGACACTGGATTGCTGATATGAAGAAAAAACATAATCCCACTAGACCAGGTTATTAAAAAACGTTGTGACATTTTTCAACAGAAGTGGAAGCAAGCGGCTGAGCCCCCCAAATTCACAATCAATACCTCCAAAATCAAGCTCTAGTCTCCCCACGAAGTCATTTTTCAATTCATTGTACACTCGTACGAAGCCAAGAAGAAGCTCAAAGCCACCCACAATGCTGTTGATCTGGCGATGGATCTGCTTCCATCCAGCCAGGCCAGAAAACACAGGAGAATCAGCCTATCACCAATTTGAAACCACGAACCTTCGCCAACACCACAGTCACCAGCAAAAAAGTTTAAAGATGTCACCAGAAGATTGCCTTTATGCTCAAATTTGTATGATGCAAGCGGAATGATCTAACAACCACTAAACTAAGCATTTTCTGTCGATTGCAGATTTCGCTAGCCATGCCAAATTTGTGTTTCCATGGCAAGCGGATTTGTCTACGGGTTGCAGTTGCAACAAAAGGTTCAAAACCACACAGCCATCATTAACTGTTGCCTGACGCGTCGCCAGGTGGGGGCAAAAGACGCCGTCATTCCACCAATTTTGGACTGCAAATATTCAAGTGTTGAGCAAAATTGTTATAACCACGTAAAACCAATTATTCGATCCACTACGCTGTAGATAGCTACTGTATTTCCAAAGTTTTTGCGTTAAAGCTATAGGCGTACGAAGTGGGGGGGAAGATTCGGACAAGATTGAAAAAATTCAGGAAAAAATTCCCGATATTTTTGGGCAAGTTTCTGAAACAGAACCAACCCCCAGCAAAATTCTCCTATTCGTTTTTCCTCAAAGTGGCGCAAAAATTCGGGCGAATTGAAAATGTTCCCGTATGCCTCTGGTTAGAGCTGTGTACCATAATTTGTTGATGCGCTTCGCTGCGCGGTGTTCAGGGGCGTAATGACAGGGGGCAAGGGGCACAATTCCCCAGGCGTCGAACCATGAAGGCGCCGAATGACTGCGGGGCGCCTAAAAGTCCTAACAATGTCACAAGAACTTCAGTGCAGTACATTTGCTTCCGAAAGACCTCAGGTTCGAACATAGGGGCGCCAAACTTGCTTCTTGCCCCGGGCGCCATCTCATTTCGTTGCGCCCCTAACAGTAATTCAATACTCCTCTGAGTTGTCCATGTACAGTATATGAAGTGAGGAATTGCACAATTGCATAGTTACGTAGGTCATAATTCCTTGAGCTAATCGAGCACGTTATATGCATTTTTGTCACATTGCGGCAAGTTGTTTACTAACGTAAACATCTGTAGCTTTTTCCACGCTGCATTATGGTTCAGTCAGCAGGGGCGTAATGAAGGGGCAAGGGGGCGCAATTACCCGGGCGCCGAATCACTCTGGGGGCGTCAAAAATCCCAACAGTGTCACACGTACATTCTTCAATACAGTACTTTTGCTTCCGGAAGACCTCAGGTTCCAAAATGGGTGCGCCAAACTTGCATCTTGCCCCGGCGCCATGTAACCTCGTTACGCCCCTGTCAATCTGGAGATTAGTTCCGTCAAGAAACCCACCCACTCACTTTTATGTTGCAAAACTACGATCCAGACAAACTGCGGATTCACGAACTGCACTGGCAATAGCCCTGAAACTGGTTTTTCGTTTTCATTTTGGAGGCTTGTAAAATCTTAAGTCAGTAATAAGTTTTCCACAATTGCATTCTTATTTATACTGCTGCCTTTCCTTTTCTTTTCAGGGCGGTCATCAGGCATTAAAGAATAGACTTGTAAAAAACAGACCATTTTCATACAGCACAGCAGCAAGTCGAGTACTGCGAACGCGACTGCATTTGTGAAGGCTGGGCAGTTCTCACGCGGCAAAGAAATAACGAAAGAGTGGAACTATTACGAAGCAATAACATCGTTCACGCTATTCGACACGAGGTTGAGTAAAGTCCGGTACGTAAACTCTGACGTTTAACTAAGCGAAAAACATTGTTTATTTCAGAGTATTTTTAAATCTGTTTCTACATCCATGGGCACCAAAATGGGGTACATTTGTGGCAAAGGAGCGCCATTGAAGGGGAGCCACAGAGGTTTGGGGGTAGTTGCTCCAAACTGGCCCCCCTATCAGGCGTGTAGCCAGAAATTTTGATAGAGGGGGCAAACGACAACCAAGTCTCAACATTTAAATATATAATGCCCCTTGTTTTAAAGCATCATCCATAAAATGTGCCTTTTTCTGGCGCTTCTTTTTCTGAATAATTCTATTCAGACTGAAGCCGGCAAATAGAAAGTCTGTTTTCCATAAATTGACAAAGTTTTTAAAGTTTTTTTTGTAAATTTCCAAGTTTCTAGTTTGAATGAAAGCCACCATTTTCTCGGAAAACTGTCTTGCGAAAGTGTTTGTGAAGATCTTGATGCTATATTCGTAAGTGCAAGATCTGCAGTATGCTTTTTTTCAGCCAATATTGCAGTTGAGCAAGGCGTCATCGTGGCCGTCATTGTGATTGCGTTTTTTATATTTATACGCTTTTGATGTACGCCAACACACGTTCAAGCGGAGTGGAGTAGCGACTTTGACTTCCGAAGTAGGTCTACAAAACTTGCGCGCATGCAAACGTGGCTTTTGTCCAATTCTAGATTGACTGGTTGGCTTACGCAATTGATAATGTAAACGTTAGAGTCACTCAACGCGTTTGAAAAATTTTTGCAGTTAATGTCATTAAACGCTATGAAATGCGACTGCGGTAGCGTTTTTGTACGCTACTTGCACTAAGCCTTCTCCCCATAAACGATTAGGTATTTATCTAACTTTTCAGAGTTCACAATAAAATTCACAAATGTTATAAACACAATTTTTTTAATTGGAGAAGTTTTGCATACGCCCTAAACAAACCTGCATATGTTTGACCCACTCAGTCTACGAAAAGTGTAAAAACGTTTATGTATTTGCGAAAACGAAGCCACAATCGATTTTTACCACGACTCTGCAATCTGCAATAAGTTAAGAAATAGGCCTACTTGTCGCCGCAGCTTAACACAACGATTGGTTAGTTGATCTAGCCTAGTGGTTTCCAAAGTATGAATCAAAACCCAAGGAAGGGTGGAGAAGGGCCAAAAAATAGGTCGCGCAGAGGCGATCCAAACAGGAGTTATACATTTTTAACTTTACCATTGCTTGTCTGTGTCTGTCTGTAGCATAGATACTTGAGAAAAGAGTAGATTGCTGACATTAAAAACGAACTTAGCAACTTGCTGTCAAAAATCATCCACATTTCCAGTATTTTTTTCATATGTTGGTTGAGGCTTGGGTCGCCAGGTGTTCACCAAACTCAGATTTGGGTCGCGCTCAAAAAAGTTTGGTAAGTAAGCGGTTGAAATCTTTCTTTAAATCCATGAGTTACAACAAAATCCAATCGACTAGGAAAAAATTCAATTTAGTTACATATTGGTCACATGCGCTTTATCGAGAAAACAGATTGCAAGCTATCTGTAAGCAAAAGGCAGTGTCGATGGCCTTACAAAATAAAAATCGTCTTTCTACTTTCTTTAGATTTTACTGCTGACTCTTCGCGTTGCAGCTGAATGCTTTCAAATTTACTGTAGGATAGGGCGGCAATTAGCATCAGGTGAATGTTGAAACACTTTCAGACTACGTACAGATCGGATGCTGATTAGGCCTACTTGACAAAACTGTTTTTTACTCGCCGGCGAGGCAATGGGGGATTATTGATGAAACCCTTAAGGCTCCACATATTTATGATTGAACAATCACAGTAAGTCTATATGCCATCACAACTAAATATCTAGAATAATTGCTATTGTTGCTAAACAGTGTCCATGGCCTAATTGTGTAGTAAAAAAGACCTTGAAACTGAATTGCTTCTTAGCCAATGCTTGAGCTTCAAGGCATACAAAATATAATCACCATATTCATGAATTTAGTTGCAAAACTGTACAAAAATCTGCGATGTTCATTTAAAGCAGGGGTCGGCAGCCTACGGCCCGCCAAGCCAAATTATCCGCCCCGCAGCCCCTTTACAAATTGTAGTAACTATATGGCCCGCCTAGTGGTATTATATTTTATGAGTCTGTCTCCTTGCAACATCTTGTGTTGCATACTTATGAGAGACCGCACTGGACTATTAATGTACTTTATGTCGTTTTTTCCTACTTTCGTTACGAACAGTGAAAATCAGGAGTTAATCTGATTAAAACTGCATAATTTGCCAAGTTGTATTAGCAACTTCATCAACAGCGAAGGGAACGGAATTGTTGGTAGAAAATTAGTACGACCGCCAGACCTTGCAGCGTTATATAAAGCATATTTAGCATGCCAGAGTTTTCAGCGAAGAATTTTTGCGATGGTCTTGAAATGAAATTTGCATCACCATCAGCTGGGATACAGCAAACTGGTGCGCCAGAAACAGCTGCGAAACCGTTATCCTTTTACTTTCGGTTGGTGATTACAAGCGCATATATACAAGTTTGTATTTCATTATCACCACTTCCACACGGAGCTTAAGCCTCATGTGAAGGTCAGCCACGGCATGAATTCTCCAGCATTTACACTATACACAATGTTTGATTAATCATGGGGAATTGATAAACCATACTGCTTTGGTCAGTATTGACTAAACGTTGAAGTAGAATAGTTTTTTAAGCTGTTTCGTTGATTTGCACTCACGCATTTCTTTGACTTACACATCAAAAGCTTGATTAATCTGAAAATTGCTAGTGCTACTTTCGGAATTGGGGGGGCAATTGCCCCCATTGCCCCCCCCCTGGCTACGCGCCTGCCCCCTATGGATCCGCCACTGTTTCAATCTTTTTTACAACAATTGAAAGCGAAGAATCTACTGATGATTGCATTATTACAAACTTTGCACTAGACTTTTCTTGAATCAGCAGGACAGGCAGTAGTTGGCACCGAAAACATATCCTGCCAATCTAATCTTTTAATTTAACGCGCTCACTAAGCACGTGACAGAAGCAAATTATTTAAAGCTTTACCAAGCCATCTAATTACTTATTATTACGACGTAATTATCCGCTTGAAGCAGCTTCGTTGCGTCATAATAAATATTCCAAATGATTGAAGGCAGCTGGTTATGTCTCGTCCTGGTTTTGCCCAATTTAAAGCGTTTAGAAGAAGATAAATTGTTCTACAATGAAGAAGATGTAAGGTTTTTAACTCCCAAACCTGTTGAAACATTTTTGCCAGGAATTTGTTACCAGCTAAACCTGCCAAACGGTTTTCAAAATTCTGCTAAAAAATCAGCTCACTGCTAGATTCAAAATTTTACAGCTAACAGTGAAAAAATCCTGCTAGGTTTGGCAGCAAATCAGCTAAACTGACAACTCTGCTATCTCGCTTCAAGAACGTCATTTTGCGACACCATTACATGATACAGAAAAGCAGCTGTTCTATTGAAACTGAGCAAAGCTAACTTTCCCGTGTTCTTCATTTCAACCGCCAAAGTTTAATATTGATAAGTCCACCTAACGACCAGGCTGCAGCTTATGGCACTTATTGAAAATATTTCACTGAACATTAAAAAATAGCATGACGCATGCCAAGAAATATTTGTTGCCGATGCCCAGTTGTCAGTGATGTAATGATGTGCCGTTGGAGTATTGCTAAGGATCGAACGATAGGAGAAAAAAGATTAAGCTAGCTTTGACTATTGACCGTGATTTCATGCAGGGCCTTCTGTTTTAGATTTTGAGCGGAGGGGCAATATAAACCTCGAACTACGGCCATTTCTTTGTTTTGTTCAGAGGAATTTTAACTAAGGTGAGGGAAGTGGTTTTGGATGGAAAGGAAGGTGGAGGGATTGGTGGAAAATTGCCCCCAAGTATGTTAAAAAGGCTCTGACTTCAAAACAAACATTGGGGCATTTTAACAAAATGGATTTGACCCATACTTTTGACTTAACATGCAATTAATTTGCTCACTCCACAGCCACATTTCCTATTTTTTAAAGCTAGCCTACCAGTCTAGGGTTTCTAAAAACAAAAGCTGACGAGTTAGAACTTTCAAAAATGTATTTCTTGTAAAAATAATAAAGAAGTGTTGGAACTGTCAAACTACTTTCAAAAATTAATTTTCAATCAACAAACTGCCGTCCCCCAGAAGGTTCCGCTTTGGGCCCGGAGCTTCCACGGCCCTTTCCTTGCTACGCCACTGATCCTACACTTAGTGCATCAGCTCCTATTGAGAGAATTTGTTATATCTTGAATAACGTGTGGTCTGATAACAGAAGCAGAATGTGAAAGCCCTTTTCACCAGTAAAATTACTACTGACTTTTCATTGTGTGATTTTTACAACAAAATAAAATCGAACAAAGACTTGTTGAAGAAAGTTTTGTCTACCTCTACAGAAAAGTATGATTGGGCGAATATGTAAATTTACAAATGCTTAAATATTGTTTTATTCCATAGTAAAATGCATTGTTTTAGTTTTTCTTGGTGCCTTAATTACAGGAATCCAAAATGACTACATGCTCAGTAAGATATGAATCACATTTATCTGATAAGGCTCGTTCTTCTGAAGCGTCCCGGTTTTCAATCACCAAAATATGGTATGCCTATGCTTTGGAGGTACTCCACCGCTTAAATCAGCAGCTGGGAAATTTATTTAATTTTCATTGCAAATGCAACCCTTTACTGAAAATTTCGTTCGCGTTCTTTGAAATTAGCAATTCGAAGTTCACCCTCGCGTGAACGCTTTTTTCACCGCATTTTGTACAGAAATCACTGACGTCAGCCAAGCTACTACGGAGGTACGTCTGCTGATCTTCTAGGTTGCGCTGGGAACAGACACCGAAAACTAACGCAGACTGGGATGCAAGGCGTGGTTCAGCTGGTGTCTGTGAGGCTGTCCTGCGTGTGTTTCTGGGAGGTCTGCTTAAATGGAAGTTGTGATCTTGCAGTAAATGCTTTCCTTCGAGTCACTGAAGTTGAAAAACAGAAGCCCGGAAGAAGTCTCGCAAGTGGACTGATCGTAAAGCAGTCTGTTTAAGACATTGTTTTGTTTTCATTTTTGCCTTGATTGTTTGAACTTTGTAGGGAACACGCAACAGTCACTGAATGCGTGACAGTCACTTTTACAATGTTCTTTTTGTGCTGCCTACAATGCTGCTTTTCAGATTGCCAAGTCAATGAAGCAACGCCTACAAACGGATTACAGTGGTTGAATGTGCAACAATCGGTCACTGCCAACGACAGGGCACCTTGACATGGGAATAAGCAGGCTCCTAACCAGCTTGGGACACCACGGGGGTGAAGAGTTTTCTTGGAAGGGCCCAAATTTTTTAAACTATGTCTAGTAGTTTAAAACCATGTCCAACACATTTTTCAGGGGGAAACCCCTTTTTCTAGGGGTGGCTTCGCTTCCCTGCGCCCTCCTAGTTACTGGCCTGGCTCGTATATTGTAGCTCGGGTCGAATCTTTCCACCCGCTTGTGTTGCAACCTCTCCGTTGGCGTTGCGCTGAACGCGTGGTTCACCACGAACGGAATGTGCGCGAAGAACAACACCGTATATATGTGGCGCGAACAAGCAATAATAGAGCGATCTCATCGGGTGAACTCTATTGTTGCTTGCTGCGACAGTGCGAAGCTTTGCGCACATGCGGCTGGGGCTTTCCGATCGCAACACTTGGGCTGGTCATTGTAGGTCAATTTTTTACACTTGAACTCATCCCACTGTATAATGCAACCATTGTCACACCCTAGAAACAGTCTGACTTTCTCGCACTTCCCCAGAAACATTCACTTTCTTATCATTTGTCACAAGTACGACTCGTAACGTTTGCAGTTCAAACACGCGGCTGCTTAAAATGGGTAGGCCTATACCATTCGATTCTTCCTCCGTATTAAAAACTTAAGCTGCCACCAACTTACTGGAATTCACATTGCAAATACAGGAGAACAGGTTTAGCCTAATCAGTCAACACACACTAGGTAAAAGTAATCGTGACGCTACAAAACCGTTGGTGTCGTGACGCACTGATGGCCGTCAAACAACATCTCAAAAACAAGACCTGCAGCCTACTTCGATTACAGCGAAGTTCGTTGTTTCTTGTTGCCAATTTATTGTCTTTTATTCTGCAGGCGGTAGTTGCGATTTCTGCTGAATAAAGCCTGAACCTAGCATGTTTAACTTTTGGCAGCAAACGGTCGAAGATTTCAACTCTAATCTCCCAAGACCTCTAAAAAAGACAGCAATTCTGAAATCAACAAAAAGCGTATAATAATTTACTGCGAATCTCCTACTTTTCTCCCCACAAGTGTGGGAGCTGGAGGTGCTTCCCCAAAAATTTTCATTTGCCAAAAAACTTTGGGCAAAACTTCAAAAAATTGGGCAAAGAAGCTTCAGCATTTTTAACAAAACCAATTAAATTATATTTCCTTTATTGTGTCACAAAAAAAACACAGTAAATAACCTATAAATAAAACCAACAATTTGTTTCTAGTAACTTTGTGTTTTAGTCTGTTAGAGTTGATGAGTAATTCACTTAAAAGTTTTGGCAAAAGATGGCAATTTATTTATGTGCTTTATTAATTGTACACTAAGGCAATCAAGTATACTGTAAGGCACCTAGTTTATATTTGTATAATGTCCATGCCAGGCACGTGCAGAAAATCTTTTGTTTTCAATTTCAACTGGTGCTAGGATTCAGTCACCTACCTCAGTGTTGAGTTCGCGTTGCATCCTCAACATGAAACGTCTTGTGACTCTGAAATACAAACAAAGGAAGACTTCAAAAGCAAGTTCAGAAAACAACTTGGAAGCTTAGTGCTAATGTCATTGAACAGCACAGACAAAGAAGAAGCATTAGAAAATCAATGTTAAAAGTCGCATCACCGAATGGATTGAATTCAAGAAGAGTGAAGTTGGAACAAAGCAGCATTTAAAGACACTTGGTTTACAAGGACGTAGTAATGTGTATTTATTCAAACTATCGTACATGTATACTCCACATGTATTGCAAGTCACACCTAGGAAGTGAGTAACCCACAATATAAACAGAAATCATTTGCAGTAACATCCCATCCGAAATTGTCAATAATATTCCCGATCTAAACGGATAAAAACGATACGCACTGATGCGTAACCTTAATTTTGGATCCGACGTAATCATGGGTCGCACGCGTGACCACTAGTGTGGCGAGCGGACCCCGCCGCGCACAGCAACTCGTCACGAGATAGAATCAACCAATGAAAATACGTGACAAAATTGGTAAATACCTGAGTTTTTGCTAGGTTCAGTCAGTCATGGGCATACCAGGCTTAATTAGCAGCTAAACTCGACCGTGGGCATACTAAGGGGGTTTAGTCTGATTGGGTATATCAAGTGATCCTATTACACAGTAGAGATTCATGGTTTAGTGGCCATGATGTGACTGATAATTTGGGTTGCTCTCTCCTCCATGAAAAGAATTGAACTCGTATTTAACCCCTGTTGCTAACCCCTGTTGTCGGCAGTAACTTATGTTGCGTACTTTAACCTATGTTACTGGTATAAACCCCTATTATTTTCGATTACCTTGCTGGTGCATTTCAGATAAATAGCGCAGTGCTTAAAGTTATATTAATACAACCATGAGTGTATACAATCCTATTGTGATAAACTGAGCAGGTCGAGCGAAACGGGCGGGTCTAAGTTTCTTAATTGTTAACTTGAGCGTGCCTTGGGCAGTCCGGCCAAATTCACCAGTGCTCTTGCGGAGTTGTCCTAAATGTGTTGTGGTCTTCTTTAGAAGAGGGCTGCAACATAAAAAATGGTGCCACCAGTGAGGTGGTGCCTAGCTTAAAGGGCACTACCTCAGCTCGAATTTTCTAAGCGGTTGAAATAAAATGTGATGAAGTTCAGCGCATGCACTTAACAAATTAATGCCACTATCGTTCGGCCTTTTTCATTTGTTGGGGGAGAGAGTGAAGCCACTCAAAACTTTTCGCGTCTTTACCTAATAACCTACCATACCCTGGGAGGTGTAAGTCAGTACAGAAGCTAGGAAATTAAGACAGAACAGAGTCTTTTATGCTGAAATTGAAGACAATATAAGCGTGACTTGCAAACGGAGTACAAAGTCACTAGAACAGACATCAATTAGAAAGGTTTGTGAACAATGGAATCCTTTGGTAAGTCTTTGAAGTTACTCTTTTATTTTACAGAAAATTGTAAGGAAGTATTGTTGTAAAGTAAGAATAAAAAGGACTGATGTTCATGACAGATGCTCTCGTGCTTTACTAGATTTGCACTTTGATTGGACTCAAGATCCAGAAGTAGTACTGAGCGAAAGATTAAAAACTATCGGTTTGGAATCTGATTATTTAAAGACAGACTCTGAACTATTTTGAAGGCTATTGCCGAAAGTTATATCTAGGTTCAGAAGTAGAATACCACCAGCTGATAGACCTTGTTGTATCTGCTCACTTTAGATGGCAAACGAATACTATGTTACTCAGGCTAAAGTGTGGACCAACCCAAGAGTACACAGACAAATAAATAGGCAAAGCAATACTAACATCCCAGCGATAAGTATGATTATAGTACTACAGTGAAAGGATTAGAGTGCAGTAGTGAAACCAGTGGATGGAAAATATTAAACACTAAAAATTTTTTGTTTAGATAAGTTTATAATCGATAAAAATCAAATCTTTAAGTAAAAGCCATTAAAGCGTGTATAGAAAATTGCTCTCAGAATGGATTTATGCCTCCAACATTGTAATAATGACATCGCCTGTGATCTTGATTTCTGATAATTTGCGAAGTGAGAAAATAGATTGTGCTTGTCAAGTTGTGGAAGTTGACCTGCTTGGTTCAACCTTAGAGAAAATTGTTTTTTTTATTTTTTTTAAAGACCTTGGTGCTACAGAGGCTGAACTGAATGTAATAGTAACTGAGTCGGAAAATAATACTTTACTAACTGACGAGGTAGACTGTGTACTACAAGTAATTAAATCTGTACGTTTCACTTGGCCTTAATGCCTCACACAATGGCTGCAGACTCATCTGACATGGCCCAAACGTTGATAAAATTCAAACATGAAAGGCGAATAATTTCCAAAAAGATGTTTTAAGCAAAAGGCCAGGCCACGGCGGAAGTGAGAAACTCCTCTGTCTATGCTGATATGGTTTCAGTGCAGCATTGAAGGCATAAAGGGGACAATGATCCAGAAGTCGTGGTACATATCACTAAATTGTGATATTTTGCACTTACCCAAAATAGTTCATTTGATACATGGCGGAACAACCGTGTCATGGCCTGCAGTTCCCAGTTGCGCACTGGCTGCACTGTTTCCAGTCAAATGAACTAAAGGTATTTTGTGTAATGTCCAGTTTTCACAACTCTAGACACACTGTGTCTAGGTAGTAGTTGCGAGGACTCTATTTCTACGGTCAATAAAATACGCTTTTCACTTATTTTGGACTTGCCATGTCAATAATCACTTTAGCACCCTGAGATTTTGAGTAACGATACATAAGATACGACCTACTAAAATGAAAATTAAACATCCCTATTGTAGTTTGATATCCCACTATTCTTCTGAGCGTTTAATAATTAAGATATCACCATAAAACATATAAAAAGATTAAGTATTGGCATTAATTTCTGCTCAGAATATTCATTTACATATTCAAGTCTAAGCGATTGGTATTGCCAGATTACCCCCAGTAGTTTTTGTTTTGGGTTGTTGTCATAGAGTAACTCCTTTTGTTTTCTGCGTAGACAAGTGTGGTGGCAGAAATAACCGAGAGGTGAAAAGTTGAATAGGAGTACAGCAGTGTTTATTTCCAGCAACGCTGTCCTCCAGTAGTAAGGTAAACCCCATTGTTTAGTCAGGAAAGATATTAGTTTGTTTTAATTAAAATAGAGGTATAATAATTCTTGGTAGTATTACTGTCGATAATGAGTGGTGAAAATCTGTTTATTTTACTTGGTAATTGGTTTTATGATCGTATTGATTAACATTTTATGCAAGCATGCTGATAGTCTGTTTAGGAAGACACCTTTCTAGCATGTAGTAATTTGTATCAACCTCATCATAATTACTCCTAGTACTTATGTACTAACTTCTTATGAAGTTAAACTGTTGCTAGATATCTTGCCCGTGTATGCATAAACTAATAACAATTAGACATGCTGCTGTTAGATCGAGCTGCACGCATATGCAGCCAAGAGGGACGCGTGAAATAGGTACTATGACATCACAGATATGAGTTTCGACATCAGTAACCACTTTCCAAAGAAGTAAACAAAAGATGACTCAGCCCAATTCGAACTGGTATAGGCTTACCTTCGACCTAGTGGGTTAGTTTAATACTATAGTGTTTGGAGAAAGAAGCTGTACGCAGTAAAAAAGAATTTTTTTTTTAAATTGCAAATGGATGTGGTGTTGTTTTCCATGTCAGCTATGAACTTTTGTCAAGATTATAGAAAAAGGAGGCCGAGAAATTTAAATCTGAAAACTAGTTAGTTTGCACCACAGAATAAAATGACGATTTATAGGATTTGTGTTGTGGATCCCTGACCGAATTGAGGGGCGAAAATGTTTTCTAAATATTACTAAGTTATGGCTATTCTTGACTAGCACTTTTGGGCTGTAGCCAGGGCAGCAGTAGTGTAACTGAGGCAGAGTATCAGTATGTATGTAAAAATTGACCACATAATAGCTCATCAAGTTTATGCAGCTGTATTTCCAAGTTTTAAAACATTTAGTGATTGACGGGATTATCTACAATCTGATGATGAAAAAGTAAGCGCAATACCATAGGCAGTACTAGATTTGTAAATAAATGCTTTAGTTTATGCTTCTCATCCTCATTACAGAATTAAAAAGCAACAAGTAAGAAAATAACATCACATACCTGTGTAGTGCATGTAGTTATTGTATTGTAAATATACTTTCGGGTGTTATCATATGAAGTGTAGAAACTCACTGCTACCATTCAACATTCAGTTTTGACCAAGCGTAACTGACGAGGAAACATTCAGGCGTGCTTATGCCGCTGTAGAGCTAACTCCCTACGTTTTGACCTACTGTGTAAACAAATTTCGGTGTTCCAGCAATAGGTGAAACAAGTACTGATAGTATGATATTGCATATTACATCTTGGGTAATAAATACAGTGACAGACAAAGAGTCGTTTTGCTAGAGCAGCCTTTGCAACGTACAACCTGTGTCTAATTTCCTTAACATTCGCCGTTTAACTAAAAGAACATGGTTAGTACATTGAAAGGAGTAAAAACACCTGTTTCGGTTACTTTAGTATGAGCAGAAAAGTATAGTGAAATGTAATATTGGATCTTACCCGAATATTGCTCAAAGCGGTAGTTGAAGCAAGTACACCACTAAAAAATTATAAACATCTTAGGTTACGCATTGACGCACCGAATATTGACAGGCTAATTTAATTTATGCAGTTTTAAGAGACGCTTTGAGTCGAATTACAAGCCTTGGGAGTCACTCTAAGTGTGCAGTAACTTAGGGAAAGCTGCAGTGTAAAGAAGAGGTGACGCTGTACCCGGATTAATCGACATCACCACCACTAACTTTGAAGAAATATGGATAGCATTCTAAGTAGTTTTTATCAAACATTTAAAAACGTCTACTGCCTTTCGTGAAAAAGGGTTGACCTCATTGGGTAGACTTTTATACTTCAAGATAAATTAAAATTTTTCAGCATGGACTGTCCTTTTGACATTAACCCTAAAATGCGTGACTGATTTCTTTATGCGTAAAAAGGTCAAAAGGTCATACGCTCAATAAACATTGTTATAAGAACACTGCTATGAAGACATACGGGGAGCCTGTCTGAGGTTCGGTGTCCCGCTAATCCACAAGATCTCTTACAAGAAAGAGTAAGCACCAACTTTATGGTTTTGATGATTTAAAAATAGAAAAAGTCCTATCAAATAATCGTAAGGTTTTGGTTCTTAGCATAAAACCTCTCTTAACTTTGGTCCAGCAACTTGTCGAAACTATCATAGTAGTTTGCAGTGCGACCATTTTTTTTCAAATAAAAATGACAAATATGTAATTCAAAATATGCAATGGTTGTTGCGCTGATGTACCCTGCTGTTACGACGTCCTAATGGTAACTAGGCGAATAGTTTTTAAAACAGGTATAATGATGCAACATGATTTAAATGAAGGATGTGATAGTGAAATATTGTCAATGCAAAATTTAAATTTCACAGCATCACTGTCCTACGGGAAATCTACAGGAATCTATTGAATGCCTCCTGCCTATCAACCATACCGTGAGAATGGAAGTAGCTTCAAGTTTCACCACCTAATCCTACCAACGGGAAGCACTGAACTTTAAGGTAAATTTGTGGATGTCATTCTAATAATAGGAAGTTGTGGTATGATTGCTTGTGAAGGCACATTTGCACAACAAAGAGCCAGAAGTAGTAGGTGAAATAAGTTATTGTTTTTACAAAAGGATCAAACAGCCATAGTGCAGTAGTAGACAAGCATAGAGACCGTGCGCCTCAAAAGATATGGTTATAAATTAGAGTAGAAAAAGTATCAAAAACTATATTATCACAGTGCCTTAATAAAGATACCAACATTGCCATTTGATAATATGACTTGAAAAATCTGCCTTACTTGAGGAGTTGTTTAAGGTGAATTGGAGGGACCTGACGTTTGGCATTTTTATAGTGTTTTCCGATTGACGTAATGTGATTTCTTCTTAATCAAGTACTTTCAATAAGCATCTTCATATCTAATAAACTTCTCTTTTCAATTTTGGTACCTATCAGCCAGTTTTTCGATTCCTACTACTTAGAAAAAGGCTCAAAACTTGCTTCACTCTACCCCAGAAGCTTACATTTCGACAAAAACAAACTAAAGAAAATTTGGCATTTATAGTAACAGGCAGTAAATTGAAACATGGAAGTAAGTTTTCATGAACCTCTGCTTTTGAACCAAGAGGTCGAAGCGGTTTCGAAAGATGCTTCTATGCGAATAAAATTTAAGTATAAGTGGTTTAAGTCATATATAAAAGTCACTTTCCTGCTGTATAAAGCAGAGAGTAGGGGAATTGTTTATGGTATTTATTATCCCTTATATGGGGAATAGGATTAATAGCTTCAGGTCTTGTTACGAAACGTGAATTTATACTTAAGAAGAAACTAAACATGAAAATAATATGAACTTATACGTTTAACTGTGTGATATAGCAATCGTATACCCTTTTCTATATCTAGATTCAGGTTACGCGGTAATTATGGTGACCTACCTACTCGGGTGACAGCGGTCACACGAGTCACTTTCTAATAAAAACGTACATACTGTAACTATGTTTTGCTACAGGACTATAGGTCCATGTCAACTTCATGACGTTACAGACCAACCATGGCAGATGAGTCGACTTAAGTTTATTAGTTAATCGTGTGATACTTCAACGAAAGACATAAAGCATTGAGTTTTTTCAAACCTTTTGTTATACCTGAAATATTTTTTGGTAAAAACTTTTAAAGCACTTGAGAATAACCACCGCTCTCGTTTTTCATTAGCAAGTCATGTATCTTTGGACTTCCCTGTAACACGCAGATTGATGAGAACACTCATGAGTGGTTGAAAATACTAATTAGTAAGTAACATGGAAGGCATAAAAGAACTAAGTACACCCATCTGGTCAAAACGATAAGGTTGTTTCAATTGTTTAGAGTTTGAAAAAGCTGATTGAACAAGACTTTGGCAGTGAAAAGATGATGAAGTTAGACACAGTTGTGCTGAAGTTTAAAATAGAGGGTTCTAGTGACTGACAACGCAATTTGTGTTTTATTGCTGCTTACCAACATGAATTCCTGATTGGAATTGATGTCTGACATTGGAATTCAAGTCTGCTCTCCAATTAGCAAGTTGGAATTCCCCCGGAAGATGCAATTTTG
>Ga0210059_1007147_pt1 | contig 17796 bp, 7 predicted proteins | sample Ectturendosymbi2_FD_188042 | JGI IMG/M metagenome (GOLD analysis project Ga0210059, IMG submission 188042) | Ecteinascidia turbinata endosymbiont from Florida, USA - Sample 2 (SPAdes) (version 2) | ecosystem: Host-associated > Tunicates > Ascidians > Unclassified | place: Key West, Florida... | reverse complement strand
TGACGTGAGTTGCCTAACAATGGACGAGTTTACATGAGAACTCATACACTGCATCGTAACTAACGTCACAGAGCAACGACAGTCGCGTCACTAGAAGTTTGAGTCAGGGGAGCAAAACGTGGCTGAAGTGGGCCCACTAACCAACAATAAGAAAACAATTACAGTGAATCCGGATGTCGTGGTTGTCTATACTAGGTAAAAAGTAACGAAAACACCCCAATTAACGCAAAGAACAACTTACTGAAAGCCAGAAGATACTAAATATCCAAATGTCAGGTTAAACGGCCCTGTTTTCACATTTAGCTTGCCAGGGGGCGGCTTGCTCCCCTGCCTTCCCGTCAGTTACGTCACTGGCTCTTTCTGTAACCCGTTAGCGACATTTTTGGGTTTTGTGCATGACTTAAATTTTGCCGTTCATTCGAAACTGCGAGTTTTCGGTTCAAACGCATCAAAAGAAAACATCTGAGTTGTGGAAGCCACTAATCATTACGCTCTCGTTTGCAATCGGAGCATTACCATGCAGATACAGTTTGCCAGTTAGCGATCACGTTGTAACTAGGATTGCTGTTGTCCGCTGATCTATGCGTTTGATTCTGGTGTTAATAACCGCAATTGTGATCTTGTCGAAGTGAGGTCTCTGTTGCAACTTGTGAACAAATTTGCTGATGGTTGCTGAGCCTTGCGGCGACTCAGTGCTACTACGACGCAAGTCCTCAGGACCAGTGATGGAAGCTCGGAAAACTAACCAATTGCCTGAATACAGTCTGTGTATACTATTGTCGCATGCACACTGTTGCTGCACGGATCACTCTTAAGAAAGTAATCATCATTGCTTCGTTGCGCTATTGTCTAATTTTATCTAAACACCACTTTTTTTCGATACCATCAAAGCACTGGTTCACATGACATATTTACAACGGGTTTTGGGGAGCAATGCACCAGAAGGATTGACGTTTCGTTGCGAAATCGCAGATGCAATAAATTCCGTTGTGTCAGCATGCAGCTGTTAGTATACGTTTCCGGGAAATGATTAACTGAAGCTTCCATACCATTCTTCGAAGTTTGCAACAACTCGTTCTGATGTACCAAGCACATTGCAAATATCAAGTTGCTTTTACAACCAGAGTCAATTTTACATTTCTGACATGTTTTTCATTAGTACGCCCTTTTGCGACGTCTAGCGGACGTACGTCTTGTAGCTGTCGGTGCATCGCATGGCGGTAACAACAAAATGAGAATACAGGACAATCGATACTGCTGTGACGATGAGAAAAGCGACAAGCAGAGCAGTAGAAGAGTAAATAGAAGGTTTGCTTCTCACAGCGCCAAGTTTCATCGACTCGATCAAAGTGCCAGGAAAAGACGTGCGCGAAATTTCAGACGAATTTGCTGCTTGCAGCGCTTCCAGTAAGGTTGAAGCTTCCAGGAACTGTGGTCGGCTTGTTGTTGTCCTCGCTCGCTGTTGGCCGGAGTTTGAAATGCAGAAATCATTGAGAGGCATGTATTTCGCTGTAACTTTCAACCTGTGCGGAAACACATTGGCGACTTGTTATTTTCCAGCTGTTTACCGAATACATAGGAGTCAGCGCAGAGGAAGGCACCTGTCATCCTCCCAGTAGAGGAAGATCTGAGTTCGCTGCAGACGCACTGCTGCGTCAAACGCCCTTACATTATTACATTATTTTACGGAATAGTTATCAGGAAAACAATACTTTATGTTTTGGGTGATCTCCCCGGCAGCCACGTTATGCGTTTAATCTCTGGCTGGTCAGTGTAGAAGATAAAACATAGAACTGCTTGTTTTTTTCAGTCTTGACTCGAATCCAACCTACCAGCAGCTTTGATGGAGCAGGATCAACCCACTGGCCCAGTTGGCCAAAAATCTGGTTGTTTGTTTGTTAAACAACTATACCTTTCTTACAATTAATAAGCGGCTTTTACCAACCTTCTTCAACGTGAGCAGGACCGCCACTTATACGTGGTAAGTCACAGCTTCTCCAACAAGCGTTGCGGAAAACACAAGTTGAAAGAGGTTATATTCATCTGACCGCATTTTAACGCCGAGTGTTATGAGGTTTATTTTTTCGACAATCGAAGGAACTTTTGTTTCGTGAATGCAGCAACTCAGCGGTCGAAACTTCACTATTTTTGACAATATTAGCGGCACTTATATTTTCAAATTAGCAGCACGTTTTTTAGAAAACTAAGTCAATATTTCAACAAATTCTTTTGTTCATTTCAAGAAGATCAGCAATTTCATCAGCGCTTTCATCAAAGTTTATTTTTGTGCTTAGTTTCAATATCTACAGCAGTTGCAGGTGTGGCCTGAGAAAGATCGACGCCAAAAAAGCAATAGAAATTTTGAAATCAAACGTGTCAAAGGTTACAAAAGTTTTGTAAAACAGGAAAATTTAGTCATTTTCTAGACGGTGCCATGCCAAGATGCAACACTTTCCGCACATTGTTGTGTTGAAAGGAGCCTCGAAAAGAAAAACAGCTCTCTTCTCTTTCCAAACCGAGATACTATAAGCTACCAACAACTAAAAAGTTACCGCCTGTCGACCCATCGGTTTTGTTTCTCATGACCTGAAACCTCACAAACACTGTCCTTGTTCATGGCAAATATCCTGTGAAAAGCTGATATAAGGGGAGGTTTTGCGGAATTGCAGCGCCAGTTCAGGGAATAAAGGGTCTCTAGGGGGGTTGACTATAGTCGCACCAACTTCCCCCTGGGCCTGTCAATGATTAACAACATACCTAAAGCTTACCATGCGATGTTTGTGAGTAACGTAGTGGATGTCGCTGCAACTGCGCTTTGTTATGAAAGAACCTAGAATCTTTTTCTTTCCAGCAGTGTTGCAAAAGTCCTTCAGTCATTTTGTAGAAAGACAGGTTTTACAGAAAGATATTTGTGTGACGTAATGTTGGTGATTTTTGAGATGTATGGGACTGGAAAAATTGACTGACGTCTTCCAGTTTTTGTTCAAATAACGAGTATCAATCTTTATTTGGTATGGCATTTATCCAAAGAGATACTTTCACGGCAACAAACTAAGCATTGAAAATATCTGTGTTATCTGCTGGTTATCCATCATCCGCTGCTTGTGTAGATAAAACCATCAAATACTAAATCTTTGGCGACCTGCCTCGACCTTGGGTGACGTGGTGTTCGTCGAGAGTGTTTCGTCATAGAGATGAAAAGGTCTTTGGGAGGATGTGAACTTTTGTCGATATAAAAATTGTGTGAAGCCATTTTACGAGTCCAGCATGTTTCTTTTACGAATAAAGCTGTTCTCAACCCCGTTCACTTCCATAGTTAGTCGACCTTTGTGACTAATTTCGTGAAACTGCGAGTAGTTTACTGCTGATAAGTTTTGCAAATGAAAGATTTACGAATCTCCTGTCGCTATTGTTATCCTTGTCTTTATCCAACATCCTCACCTGATTTGTGAATATTTCCTCCTGGGGTACGACGAAACCACAGGATTGGCTGACAAAGCAAAGTCTCCTGCAGTCAGTTCACTGCCATTCCTCGGCGGGAAACCGCAACATTTTTTGAAGTTGTTCTTCAAAATCAAACACGATGTGTTTCAATATAGTTCATACCGATAGTAGAGAAATTAAGACCAGAAGTTACATAACTTCAAATCGTGAGACTAACTCTGTTGTCTTCTTGACTTGACACTAAAACATTTCTTCATATAAGTATGGCAACGATGTGTAGGATGAAAATTGGTTTGTGAGTTACCGAAGAGTGCTTATTCAATTGCGGAGAGCTTGAAAAGGCTTTTTGAAAACATTTTCCTACAGGTGAAAGAGAAATCCAAAAGTGAAAAACAAACAAAAGAAGCACACTGGTATTTAATTTAGAAATACATACCTCGAGTGTTCAGTAAAACAGTCAGTCTAATTTTTTGAAAGGACCGATTCGACCAGTATATAAACACCGCGCAGCATTCTATTTTCGTAACGAAATATTTCACTACAACATATTGCCTGCAGTGTCTGATTGGAGAGATATCTTTTTTTTAATTATCAAGAATAGTTAGCGTTCCCAAATATTCTAATAGGCCGACCTTACTAATATGGCTAAGATTTTTGTTCTTATTGACCTTAACAATGTATCTCACCGAAGTACAAAATTTGTCACATTGTTTGCAGATTTCTTCTGAGAGGTAACCATGATTCTATTTCAGTAACAGATTAGGATGTTTACTTAATTAAAATATTCATGGACCGTTAAATATCACAATGGCCGTGAAGAAACTAGACACACAATGATCTTCATTTCCGTTCTACCTGTCTCGAGGATATACCGATGTGTTTTCTAATATGCCAAACTTGACGAAAGTAGAACAGGTTTTTCACAGGATTTGAGCATCACCGCAAACGGTTTGGGTAATTAGAAGCCTTGATGCTTAGGCAATTTCACCGATTGGCATAAAGAGACACATTTGACTAAACCATTTACTTCTTGCCTTACGGTATACAGTGCACATTTTAAAACTGTTGGCGGTTTAGTTGTTTCCTAAACATTTCCGAAGCCATCTGTTCTCTTGATGTTTTGCATGTTAGTCGATTGTTTCGACTCTTGTTGTTATGAAAACAAAATCTAGAAGCAAGCTTAATGTGGAAGATGACTTGGTGTGTTCATTATCATGTATTGAGCCTCGAATATCTATAATTTCTAACAACGAACAGGCCCAGCCTTCGCATTGATTGTAGCGCACGTTGTGCTATTATAAGCTGTTTCTAGTTATTTTTATGTTTGCTCTGTGGATGTGCAACAGTTATCGCGTTGGACACGTTGTGCAATCGGTGGGCCACGGACCCTCTGTTTATTTTTGAGCCATTTGTTTGCAAGGTTTGAAAACACCTGACTGCAGTTACAGTACATGCCGATACTGCTGTCATAGCAATATACTGTAAATGAATCATCTCAACCTTGTACGTAGAACTTTGAGCTATAAAATGTTGGAAAATTTTGAAAATATTAACCAATATTCGTAGCAAGTTTGCAAAAGAATTCATTTATGTCATTCTTCTAGTGTCTGTACCCAACCACCTGAATGTTGGCATAATAATGCTTCTGAACTACTGGCGAGAACAAACTATTATGCGTAATCGCAATTTCGCAACTCACCAAACAAAATCTATCGACGCTGTCCAATATCCAAGTGAAAAATCCGTTTCTAACTTCTGTCAACCACCGCATGATGTCGGTGTTGAGCAAAAGTTCAACTGAATGGCTTTGAGCCATGTCATCGACTAAAAATATAAAAGAACGGTGGATTCACGGTTTGTTTTTTTATAAGCATTTATTTAATTACAATTACAGTCAAGCCTGAGATTTGATCGTTTTCATCAAATCATAGCCTCATGATCTTTCAACCTTGATAGAAGAACTTTCCAGATATCTAATGTCTCTGAAAGGCTTGTGCTGTCGACAATCTGACGTAAAAATGTGATCAAAAATTAACATCATCGCAAAGCGTCAGTCTCAAAACAAATAACACAGGCCAACCAAAACCTTTTTGCTCAAAATTCTCTGAATAATGGACCGCTTGCAGGGGATGCCTGTGTCACTGAACCAAAAACGCACTTCTTTTCGCTGAATTGACTCTAGTTTTTGAAATATCGAATATCTCATATTTGCAAGGTCCATCCAAATGGACCCACCAAAATGTTAACTCCTTCAACCCTGTTACCCTAGTGCTGTACGAAATAAAGTAATGATTGATTAACTACTATCATTGATACCACAACTGCTCGAACTGCATTGTGTGCTAATAGTAGCAGCACAATGCAAATGCATGCGTAGGCTTTAGTAGTAGGCTTTCATTCAATACATTGGGAGTTGGGACCAATAGGCTGGCCTGAAGTTAATTGTAAACAGATTGTAAGGTGGTAGGGGCACTGACGTTGTGGCCTTATGTTACGCATGGAAAGAGTTGTAGCATTAGCCACATTTTAGCGATATAATATACAGTAAAGAGCTTGAAAACATGCCCATTAGTATTTACGTTTGTGTTAAAAAGATTGCTGAGTTGGTTAGTAGGCTGGTCGCTGGTACATATGACTTTTTATTATAAATTTTTGTCAATGTTTGCTTTAATCGATTGGGAACTGTGTTTAAGGCAGATAGTGTTAAAAAAAAATTTTCGAGTTCAAAACGTGCATATTGTCATAACGTTCCACATGTATTCTGTTACATTTGTGGTGAGTATATGTGAAAAGATATCGCTTCAATGTAAGTGATTATATCCAAAAAAGCACACCAAGCTTATTTTGCCATGAAACTGGAGACTAACGACTTCGAGATCCAGCTTTGTCGAAATAAGCAGATCAAATCTTGGCTTATCGTCTCAGAGAAGACGGGTTTGTTAATTCCAAGAGCAATATGACATTTAATCGTCACAGAGATGAAGCACGTCGCTTTAGTGAATTCGCTTTAGTTGCTTTAGTGAAGAAGATCTTTGGTATGTTTTTCAACAAAACGGATGGTCTTCTGACCACAATGGTTGTACACCAGTACAAGCCGGATGAGTGGCATCGGTTCATGGACAGCTGTAGGCGACGTTTGAAGTTTGTACTGCTGCATAATGGCATGAAGTTCGCCTGTGTCCCAAGTAATCTTGAAACAACAACACTTTACAGTGAAGATCGTCCTTCAGCGCAAACTATGCAACGAAAAACACAAATGGATGGTATGTGCAGACTGAAAAATTGTCAACGTTTTGCTAGGGAAACGAGGTGGTTATGCCAAATAGCCGTACTTCCTTTGCCTGTGGGATATAACACTGGCAAAGGAAGTATTAGCCCGTTCTTTAAGAGCTTATTGTGGGGGAGAAAAGCATCATAAACGACCCATTAGTTGACCTAGACAGCATCATCCTCCCATCACTGCAGATAAAACTGGGATTGATGGAGCAATTCGTCAAAACTTTAGATAAGAGCGGTGCCCGGTGCCCAACGAGAACGAGCCGGAATTTGTGAAAGACCATAAAGTCGCAAATTGTTTAAAAGATCAAGCCGTCGTCTTCCATATGACTGCAGGTGAGTCTGACGTCTGGAGTTCGTATTTTTAGTGGTTAAGAAGTTCTTGAGTAAAATTAAGGCAGACGACTATAACGATTTTGTGGAAACAATGCTCAACAAACTCTCAAGCTCTTGGAGCCAGAATGAGCATAAAAGTTCACTATTCATTATATGTTTGAAACAAATTTTCTTGGGCACAGGGCAATTTGGGGGGCACAAAAACATTTGAGGGTCACTGCCCCCGATTGTCCTCCCGTGGCTGGGAGCCTGGGCATAACTCATGGCGTTTTAATAGCTTGTGTACCTCTTTCAAAGTTGACGTTGCAGATGCATGCGGATGATGTCTAATATCCTTCCGTTGCACCGTTACCATGCCGTTAACTTCAACAAATATTGCGTTTTGAAAATTGATATAAATCGAAAAAACTCGTTTTCGGACTCAGCGAGCCAGATTTATCTCAAGCACGCTCTCATGTTCTGAGCAAACGTTTGTGTTGGCCAGATGAAACCATATAGATTTGCACAATCAATATGACATTTTCTTCAACACAGAAAAACACAAACGTACAATAAATGATTTGTGAAACACAACACTAATACTAAAGATGAACGTTCACTAACTGAAGAAAACACCAAAAAATTCATACAGTGAGACCTTTCAAACAATTATAATATGTAATAAATTCGAATAGCTTGGTGAAAAGACAAAGTTTATCAACTATGCACTCATTTCATGATTTGCTATTCCTTTACTACACACACCGTCACAATTCTTCTCGGCGCATAACAGAAACTCTTCGCTTGATCCCGAGCAGTAGGGTCCGTTTCCACTTGGTGCAGGGCTGTCGCATCTGCGTCGTTTTATCCTGTGTCCATAATCGCACTGCACAGGACAAGCGGTGTAGTCTGTCCATGGGCCCCAAACGCCCTTGTTTTCCGTGCAAGCAAGACCGTCCTTATCCGGAAGATAGTGCTCTGTAAAACAAGTGGAGGTATTAATTATTATCTTGATAAACTGTGTATGTACTCAGTCTCAACGATAATTTCGGAGAACAGTTTTGTAATTCCTACCAGTTCCAAACAATAAATCGTGAGGTTTGTCGTGACAGATTGCATACCTCAGTTAAAGCCTGAAAGCAGCAGTCTTCCATTTTCATGTCAAGTATTGGTTTCAGCGGCAGTTACGTTCAGCCAAACATTGGTTTCTATGAAGTAGTTTAAGAAAAAGCATTGAAACTGTTGCCATATGATATTTTTCTTAGGATCTGCCCTCACCGGTCTGTGAGAGCAAAAGGTTTACAATCGTCATAATCTAAACTTTATACTTTCAGAGCAACACCAACGTGGGACTGGGCAGCGCCTGTCCCCCAAGAATATTTGTGGGTATCTCCCAAGAAACATTTTCCGGTGTTATGTTGTTGAAATACTTTCCTGTTTCTTCTTGTAATAGCACTGCTCAAACGCTAAACGTAGATGCGTTGTAACCAGTGGAGCATTTGTTGCCATGCGTTGGTTGTTGCGTCCACCACGACCTCTCACAATGCTCAAAAGCTTTCCAGCCGTAGCTGGTGATGTTAAAGAACGATTTTACTTGAATCATCATTTCCGAAAGGGGTGGGAAGCTTGCGGCCCGCATCAACTTTGATATAGTCCGCACCAGAACTTTCGTTACACAATTTAGAGCACATCATCGCGTCAAAACAAAGCTCCGTGATAAGCGGGTACTTAGATAGTACGTCAAGAGAAGTCACTCTTCCTCATAGGTACTTCAAGGCAGAATTTTTAGGATGAAATTAATAACTGCTGGACCCTTAGTCGTGATTGTGTCTGCCAAAGTTATATAAGAGAACGTTTCCTAAGATGGACCAATATAGGTTCAGGTCTATTTTTCTGAGTAAGTGTGTGGAATCTTTCTCTGTTTTTCCTTAAATTTATTTTCAAGAATAAATTTATTTTTCCGCCCGCCAGTGATAATGCACAAATCATGCGGTCCGTAATAGTAAATAGGTTCCCCAACCCTGTAGTAAAGCGTCGGTCCGAAATAATCTTGCCGCAGCTTAGAAATTAATACAAACGGTCGAAGTGACGATATAGTCGAGCTTTCTTGAAATTAACTGCATAGTTTTGATAGTGTGATATATTCATGCCTTAATGCATTCATCAATCATGGGCATAAACATTGAATAAAACAATTTGGTGCGGTGTGGGGTGAGGAAGAGAAACTTCGACTCTCCATTCTTTTCTGTCCATTCTCGTTGTTGATGTGACTGTTGAATTGCTGCGCTTTTTGATCAGTTTTAAAATGTTTTGTAAGAGACGTTTTCAGTAATCATAACAGGAAAGGCAGTTTTTTGCGCAACATAACCAGCCCCTACGTTTGTTTACATCACTTCACCACTGTTTACAACAGGGTTGAGGAGCTTCTTTGCTATGACTGGCCGCATGAATTGTGCATTATCGCTGACGGGACGAAAAATCAATTAATTATATCCTAAAATTCTACTTTATCTAACTATGAGGAAAAGCGACTTCTTTTAGCGTACTATCTAAGAACCTGCTTATCGTGGAGCTTCGTTTTGACGCGATGTTGTGCTCTTGAATGCGTAACGAAAATTCTGATATGGGCCATATCAAATGTCCACGCGGCCCGCAGGTCCCCCCCTGCTTTACTACTTGAAAGAGTCGACTTTCGAGCATATGTCAGCAGACGTTTTTCAATGCGTTCGCTTTAGTGAAGCTTTCAAGAATAAAAGCTTTGTGAAAAGGGCGATGCCATTTAAAAGCCAAGATGTTTTCTTCGAAAAATATACTTGAAAACCTCTCGTGCATTCGGGCATTGACGAATGTCAACAGCGACTTGCAAAAATATCTTTATTCGCCGCGTGTATCACCACTGAGGCTGACAGCAGTTAACATGAGGAGGAAAACATTAGGGAACTGTTCAATTTTCTTGTTAAACTTGAGTAGAGCAGTCGTGCTAGCCAGCAGCTTGTCATTAACAAACCCTGCACACTTTCTTTAAAAAAATTATTTTAAATTTTCGAGTTCGAACGTTGGGTTGATGCAAGCAACGGAAAGGTTCACTTGCTTCAACTTGCCTATTTCTATAATTTTGGGGCATTATCAGTGTTTATTTACAAAGCAATGAAAGAGTTTTACGGATTGCCCACTTTGGTAAAATCAACATTTACTCAAAACTGTAGCATAACACAGTCAATACAAGCAAAGTTGTTCTGTATATAGCATTGTCCAACATATACCTGCAACGCAGTCACAATTGAAGGAACCTGGTTGGTTAACACAAACGCTGTTCGCTCCGCATGGTTGGTTTCGTCTGCATTCATCAATGTCGACGCAGGTCGTGGAAGATTTCTGTGGCAAGTAAAATCCTTGCAGACATAAACACTGCGGATCGTTCGTATCGTCAGATTTGCTTAATCTGCAACTGCAAAATATCGCAATTTTCAATGAGGGAAAGAGCTGCTGCCATCAGGAATACTTCTTGCCAATTCATCATTCAAAATGAACTGATTTAAAACAAGGCGGTTTTGAAAAACTACGTGACTGGTTGCAAGTACACAATCGACCTATAGAAATACGTAAAGCTAAATGTCATGGTCTGAAACGTAGCATCACTTTAATAGCTCATAACGTTCACACATACCCATGCTGGCACCGAAGACAATGGTCGCGAATTGCAAAATCCGCTTCGATCTTGGCTTTAAGTTCAAATGTTTGCGAACATGTGGTGTCGTTTCCTTTTATTTCTTCATAGTATCCTTCCGGGCAAATGCAAAAATAACCAGGAGAGTGATTGGTACAAGTAGACGCACCTGGAATGATGTTAATTAAAAATTGATGCCTTGTTAATACAGTAGAACTCGTCTAATTCGTCAATTCGCTTAATTCGTCACTTTTTCGTCGGTCCCGGCAGAATCCCTATCTTTTGTGTACATTTCTGTTCGTCTAATTCGCCATGGTCTAATTCGTCAATTTGCTCAATTCGTCACCTCTTTCTATCCGTTAGGAGCGTTTTGTTCGTCTAATTCGTCATTTGCAGTTTCGCTTTTGGTGTCTAAGGAGATAGTACGTGTGGGAATTCAATCAAATTAAGAATCTTTATCTGAGAATTGTTGCACCTCGCAATTTGTTTATCAAATTTATACACGAGGTGCGAAGTGCGACCGACTCCCCATTGAGAGAACGCGGAAAAGTTTATTAAAGATTTAAAAGGTGCTTCGTTGAATGGAGGAGTCCAAATAGAACAGAGGAATTAATTGTTTTATTCAACCATAACGTCATAAACTTGTATTTTACTGCAAACAAGAGCACTATGTATGCATAAGAGTTACTATGATAAAGCACACGAGCTTCTATTATAGTTTTCACCTGTTTGCATAATTCGTCACTTCGCCTAATTCGTCACTTTTTTCTAATCCCCTTGAGGTGACGAATTAAGCAAATTCTACTGTATTTTTTTCGCCACGAGTTAGAGAAATTAATAAATAGATGTTATTATCCGTGAAGCAAAAGCATAATGACGAGATTGTCGTAAAAGCATAAAATTTCTTTCAACTAAAATAAATTTCAGAGGTAAAAAGAAACAAGAATGCAATCGAACGTCAGAATGTTTCTGTACTGCCCATACTCAAAACCTCAATCTGTATTTCAGAAAAAAAGCATTAAAAGGCTTTGATGTTTTTACGCGGCAACAAGCTATTTAATCCACCTGACCGTAACAACTACACTCTTCCTTTCTAATATTGTTTTTATGAGTTATCGCCATTTTTTGTGGTGTAATACTATCTGCAGTAGGTAAGCAGAAGGCTCTTCTGTACAGACCAAAGCTACACATAATTTTACTTTCTACTTGCCTCTACATTGGTTCAGTTCTGCTTTGACACATTCATCCACGTCACGGCAAGTCCTTCCATCTGGATTGACGATATAACCGCTTGGGCAAGAGCAACTGTAACCGCCCAGAAAATTTTCGCAAACAAACTGACATCCGCCGTTGCTGTACAAGCATTCATCAAGGTCTTCGCAAATGTGACCATTGCCAACAAAGCCTAAAAGTAGAGTAAAGGTATGCGAATAGAGGTTGAGTTTTGGACGTATACCTGCTAAATTGTTCGCAAGTGTATTAACTTAGTATCTTAATGCAAGTAAATAGTCTCCACAAAAGTGACACCAACGAATCAATTGAGCAAAGCTCTTTTTTGGTGCGCGTAAATGCAGTGGAGTTATTTTGCAAGATAGAATGAAAATGCAATTTAGGAGATTTGCGTTACTCAGAAAAAACACAGACTTAGGAAAGGTGACAAACAGACAAAAGGTATTGGCTGTAACGGGTAACTTAATTGCAAAATAAAAACAAAAAAGCAACAAGATATCGTCCTCCATACCATCCTTGCACGTGCACGAAAACGAGCCGGGAAGGTTCTCACATTTCGCCCGATCGTCGCAAAGTGAATATTGACCGGCAAGACATTCATCAAAATCTGCCTCAACATACGTTGGCGTTAAACTTCGTAAAGCTGCATAACTTCCTCTATATGTGATTAAAACTTTTTCTCTACAACGAAAGAAAGTAGACTGGCACAAAATTGACAGCATGGTTTTGTTTTGTCAGTTTGGTAAGTTTGAACATTGCTGTGCAAAATTAAGTTTCATGACATAACTTCATCATTACTGGAGGTTTAAATAAAAAATACCATATTCTAGGGTTGGGCAAATTTTTTAAAGGAAGAATCATCTGCAGATACCCAAAAACACCGGCTAGCCGCAAAATTCAGTTTGTAGTGTCAGTATAGATACGGCAAACAATGCATGATTTGCATAAAGAACCTGAAGCACTTGACAACAAACACATTATTTGTCTACATTAGTCTTTTTGTTTTGCTAGTCTCTGAAAATCTGGACAGTATCTTGTCAAAGATGTGTGAATTAGATCTTCCAAGTGTTCATTTGATGGGGTTGTACGATGTCTTGATTTGACGAACTTTATTTCGGAGAATAAAGATTCACAGCAATATGGCGTTCAAAGTACAGAAATGAGACGTTCACTGCTCTTTTTGTATCACAGTGGGTAACGTAGATAAATAAGGGCTGTGCTGCTTTTGTCACATTAAAACACATTTATAAATGAAACAAACTTAAAAAATGGGGTGTCAACTCGCTACCAATTTGGGATGTTGCCATTTAGCTAGAAGAGCCTCACAAAACATGTCGGTGAGCCGCAGCCATATTCCTTTGCTAGATTCATGTTAGTAAGGCATTTATTCAAGTCCGAAAATGTTAAAACAACATTACTCTTTTTTGTTTCTGACCATAGAAAGACATTGGCTACTGTAGGCAAACGATGGGTAAATAACTATGGAGTATTTCAAAGGATCTCAAAACCCGCAGTTTAATTTCTTTTGGTAGAAACTTACCTTTTTACTTGACGTCCAGACTAATCGAAAGACAACATTTTCAAATGTTCAATTTAAATTCAGCCCAGATAAAACCAACTCCCTATACATGTGAAGAAGACAATCTGCACATGCAGTTTGGATCAGCACGCTTATTGCATGTGACCAGGTAGTGGCTGCTACGAGCTGCCTGTGTTGCTTTACTTGTAGATAAATTTCCTCCCTTTAACGTCCGCGCCGGCCACTGCAGTGGCCGGTACTCTTTTGGCCATAACTCGCCAGCTGCTAGAGCTAGAGAGGTGTTAAAACCCTCTACGGATTCAGCAAGTCCTCTAGTTTCGACTTAGAATTTTTTTTGTCTTTTGCGGTCTGGGGACATCTGGGGGAGACGTCACAAGTGGCGTTTTTTGCGTTTTTATGGCCTATATTACCCGGCCCTAGGCGTCAATCCACTGAGTCAATTTTTTACTCAATTTTTTTGTGGATACTAGACTATCATACAAGTCTTTACAGACCTTGATTGACTTTCTAGCATATCTGGAGCCAAAATTATGGCACAAAAACCAAAACGTGGTCACAATTTCTTCCCCTACAAACGCTAACCTGGGGTGAATTATACCCATATTGTATATGGCCAAAACCCGCCGCAAGAATATGCTAAAGAGCTGTTCAAGCCGTCTAAAGACTCGTGAAGTCTTGTAAATTAAACTGCAAAAAAATGTTAAGCTTGAGATCTCGGATTTTTTGTTGATGTTTACATAATGAGAGGATGTTTATTCATATTTGTTTACATTTAGATCACGTCATCATCCCCTGGGAGTCGACCAATTGAGCCGATTTTGTGGCTCAAAGTTTTTTGGACTCTAGACTACAATGCGCGTCTTTAGAGGGCTCGATGGACTTTCTAGCTTTTCTGGTTCAAAAGTTAAGGAAAAATAATCAGAAATTAGTGAGGGAAATCTCCCATAAGCCCCTAGGGAATTCTTACCAGATTTGGGATCTTTTCGCCCTAACTTTCTCACCAGAAACGCTAGGAAATCGATCAAGGGCTCTGAAGAGTCATATTACAGCTTAGAATCCAACCAAATTGTGAACCGCAATTTCGGCTCATTGTCTGGGCGATGACGTCATAAAAGAAAACCAAAAAAGCAAAACATACCCCAACTCTGACGATATCCACCGAAAACCCCAAACCCAAATCTTAAAAGTTTTTTTTGCAGTCCAAACTACAAGACTTCACGAGTCTTTCCAGAATTTGAATAGCTGTTTGGCATAAGCTGCTGGTGATTTATCGCTGGACGAGCTAGCCGTTAGTGGGAGACCCATGCTCTATCTGCAATTTTTTGATTTTTGTGCAAAATGGGGTTTTTGGACCATAATTCTGGTTCCAGATATGCTAGAAGGTCAGTCCAAGGGCTCTAAAGACGCGGATAATCGTCTGGTTTCCACAAAAAGTTTGAGCCAAAAAATGGCTCATTGAATTGGCGCCCAGGGCCTGGTAAAATTGGTCAAAAATTCAAAAAGATGACCTTTTTGTGACGTCACCAACAGAAAATCCCAAACCCAAATCAAATGATTTTTTAGTCGAAACTAGAAGACGTGCTGAATCCGTAGATGGTTTGAACAGCTCCCTAGCTATAGCAGCTGGCGAGCTATGGCCAAAAGAGTACCGGTCACTACAATGGCCGGGGCGGACGTTGAAGGGTAGCTGTGCCGGGACCTTACCTGGACTTTGTAAAATTTTCCGTCAGCGGAAATGTGATATGGATGTTTTTAAGAGGTTTGCCTCATACCTGATAACGAGGCCAGTTTTGTAACCACAAAATGTTCATGAATGTTTAATCTCGCACAGGCTTCCACGAAAGAAAACACTTTTGTAAGATCTTCACGTGCTGTTCAAATAAGACTGTTGTTTTTCGTTTTGACTCCGATTATTTTTCAAAACAATCTTACTTGTTGCAAAAAAACTGACCTGTGTTTCAAGAAGCTTGGGCCCACTTTGATTCAATACAAGTTGATAAACGGAAAGCTTTTGCTCACCGCACACGCATGTGTTCTTATTTACCTCGACAAGCGGCGCCATCTTCACTTAGTCTAAATCCTTTCCTGCATTTGCAGGCGTATGAGCCAATAATGTCGATGCAGAGGTGATCGCAGCCTCCATTCCTTATGCCGCATTCATTGACATCTGAGACAAAAGGTTTGGTCAAAACGTTCACATGAGAATTTTTCACAAGAACACGTACTTGCTAGAAAAACGCCAAAATCTCATTTGACAGCAAACATTCATCCCACCCACATGTTTACCGAGAACATTTTTTGAATAAAATGAGCTGCATATCAAAAAATTAGGAACATTCCGGATTAGTAGACACTTCGTCAGCACCATGGCCAGGTGAACTCTCATAAACGGCCAACGCTTCGAGTCAAACGTGCTTTTCAGGAAATAAGCTTCAGATTTGGCGTTCAATTGATCGACTGATTACAAAACGATTAATTCTGCGTCGTTAACTACCTCCATTCTCTTGGAATGTCAACCTAAGTAATTTCAATTCTCAGGAAGGAAAGTGTGCTTGTGAGAGAGCACATGGAGACATTTTGAGTGTTCAATTCCGGAATGTGGCAACACATGCAAATTAGGCCAAAATTCGGCCATGTTTTCAAAAATACTCAAAAAAGGCCAAATAAATATTGGCGGCCAAACCACTTCAAAATATGGGCAAATTTTCACAATTTGGCCGCAAAAAGGCCAAGTTCCCAACCTTGGTAACAACACTGAGAAAGGAGAGTTTAGTATTTTTGCACATCATCGAATAAAAATGATTTGAAATGAATGATCTGCGGCAGGTCTTGTTTCTACACCTATTCACATTGTATGAGTTAATGTCAAACGATTAGCCATGTCGAACACCTACAATGTTTTTGCTGCACGGCTATAAATGACTCTGAGCAACATTTTGCTTGTACTTCCCGCAACAAATTTTCTTGAAAGTTGTGTGAACACTATGATAGAATAATTAACATTATTCACAATTTGACTCAACACAACATTGCATTCTCCAACTTTTCCTTCCAAAAAAACGGTCACTTACTAACACATCCAAGACTTCCAGAAGCTTTTTCAAATCCATCTCTGCATTGACAATAGAAACTGTTTTCTGTATCCACACACTCTGACTCGCCAGGACACATGCCCGCTCCAGCCACGCATTCGTCAATGTTTTCGCATCTGTAACATGTACTCCAAGTGAACGTATTCAATGGCAGGGTTCAGATTTGTTAACGGGAGAAATTTTTGCAATTTGAATATCAGAAAGAAATATCTACTTATGTGAACAAATAATTTTTTCAAAAGTTTCTTTTGACTTGCCTTCTACATTACATCAGGTTTCCTACCTCTGGCCTTGTGATGACATGATCAGGCGATACCCTGGTGCGCAGCCGCAAGTTGGCGCATTTGAGTCGTCCAGGGCGCATGTCGCGTGCGGGAAAGTACAGGGGTGCTGGGGGTCTGATGCGGGACACGGCCTCTCCGCTGAGGAAAATAAGTCACTTATTTTTCAGCTACGAAGCGTAAGTTTTAAGAGAAGATTTGAAATAAACTGAAACCCGAAAGATAATATTGAATGCGACGAAATGAAAACTGATTTTGGAAACAAGATTTGCATGCAGCGCTTGTAAACTTGGAAGGAATTTCAAACGAAAAATTCAACTGCGATGTACAGTTTAATCTTGTTCAACAGAGCTCAAACCACTCACACCACAACGATAAACTCTGTTTAAGCTTTATTATCCAACGTTGAGTTCAAGCACAGTTCAAACGCAACATTTCAATTTAATTTGATACTTGACGTTCTTGCCTAACCAAGGGTTTTTCCATAAGTCCCTTGCACCAGCAAAAATATTCTGTTTCAACCAACCCACTGGAGTATGAGGTAAACTACCTGCAAGGGGAAATCTCCTGTAAGTTGCTGCAAAAGCTTTGAACTCATAAAAAATATACTTAAAACTTCGGATAAAGGATGACCAGCTTTTTCTACAAATCGGATACTTTGTTCTTTTGTGGCTTTGTGCACTCCACCCTAATTCAGATCAATCTCATCCTTTCTCATTTTGGAGTTTGGCGATCAAAACATGTTTAAATATGTATTTGTGAATGCTTTTATGGTATCCCCCTCAAGTTGCGATTGGAGACACATATCCAGTCACTCCTGGGTTCTGGCAAAACCTTTGGCGCGAGCACCTGAAGCCCAGAATTGTATATTTCTTACAAGAAATTTATGGGATGTTTGAGATATAACTGATCGCCTTAACGCTCGCACGTCCGAAGGTCATCAGTCAATTG
>Ga0210059_1007146_pt1 | contig 17799 bp, 13 predicted proteins | sample Ectturendosymbi2_FD_188042 | JGI IMG/M metagenome (GOLD analysis project Ga0210059, IMG submission 188042) | Ecteinascidia turbinata endosymbiont from Florida, USA - Sample 2 (SPAdes) (version 2) | ecosystem: Host-associated > Tunicates > Ascidians > Unclassified | place: Key West, Florida... | reverse complement strand
CGCGGTTATCAAAGTGTTGTGGACCACTGCCTTAGTTTTCATCCTTAAACATGTATTGTATATATGAAAGATTGTTTGGGACACCCATAGCGTTCTCAGTTATGTGTAGCTTGTGAAAAATAGGACCTATCTTTTTGGGACCTGCTTCAAACATTTTGTGAATTTATTATAAAAGGCGATTTTTAACTGTGGTGATTCCCTGAAGAATCGCATAGTTGGACCAACCAAAATAGCCATTTTCTTGGCCTAGAAAAGGTAACCACTTTTGTGTGATACCCAAAGATTGTCGCAGAGAAACTGGGGTATTTAAACAATTGAAAACTATTTGGCGCCCCCTTATTTGACTGCTCATCCAAACGCCTGGTATGGATCCGCCACTGCCACGAACGGTTGCATGTAGTCAGTAAAGTTGCGTGATGAGCACGAGTGACGCTTCTAACCTGGAGGCGCTCCTGAGTGTAGGTATGCAAGTTAGTTCGATGCAGCCTTTCTGAAGAGCCACGATCATCCTTTGTTGAAACGTTAACATCCTTAAATTGCCAAGTGTGATGCTTTTGCACGTTTGTGGTTAAAACAGTCACAATCGGCGAGCAAAAGGTAAGCCCGGAGTCGGAGTCGTTAAACATTTTCTGCTGCACCAACTCCTCAGGTTGAAAATCCTTCCGACTCCTCGACTCCGATTCCACAGCCCTGCTGACTGCCCATATATAACTGCCTTCGCCCCAAAATTTTTAGCATATGAAGTCATTGTGTGCTTTCAGAGGCGCTATCCCAAGCAAAATAAGATTATAGGCCTAAAATGAAACATTTCCCGTTAATTGCTTGTCCACCATAAACATTGGGGCTGGCTGCGCAGCTGACTTCCTTTTGATTTTGTTAGGTTCAGTGCACGAACCACATTTCTCTGATATTAAAGAAATTTCTGAAAGGCAGGGTTGTGATGTTTCTGATGTCATTTTTCAACAGAACTAGGGCAAAATAAAATGTTGTGCTGTCCTCAAGAGAAAATCATTGTTTGAAATCGGTTTATATTGTGATGATAATTAACCCACGCAGGTTTTTATGGCTTTTTATGAGTCCAAAACGGTCCCATAAATTTCCAGTGCGACCCATGTAATTGGTAATTTCACATTAAATCTGGACAACCACGAGTACTTTAGCTGAAATGAACTGTTGCTTCAATTAACGTCCGAAACCCATACGCGTCACATTAAACAAGTGCAGTGCAGACAGCAACCTCGCTTATTCAACATAATCACCTCTGAAATCCAATTGAACGCAACAATTAATTTGACACCAATTATGAGATAAAGAATTATTTTACGTAACAATTAACGCTTTGAATGCCACTTGGTCTGGCGTTTTTTGCAAACCAAGTCTTTTCCAAGGTGTCAAATGTTTTCAGCAAGCCAATCCTTTTCCACATTTTGTAAATCTCCTTTCTTGTGTGGGTATTTTCATAAGATAATGTCACAGCAAAAACATGAAGCTAGCCATCCAAGCATAAAGCAGTGTTTTTGTAGTATATAAGTCTAAACAAAGATTTCTTACTGTTATTCAGCAGCCGGAATGCGCAAACGCCAGCAGCAGTGACTGCAAAGGTTCTTTTGATTCTGTTATAAAAGCATCGTCAGTTTCAGCTAACAGTCAGTCAGCAGCATTTGACAATAAGACTTTTCAATCATGGATTATGCTGAAAGGTTTTGACGAATCCTTACAAATGAATGTGTTCACTCTGAATGCTGCCGGTGGCATAATATGTTTGCTATGCTCTAAGCGTCCAGCAGTGACCACGAGCCGAGGAAAGAAGGTAATCTTTACGCTACCGCGACTGCCAGGCCTCCACGCACAAATCGCTTGGATAATCATCGCAGCTTTGATCAACACCAAAAAGTCAATCATCTTGAAAAAACTCAAAGCATTTGACTATTTCATGCTATTCATCACGGTCGCATTTCAGACAAAGTCAACCCGGTAGCTGAGCGCGTAGGACTACATCTGATTTACTGGGTTTTGAAAGAAGAGAGAGCGAATCGAAAAATAGCTTCCCTGCAAACGATGGTGGACCACCTTGGTCATAGTCCACCTTGGTCATATTGATCGGTTTCGCGACCTCCGCCATACCAGTTTCGTGGCAGTAGCAGTCCCGTCGCCACGGAGGTGGCTTTGGTGGGCTTATACCCTGAAACAAATCTCCAAGACCCCCAAATTGAAAGCAAAACACTACAAATAAGTGGAATTGTGGTCTATTTTATAATGACAAGCCCCCCCGCAAAAACACAAAGCCCCCGCCGAACTGCAAAGCCCAACTATTGAAAAGTTTCTGGCGACGGATCTGGGCAGTAGGCGAGTTTATTTTGCTCATCTCGGAACATTTGAATAAACGCATTTTTTCTGGTGTCAAGCAAAGCCTATCCCGGCCTAGTATGGTTGACGACTCCACCAGTACTGCTGCATTGTGCTGTCCATCCCAGTTGCCACAGCCTGGCCAGGGCAAAGAGTCTCAATTCTGTGTCGCGTTATAACCCAGCAACGAAACCGGTTGCTTGGTGCAACTCCGAACTGAATGCTCTGATAAATGTTTCAATAAACTTTCCAGACAGAACAGTCGCCTGAAGTACTCAATAGAGGGGCTTTACATTTGTGCGATGGGGCTTGACATTCTGAAAATTGACAAAAACTCCACTGATATAAATATAGTTGCATATTGCGATTAATTTAAGGGGTACTTGGAGCTTCGTTTGGTGGGCTAAGTCCACCAAATTATCCCATGGCAACGAGACTGGGTCCAGAGCAGCTTAACATTGAGCGCACGCTTGAGATTGCTCATGAGATTTGTGATTGAAACGGATGAAAGCAAAGTATAGGCTAGAAGAAGAGTGACAGACAGTGCCGGCCCTAGCAGGTGCGGGGCCCAATGCAAGACCTGGGTGCGGGGCCTCTCTAAGCAGTGATTTTATGACGTCATCATGTTCAGTCAACCGTGTTATGATTGTGGTAGGGCGCAGATATGCAGTCGGCTACAGGACTAACACGAGAATTGAGGACGTTTGCTAACGTTCGAAAGGAAATTCGCTAGTTCTGACGAGAACTTTCTTTGTTAACAATGAAATTTATATGGCGTTTCTACTGAATTCTCAAGCGCAAGGTGTATCTGGCAAAAACGAATAATCCACCCAAAAATCATGGCGCGGGGTCCCAGAGGCGCGGGGCCCAATGCAGCTGCATCGGCTTATGGCGCACCAAAGACCGTAGGATCTGCAGATGACGAGTGAGAAGCCGATGCTTTTACTGATGAACAAGAGATGTTTCAATGAAGTTGAAAAATTTGCGTTGTAATTTTTGTAAATGCAGTAGTACTAAGTGCGCACTGTGACTGCTAATACTGTAATAAACAATACATTCAGGGATTATTTTGCACGCTTTGCTAAAAAAATGCGGCCTCATAAAATTTCTTGGTGTTGCCTGAAACCAAGCCTTAAAAAAAACCTGAACCAACGTAACTTGCAACTTCAACTTATCCATACGTGTGACGTGCGTTTTCGTAGCACAAGATTTATGCACACCAAATGTTTTCACTAACTTCCTTCTGAAGTATAAGGCTACGGTGATCAATATCTCGACACGATTTCACCACTGAAATAACAATGTTACCGTTCAAGTGGCTTTAGTCCTATACATCATAAATCCTAGAATTGCTGCACCACTGAAATAACAATGTTACCGTTCAAGTGGCTTTTGTATCTTACATCTTAAATCCTAGCCCTAACATAGGATCGAGCGGTTCTCAAAATGTTAGAGTCTAAAAGCTGCAAGGTTTCATTAAACATGCTTCAGAACAAACCAAGAGGGTGACATCAATAAACAAAAATTTTTGTTCAACTTTTTAAAATTAAAAACAATGTCGTTTTTGCATTTTGTAGCATCAGGCTTTCAACGGCTGGTGGCGCGTGAAAGCAAATAAGTAAGTGTCACTGAGGCGGTAAGCGCACGATTGCAGGAACGTAGAGGCCAGTAAAATTGGGAAAAAAGCTTCGACGAATATAGGCCTCCCCTGAACAGCCTTGGCAACATACCAAAAGTCCGCGTATATCCTCCCTGACCTTTCACCGTTATGACGTCAAGACATCAATGCTTATATTAATTTGATTGCGCCCTCACGTGGAGATATAGTGTAGTATATCACGGTATTTTATTTGATTATTTTTTTATTCAACGGCCACAAAATGCACGGAAACATCGATTTGAACATAAATGAGCAAATGAGCATGAAATCATTATGTGATAAACTCGTTACGACGGCATAGTATGATTACATCATCCTGAAATTACCTCATAGTTGGGAATATATTTTTTTTACTGGAATTTCGAAGAAACAAAAGTACACATGAAAGAAACCATAAAATAATCCAGGATAGGTGCCCCACACAACTTGTGGACTTGTGTTCACAGTATACATGTAGTAAAATGTACTGCAGTTCGAATCAGACTGTGCCTACATGAAGGGTTATGAAGGGGATTTTTTACCATGATTTTCAGTCTCAGATGAAGTCACATTAATCAAAATGACCTCTAGATCACTATTCTCGTCAGTCATCTGGAAACCAAGAGTTTCATTTATGTGGGGTAATGAATCGGAACCTTGATTGTCTTTGCTCTCTTGTGCATCAAAGTGATGCTCTCCACCAGCGTCTCAATAAAAAATGACTGTTTTTTCAGAATTGTTGCAGCCATTTCCATCGCAATCACCACATAGAATCGCATAGAAGAGACCCGATTTCTTGCAACCACAAGATCACTCACAACCACTTTTGCAATTGCAGGAAATCAAAACTAACAGTTTTTCAGGTTAAGGTGTTATACAGGTGAGGACTGGTTGCAGTTGTCCATATATCAATTCTCAACCCCATTCAGTAGGTGGCAGTTCCACTCCTAACCACTGTTGCATTTGATGATAGACTCGGAATGAATGTTCCCTTGCTGCTGCAGATGTCGGTGGCAAAGCTGCGAGCAGAATCTTGTTTGGGACAGGGCAACGAGCTACAGCTTTCAAAATTCGTTTGTGTCTGTGCATAGTGGAAAAACACGCCTTGTGCATAACAGACAAAACAGATGATAAAAGTTGCAGAGTAAGCAATGCAGAGATGGTATGATAGATAAACTTGCTTTTTGAATCATTACAACTCGTGCTTTTCTTAACTGCAGACGATACATGTTTCATTGTCTAATTTTTCGTTGTTGTTACCCCTGGGTCTGTTGTTACCCCTGGGTCTGTTGTTACCCCTGGGTCTGTTGTTACCCCTGGGTCTGCGTATCTGTATAATTTTCATTTGATTATTTCCACTGCTTTGCTTTCAGTTGCTATTTGCCCCCGATGTAGGCCTCTTGTGAACTGGTTGAATGCCGGTGTCGTTTGGAGTTTTGCAGTAGCTGAGAAAAAAGGTCATACTTTTGATGTGATCCTGTTTTATGGTTCTGTAATATGGCAAATATAAGTCTGTGGCTATATTCTCTTTTAAACATGAATGATGACATTTGCAGAAAGTGGCCTGAAAGAAAAAATAATCAATTTTTGCATTTTTTCCAAAAAAAAATTGTTGGGGTCTGATCGAAGACCATTCTTGAAATGACGGGGAGAACATCGCGACTTGCTGGATTCAAGTTCACACCATAACAAATAAAAAAGTTTTCAAAATACGTAGCATCCAACGAACTGATTAGGCAAAAGGTATAATGTAGGAGAGATGGTAATTTGAGAAAGATATTATAGTTGGAAAGTCATCCAGCAATTGGCTAGACTTGGTTAGCACGATTTTCGTCCGAGGTGTAGATGCTCGTATTGGTTTAATTTGACAGTATCTCGATTTAAATGGTTTGTTCTTCCTGACAAGAAGAACTTGTAATCAAGCAATTATCTTTAGGAAACAAGCAATTCATTTCAGAAATACATTAGACAGACTTCAAAATGCAGAAATAGTTTAAATGGTTTTACAGTACTCTTTACTAATAGAGCGTTATCGATGAAATCGAGACGTGTTGAAGTGAAAGCTGGTTTGTAAAGTTGTTCAAAAAATCTAACATTCATGTGGAAGGTGGCCATGACTGATTAGGTAGTAGCATAGGGTACTTTGGTGCTGCATACAGTGGACTAAATATTTCAAAGGCGGTTATTATCAGGTTTTTTTTCTGTTTTTTGTTTTGATTTAGCATTCTTAACGTTTGCACCCAATACTCGACTCTCATTTACAGATATTTGAAAATAATAGTAGCATTTCAGACAAAAGACAAAAAACAAACATTTAGGTGTACCTAAATAACAGCAGAAATCTCATATTTTTGGACAAAATTGTGGTTAGGCGCGGTAGAGGCAGCCTAGATATGTTTTCAATTTTTCATGAAATGAATTTCACGACAAATATTAGTATTTCTGATTCATACTTGTGTCATTTTTATAACATGTTTGTCTCGTGATTCATTGCTTGTATTGAATTCGCAGGAGTTACGCCTGTTTTGAACTTTATCTGAATCTGGAGTAAAGACAAGAAAGAGCCTTAAATATGGATAAACCGCCTCCTTATGCACACTCAGGACCTTCTGTTGTTACTCAACCTGCCGTTGGAAAGGCCACATATCTCAATCAATCTGCAGAATCAAAAACAAATCTGACTCCCGCCCCACCGTTCGTGGTGCAGCCAGTAGTTGCTCAACCAGTTGCAACTCAGATGATTGGTTCTACGCAAGTGGTTGCACAACCTTTTCTTGGTGAAACACCTGCTCAGATAGTTTGTCGAAATTGCATGAGAAGTGTTGTTACAACCACAAGCTCTGATCTGAAGGGTGAGGCATGGCTTTGGTGCGTGGTCCTGTGCTGTCTTGCAGGCATATTGTGCTTCTGGATTCCGTTTGTGATGGACAGCATGTATACAACAACCCACAGATGTCCGAACTGCAACAACGTTCAGGGTGTGTACAGACATTAAACATCATCAGATCATGATGGCTGATTCGTGTGCTTTATTTGATGCTTGTACTGTACATTTGTACATAGGATGATTTCAAGCATTTTGATAATCAAAAATGTAGTTTTGAATTACTTTAAAATTGCAACAAAATTTTTAACCTGTTTGTTGTTCATCTTTACCTAGACAGAGAAAGTTTCTGTAGAAGTTTGTACAATTCGTTGGAAATCTTTGTTGCTCTTAAAAAAATTTCGCGAAACTAAAAAACCTTGAGAATTGCTCAGACGCCAAGTTGTCTATAATAGAGCTAGAAATGTTTATTTTGTGCAAGTAACTTGTAATGGTGCATTAACTTTTCAATCGCTTAGAAATTGATCATGAGCATTTGGTCGTGTTGAAACTTGAGTGACAGATTTTTGTGGGAAAAAACACTTTTTTATCAAACAGTTGTCGTGACATTGGAACATGCTATTTCAGTGTTTTTGTGAAATTCTGTGAGAATCTCATTCAATAGTTGCGTGATGGTAATATGAGTCACCTGCAGAACGGTAAGTTACAATCCGTTCTTAATGCCGTACATCCTAAATAAGCTTAATAGCCAGTTGTTGAGCAATGTTATAAAACAGTTGTCACAAAGTGAAAAACTTTGTGACTATACATTTCTCAGTTTCTGGTATGGCAGAAGATCCAATACACTGCAAGTATTTACGGATCTTTGAAAATATCACTGGATCCACAGACAGTGAGAAAAACACTGAGCACTGTTAATGACGAGACTTTGGAACGTTTTCGTTCATTTGGCATATAAAATCAGTGTTTCGGCATTCGTTCGAAAGTTGTTACTTTCTTTCAAAATAAAGCAACGCATAATATTGGAATGTGGTTTCATTTGTCCAGTAGGTTTGGACCCAATAGCACGCATTTTTTGTAATGATTCAAAACCTTCTATGTGAGTCTAGGCTATTCGCGTGTCACAAGATATAACCTGGTACAGCACATAAAAACTGACTTCAACTGGCTATATTTCATGCAGATTTCGTGACATAAAATATTTCCCATATTTGGATTTCAAAATATTTATAGCAACAATAATAAATGCATATCAGTCCTTAGTGCTCTGGAATTGAAATTCTAACTTCATCCAAGTAACTTCTTTCCGCAGGTGAGAGAAGCAAGAAATCCATCTGCAAATTGTTTAAAGAAATCGGTTTCACTCAGCAATACGCATCGTCAATATTGAAATCTGCAAGCATTGCTAAGAAGCAAAAGATTGAGTGGCTATAAAAGGGCACAGAAAGCAAACAAATTCAAGACTAAAGTGGGTAAATTGAAACGCAAGCAGCGCAATTGGAAAAATGTAGAATGCGTTTTCCAAAATAATTGCGTTCAAATCAAACTGATTCCCATTTTTATTGCGCAAGGCAACCGACCAAGTTAAGGTTGAAGCCAGAAGATATATGATTCAAAGCTTCGGTAGAATGCGTTAGCAAGACTGCATTTGTAGTGTTGGCAACCAATCTCTAGAGTGCACATTCAAAAACGAAGTGACGACATTACCAACCCGCTGGTGGTGAAAAGGTCAAAACACGCCAAAGAATAGCACAAAAGATAGAAAAAATCATTCACACGGGAATAGGTGATTTTTGAAAATTAATTTGTGTTAAGTTTATGATGCCATTTATTTTCACAGATATTCAGAGAGTGAAAATTAGGTTGCTGAATAAAGTAACGGTGTGAGCTTCATGTATCGATGGTTAATTCACGGTACCATGGAACAGTGAATATTGCCGTGACAAGGCCACTTCATTTTTGTCATTTTTACAATTTGATTTGTTCCAATTACTGCAGTGCGATGGCCATCTCTTCGAAATTCGTTCTTGGTTTGACCGAAATATTGTTCGTTGCAAATCACACAAGTCGCTGCATAAATCCCATAGTTTGCGCATGTCAAGTTTTGGTTGGGCCGCAAGGTTTTAGTTTTGCTCATTATTTGTGAACCACATGGTACCATAGTTTTGTTTTGTTTTTCATGGCAATCACAACGTGGACAGTAGTTGCAAAAGTTTGTCATACCTTTGATATGCTTTTTTATCTTGGGTAGAGCAAGTGTAGTTTGTCAGTTTTTTCCCAACAGTGGTAGGTCTTTTGAAAGTAATCACTGCCTTCGGTTTTAGTGATGTTAGTGGTAGCTGGTAGAAGAAAGATGTAGCCCAAACCTGTAAGTCATCTTTCTTGTCGCATTTTCGGGCCGCAGTCTTTCTTCCCAATTTGATGCAATTTCTATCATGTCATTAGTGATGTCCAAAGGGAAGTTTGAGTGGATCGCTTTTTCTTGATTCGGTCCAAGCTGCTGAAGTAATCTTTTTTCCTTTGGTTGCTTCTTACTTGAATGTCGCCTTCGGGTGATGCGAATTCCCGTTTGTAAACTGCCTTCCTTCCGCTGTGGGTTTTGCGACGTCTTTAGTAATAGGCCCAAAACAAATGTCAGGAGTAATGCAATAATTTAAGTCTGGGATTTCAACTTCGCCTGTTTGTTCGGATGTGCAGGCATAACCGTTACGTTAGTTCCACGCCGCTTTTGGCAACTGCGGAAGTTAGAGCTTGTCGAATGAGTTCATTTAACGTTTCTGATGTGTTTATCCAAAAATATTTCATCGATAAATCTGCAGAAATTTCTGCCTCACTGAGCCCACGAGCAATCGACTGTAGGGTGTAATGTATAGCAATGTTTGCCAAACAGACAATGTGGTCATAATTCAATATTTTTAGACATATAATTGATCCCCAGATTTGGGGGCAACTTTGTAAAGGCAAATTTTGTTCAATTCGACGAGGATTTTACGGGCCTTGGAGTTGAAGTTGGAAAGCTTCTCCAATGCACATTCAAGAGCTATTATTATCGTGTCTCTGCACAAGCTTGGTTAAATAGGCTACTTTAACATCTGCCGTCGCAATGTAAAACACTGATTTTGCTTGTAACAAGCGTACCGTTACGTCTTTAACATAAATGTACAGGTATTGTTTGATATGAAAATTACCGGTATGTCTTTGACATCATAATTAACGTCTGTTAGATTGAAGATCCAGTGAACGTAATTATTGAGAAAGACGTATTTTCCAAATTTGAATTGTCGCAGCTATTCTGTTTTGATTTATCCACTTTAGTCTTGAGTTTTATGCTTTCTCTGCAATTGTTTTAACTTTACAAAGATTCACTTGTTAGCTTTGCTTGCAGGTTTCAGGACTGACGATGCGTAGTGTTACGTGAATAGGGTTTCCTATTAAAAATTTGTCGATAGGTTCCTTGCTTTTCTCACATGCAGGGTCTAGCTACTTGAATAAAATGATGTTTAAGTTGACTCATCGAAATGACGTGAAAGCAGAGACCAGTCGCCTGATTCCTCGAAAGATTGCAGCAAGTGGTGGACTTAGCGCTGGGGGGCCCGAGGCAAGGCTGAAAAGGGGGGCGCTCTGGTCTTGCCATCATACTTAGCCGAGCGTGATAAGACTTTTCATTAAGACTAGTAAGGGGATATGCTGGCCACAGTGCTATGCACTTCTCAATTCCCATTAGGGGTAAAGATTAGAGGGTGAGGTACGAGGGCAGTAGCGGACACAGGCTGATTTGGTGGGGGGGCGATGCGATGTCGATTTGCAATGAACCCAATGCTTCACAGGACCATATTGAGTAAATCAATCACTTTCGCACACTTACATTTACGAGGAAACAAGTCTGAGCTTGGTTTAGAAGAAGTTTGAGTGATAAAACTGGTCAAATTTTAACACTGCACCGCTACGGAACCAACAAGCAATGCGGCACATAACAGCGATCTGACGACTGACATAGGCCTAGTCACTGGCGTTGGCGTAGGTACATCGAGGACTCGAGAGAGACAGTTTTCGTGACGACATTATACCTATTCTCATTTAGGTTACCTTTGTTACATCACAATCACTTTTGTTACATCACAGTGGCAGCAGCCAGCATAGTGCAGTAGTGCTTGTATGTTGCAACAAGTGAGTGAATAGTCATTTGGATGCGGTTTAGATCAGTGCTCTTCGAATAGGGAACCTCACAGTTTTTAATTGTCGTTTGGAATAGTCTACAGCACCCGTAGTAACTTGTGTATAACATTTGTTATTGCATGTAATTTTGATGAAATAGCAACAAGAAGCTAGTTGATTCTGTTTATTTTTCAACCGAAAGTAAGAGAACGGAAAGAAGTGTTATGGGTCGTTTCGACCATAACATGGCTGGTTTAGAAAATGGTGAAAATAACAGTGAACCAACATTAAAAGAAATAACCTGTGTAAACAGTCGATCAGGAGATTGGATTGAAATAGTCAATGACAGAATATATTGTGTATTAATTATGTACTATACTGTTTTGCAAAAAGTTATAGTGTGTCTAGTGAGTTGAGTAATGTATATTGCTACGCATTTAATGTATTTGGGAAAATGCAACCTGTATGGGAAAGTAATTGAATTTCGGAAACAAGAACAACACTCAGAAAACTTTAAAGAAATACCTGATTGGTTACAAGATTTGATAAAACTATGTGAAAATTCAGAATAAAGTCAAGCAACTGCAAATATGCTTATTAAAAGTGACGAAGCAACGGTAAAAATTACAGCGAAAGTAACTGATGATGATTGCCGTATTTATCGCTGGGGAAATGACAAGATAAAAAGATTTATAAACCCTACTTACAGCAAACAGACTTTAGTCTAACGAAACATGAAACCAAAAACAAGTATGGAATTAACGAATATATTGGCAGCGAAATATTAGGACAAACAAAGTGTAAAGAAAATACTGAAGTACTGCGGTCCTGAGAAATATGAAGTATATGACAAGCCTTTGGCTGCCGTGAGTCACGAAGAAGCTGTACAACTTGTATTTAAATGGATTGGCTGTAACAGCGTCAATGGACAGTCATATGACTTACGTATGCGAATAGCAGAATTTGCAACGATATACGGCTTAAAGGTGGTCAATCGTAACAGATCTGTGTATGTTACGCGTCTTTGGGAAGTGTCAAAAGCTGATGAAATGGCATTACACTGCTGGCTTCCTGACATTAATTACAGAACTTTGACCATAGATGAAATCAATAGAAGTGTGCTTCGTGACCAAGCAACCGGTGAAACTGTGAAAGCAGTGCAGCACGCCATGACAACTTGGAAAAGACCTGAACAAGAAAGCGATTGCTAGAAACAAACATTTTTTCCCAACCGAGGTTGAATTTTCCTTAAAGTGTAAATTACCAATGTTTATGTTTTACAACTATTCTGTGAAAAATGAACTTCAAATGTTGTAAATTGTACATGGTGTTGAGTGATAATGAAATCGACATTTGTACTGTACCAACAAACAACCGGAAATATTTGATTAAGCGTTGCGTTGACAATTGATAAAAAGTGACCTTTAATATGTCGAACGAGCGCTGAAGTGTACTGAAGCGTAATGAGCGCTGACGCCGCGAATCTGTTTACTGAAAGAAAATTGAATGTAACGATGAAGTACAGAAAATGATGATTATCATGACCGCGTTGATTAATGAATAATTAATTTTATATATTTTACAGCGGGAGAACTAAACATGACAAGTTTAATAGATCAATTAAGAGAATGTTGGCAAAAACGTAAAACGGCAAGGCCGGTCTTGGGAACTTAAGGAATACAAAAGGAAGACGATCTAACTAAACCCTTGGGAAGAATGACTAGTGATCAAGCAACGGCACAAATATTAAATTGGATAACTTGGCAAATGAAAAATGGGGAAGACACGGAGATAAGATTGAGCGATTTAAAGAAAGAAAATGTTTATAATGTGCACATAAAAAAATGGAAAAAAGGCAAAATCACAATTGAAGATATAACCCATGAACCCACGTTAGTTGGGAAAGTGTTACATTATTGGGGTAATTTTGTGACATACGAAACATTGTCTGCTTTCGAGTTAAAAGCCAGCATTGAATGTGCAGATGCTCTAAATCCGGGGACTCAAACACGCGGCCCGCGGGCCGCATGTGGCCCGCAAAGGCGTTTTGTGCCGCCCGCGATGTTGTTTGGGATAGGGTTAGTCTTGATGCTGCTGTAGGTATCATGAGTTATAGCACTCACAAATTGCTCAGCTGCCGAGTGAACAAGTTCCTTTTAAACGAACGTGGAGACGGCTGGACATGATTTGCCTATAACTCATGATACCTTGATACCTTTCGCAGGAAATAAGATGTAAAAGCTGTTTCTAGTAAGGTTCAGCTGCCGCCATTGTTGCGTAAGCGTCATAAAGTATCCCTCGGGTACTGCGAATAGTCATAATGCCGCCCGCGGGTTGCTTCGTAAATCCTGATTTGACCCTCGGAGCAATTTGAGTTTGAGACCCCTGCTCTAAATAGTTTTAATGATGATATGTTACAAAGAAAAATCGGTGATTTAGTAAATGAAGCAATTCAGTTGGAATTACCAAATGGCTGTAAATGTGATTGTTGTACTTTTGTGTTAGAAATGAATGATTGAAAAATATTCAATATTGCGTAAACATTAGGCCGCATTTAACTATACTGAAGCATTTATTAACAACATAAAGATGTTGCAAGTAAAACCGTATTGTATTAGTAGGAGATTGTGTCTCATTGGTGGGAAACATAAAGAGAGATACTAATGACATTACTCCACCCAAAGTTGGAGCATACAAAGATAAAAAGATGATGTCAGAGATGAAAACGCTCCCTCCAAAGGTGGAGCATAAGGATACCTAAATTGACGTAACAGCAATGTGCGTCAAAACGCTGTTGACCAATCAGAAACTGGTAACCAGGTGAAGAGCATAAACAATTGAAAGCTCAGCGAAGCTATAAAAAGCGGTGAAATTTAACAAAAATTCAGAGTTTGCGAGGCTCTCAAACACACAACACCTCACTGACACACAATTACAAAAATGTCTGTTGCGCTGGTCTATGCTCTGGTACTTCGGTTAAAGAGAGGGGCTAGCTGGAGACATCACTTTTAAAATCAACAAGCTGTTCGAGGCAAGAGAAAGCTGTCACGACGGCTCCGTAAACCAATATAGGAAGTCATTTAAGTAAGAGTATTGCCGTTCTACCATTTGTTTTATGTTTACGACTAAGGTAAAGGCAAGAGTAAGCTTCAGTACAGTAAATTGGCAACTGCGATTCTGTTAAAATGCATAGTTTGCAATGGTGAATGCAGTTGTATTTTGCGAAGTTGTAAAATGTGAAATTTTGTGAGATATTTTGAATATTTTGCCGTTGGTAAACTAAGAATTACAATCGCTCTGTATAAAAAACTAAACTGACGATTTCAATATCTGCTGAGTTGAGTAGATGTTGCCAGTTGTCGTATTGAGTATGCTGCTGTCTGCTGTGAAGATAAGAAGGGCATCTTTTTACATAACCCACAACGGGGTATTTGGGAACACGGTGTGAATAAAAAATTCATAACTTTCCTAAATCTTTGATAGATCCTGGTTCAGCCAACCAGATTATTTTTGATCTATCAAAGAAGCAAACATTCGTAATGAGTGAAAGCACGAAAAAACGAAAGCGAGAGAGCACGATCATTCATGGGCGTCCGCAGATATTTTTCCATGGGGGAATGGTCAGCATTTTGTTTATCATTTTCAAATTGCTGACGATCAGTGTTCTCTCTAAGATAATTTTACACAGAGCAAATGTTTGTTTCAGTGAGCGTGATTATTTCAGGCTGAGTAAGTGGAGTTTTCAATGAATTACAAACTTTGTGGATTCTACAATAAATATGCAATCTTATCAAAATACGAACAAACTACACATTTCATTCAAGTAGATCCTTGTTTTCGGTGGAGTTTCCACTACTTTGGAATGTTGCAAATGCGCGAGAATGAGATTTCACTGCGCAACAGTTCTGGTAATTCTGAGTATTTGCTCACCTTAGAGGGAACATTTCTGACGATGCAATGCAAGTGGACGTTCACGAAACGCTTTATCCTTTCTACACTACAAAGACAATTCCCCATGTTACAGTAACAATCACAAAAAAAACGCTTCATTGGCGGCAATATCCAGGTATATTAGTATTACGACAATTTACACAGTACGCTTTCTGTAGATTTTCAACGCAGGGCATTTCTTTTCAAGTAAGCTTTGCAATGATCTGTACAGAAATTACTTAGCAAGCAGGGACGCACCCAGTTGATATGTTCAACTGAGCTAATAACTGAACATGTTTTTGAAAATTTCGAGTGGGAATTGCCGGTTTGATCTCCCCCTGATTGCGGGATCAGCCAGCAAGACATGTCAGTATCACTTGAACAGTGGTTTTCAAACCTTCATGAGTCGTGGCCCTCTTCAAAAGACTCTCAACACTTGTGGCCTCCTGCTTATCAAAAAAAATACCTAGCTTCGGCCTCTGCTTCTGCTCGTGGCCCATGCTCGGCCTCTGCACGTGGGCCCCAAGCGGGGGTGAGGGCCCATTTGAGAAACCCTGACTTAGAAACAAGAGCTGCAAACGTCTGGGATCGCGTCCAAAGCGATCAATAATACTTTGCTGCACAAACTGGACAATTAAGTTGACTTGTATATGGGCGCGACTACGGGCAAACTTACTACAATTAGAACCAGTGGCGATTCTAAGGGGGGCCTGGGTGGGCCATGCCCCCACAGATTTTTGCTTGCCCCCCCTTTGGCCTCCCCAGTTTTTTTCTTAATTTTAAGATCGTTTGGTTGACATGCGCAGAGTTGCTAATTGCGTTTTGTAAAAATACCGGCCATTTTGTCAACAGCGCCAGATCTAAGCTGTGTCGTAATTCGTAAGCGGCAGAGGGAAAACAGAGAGACAATCACTATTGTTAAGCGACAATTATCAATTTGCCCGTATTTTGGCTGATTCGTTACATTTCGGTTTGTGTGTGACGTGACAATCGCACCAAATATTGCGCCAACAGCAGCAAATAAACTTCGCTGAAGGATCTGTCCTGACAAGATTCACTACAAGAGTCTTTATAATTTGAGAAATTCTGCATTAGGTCTTTTTGAAGTTACGGCAAATTATTTATTTTCACAATACCGGCTTCAGACACTGATTTTCAAAATAACGCTTCTGCTAAATTAGTAGTAAAATTCCGGCAAGGCCAGTAGTTTAATACCGGCCATCCGACAACCCTAGACATATGCAGTAGATAACTTTCGGACAGCAATATTTTAAACGATAATTTAGAAACCCTCTAGCCTGCATTCAATATTTCTCAAATGCATGATGAGCTGTGTTGTTGTTTTTGACGGTTGGGTAACGTGTTGTTTATGACGACACACACCAGGGGTTGCTCGGATCTTGCGTGAAATGTAGTCAGACAGGGTCGTAGTGTTGAAAAATGCATTTCGAAACTTAGAAACCGTCACAGAACTGGAAGACTGATCTTTCGTGCATTTAAGTGTGAGATGGATCTGGGTCATATGCAGAGCCGGATTAAAGGGTAGGGGGCCCGGGGCAATTTTTACTTGAGGGCCCCTATGACGTAATTTATGACGTCATCTCTTACAAAAGTATGTTTTCGCTGATTCGCAAGGTTCCTGTTTGTTTTATCCGGTAGTCGAGAATGTGCTTACTCAAATTCCCATACAGTTAGCTGCGAGAAGTAAATACTAGAATGTATTTTTGCTAAGGAAAAATATTTCACAGACTAGAGAGTTTTTCGACAAGAAACAACATTCACCCGAACAATAAGCAGAAACCAGAGGTTACAAACAAACACACCGGAAAAGGAACATGACAATATGTCCAGCCAGGCTGAATGTGAAAGTTGTTTCCAAGCTAATGTCTTGATTTTCACATTCATTTTCAAGTGCTCTGGTTAACGCCACTACTTTAACGTTGCTGCTTGAAAGTTTTGCTAGAAAACGCGATTCAGTCGCGGCTTGTAGCTAATACTGCCAGATCCTTGCGCTGTTTTTTCTTAGAAGCTTTGCGCTTTTCATAGCTCCTGATGGCATTAGAGATTTCGGCATCTTGCTAGCTATCTTTTCTGGTGGACCACGGCCACGCAATAACATGCGGTGTACTGTGTAAATGCCTTGAATAGCTTCATATACTGTATTTATGATGTAACACAACGGTAGTAGCCATTTGAAAAAAAAGTTCCTTTCCACCACAGGTTCACCATTATGACAAAACAAATGTGCAGTTTGGCTGCGGCTACGTCGAGACTGCACCAGAAGCTTGGCACCATTGAAAGTGATACCAGTGTTGCCACTTCTGATATATTAACATGACATCAGATATGATGTTCTCAGATAGATTTCTGATGTCTGATGTTCTCAGATACACATTCGGATGTCTGATGTATTGGCGACAAATCTGATGCTGATTGGGTTGTTGTTTTTGTTTTCCACTTTCCTCTCATTTTAGGACGAAAATAAGTTAGATTCGTGATTTTTAAGCTCCTTTCATCAATTTCTTACCCAAATGTGTGTTTGGTTATCGTTTCAAACTGAAGAAGCTCTCTTCGCTTGGTTGAGACTAACATTTTACGTGAATTATAAACGACTTCTCCGTTCAACTGCGATATTTCGCTCTATTTCGTATTCAACTAGGGCAATCGCGCTTTGTTAGGTTTATTAGTAGAAGCATTTAGCTTACATGAAACTGTAACGTAAAAATCTGATGTTATGTGATGTTGGAAAAGACAGCAATCTGATGTTAACGAGACTGGCCCCAGTGATAACGTTGACTGATACTAAACAGTAGTCATAGTCAGCAACCACTAGCTTTAGCACGCAAATAGCAACGTTTTCGTTACTTTTGTGCAATAGGCGTGATGCACGAGTAGAAAGTCATAC
>Ga0210059_1007145_pt1 | contig 17802 bp, 10 predicted proteins | sample Ectturendosymbi2_FD_188042 | JGI IMG/M metagenome (GOLD analysis project Ga0210059, IMG submission 188042) | Ecteinascidia turbinata endosymbiont from Florida, USA - Sample 2 (SPAdes) (version 2) | ecosystem: Host-associated > Tunicates > Ascidians > Unclassified | place: Key West, Florida... | reverse complement strand
ATCTCTGCATGCAGAGATAATTAAATCTGTGCAGAGATAGCTATATATGCGCAGAGATAGCACTTTTTGTGCTAAATCTGTCAGATATAATATTTTTACAAACGGCGCCCCATAGTCGAGACTGAGTCCGAGACTTCATCAAAAATTCCGAGACTGAGACTCGAGACTTGAATTTCGAGACTTAGACCGAGATTCGAGACTTTAAATTTGTGGATTTTACCGAAATTTATCAAAGAATGTCATTACCACTTCTAAGTTGAACTTTTTTCAAATTTATGTCTTTTTTCCCACCTATTTTCGTTGTTCCTTACCTGCAAATACAGCAGACAAAAACGTGCTGAATTACAGATCTTTCACTAAGCCGTAACCTTGCAATTTTCATAGTCTCAAGACTATGAAAATGCAAGGTTATGGCTCGTGACCGAGACCTACAGCCTTCGAGACCGAGGCGAGACCTGCAACTTTCGAGACCAAGACTCGCAAAAATGAGTCTCGAGGCGAGTGTCGAGACCGAGACCAAGTCTCGAGATTCCATCACTGGTAATCAACATTGTGTGCTAGTTCTGGTTTTCATATTTCCTCAGGCGCGCCAACCACAATAATGAGTGGTCGTATTAGCTAGGCCGAACATTGAACACGAAATTTTTGTTGATTTATTTTGTAAGAACCTCTTCAAAACCATTGTGTTGGGTGAAATTCAATATATTCGAGCCAAGGATTTTGTTATTCTAATTATTTAGGCTAATATAAGGCTATGGAGGGGGTAACAAGGTTAGATGGCCCCGGGGCAAAAAACAAGTTAGGCGCCCCCATGTTCGAACCTAAGGTATTCCGGAAGCAAATGTGCTATTGAAGGAAGTGATTGCGACATTGTTGGAACTTTTCGACGCCTTCCGCAGTGATTTGGCGTCCCCATAGTGATTCGGCACCCGGGGAATCGCGCCCCCCTTGGCCCCCTTCGTTACGCCACTGAGGTTGTGATCTATGGATTAAAGTAAAAAAATATTGCAGGTATTACAAGCTCTTGGAAGTTTCACAAAAAACGTGCGTGTTCTGCAGATAACTCCAAACGGTGTACTGTGAAACAGTGAGTTAATTCCAAAAAGCAGGGATTCTGGAACAAAATTGTCTTTACGCAGTGATGCAATTTTCGGTTTTCATTCACCACTACAAGAACCACCACGACTATTTATCTTTTTCCAATGTTTCACATAACCATTTTATTAAAACCAAACTCAATCTTTCTTATCTCTCTCGCTGCACCAAGAGTCTTACCTCTAGTCCATCTGCTATGTGCCGAAATTCGGGACAAAGAAGAGCACTTCCTGCGTAGGCAGCGTCCACGTGAAGCCAAATGTTGTGCTCTTGACCTGATAGAGCAAACCACATTGTTCAAATAGCCAATACATTTTTCAAATTCTTTACACTTTACTCTTAACAAGTTTGAAACAGTTATATAATTCAAGGTGAATGATTTAAATGCAACAGTACATTTCTGCATATGCCTAAATTATTTTCTTACAGATTTTCCCGATTTCACGAAGATTGTCAAATGAGCAGCACGATGTTGTACCAGTGGTCGCACATACCTGAAAAACGTCTGGATTAGTAAATGAAAGGTTAAAGAAAATTAATTTAATGAAAGGGCAGTCTGTGCATCATTTTTTGTTTGACATTTTCTATTTTTGGTTATCAAGCAAGCCATAGGTCGTGCATTTGCTGAAAATTCCTTTTGTAACGCATGTAATGTTGTCTCACGAATGCGATTATTATTGTTTTGTGGGGTGTACATGATGAACTCAATGTAATTTAATACTCGTCAAATTCCATTAAAACTTTTGCACACTGTTGCAATAGAGTTTTTAAACAATAAATCCTTACGTAGATAGGTATTTTTCCGACTTTTTTGTCCTCAGTAATAGCTTTGAGTAAAGTTTCTCCTCGCATTGAACCTTCGTTGTCTGTATCCAAGTGTCGCATGGGAATCATGGCGATTATTCCTGCGCACCAATATCGGGTTTGAAAGTATAAACCTACTGCGTAGCAACCGAAACAGTTGCAGTACAAATTATAACACGCGGTCCAAAAAGCAACTTTTTCAAAAATGGCGTATGTCTCTGAAATCAACATGTACGCTTGCTTCGTTCAATGCCTATGCATTTCGACTGAGCCAAAACGGTCTTAAGCAACAGTTGCAGCATGGAGTTGATCCAGCTATGTCACTAATGGAGTAGATTTCTTAGACTTTGCTATTTTAGGTTTGTTGAAACTAACGAGAGTGTCACGCAAGGTTATGAGCTGCGCTGAAAGTTAGTGAACTGATGATGGGCGCATGAGTAGATTGAAATATCAGAAGAAATCATAATTTAGGGTGCACAACTTTTCAAACGATATGAAAATGACAATGAAAGCAAATTCACACTGCGATAATTGCAATAGGTTCGTCACCACTTCATCTGTTTCAGCCTTACGTTTATGTTTGATAATTTTCACAAAAAAGTTATGGAAAGCTCAAATGACTAATATTTTTGTAGCCAAATGAGCATTAACATTGGGGGCTAAATGTGGATTTTTCGGCGACGTATTAAATTTTTTGCTCGTAAGGCCATGTTTGCAGTAAACGTGTCCGTCCAAATCTAAATAAAGCGTCAGATGAAATTTGATTTCTTTGAAATATACATGTTTTCACAGCCTTCAGTTTTTGTTAGAACATCGTGCATGTTGATTGCCAATTTTCACAGGCTCGTATAGGAATAGCGTTAGATATGCTTTAAAAATATTACCGGTTTGGAGCTGTAACCAATCCTTAAGTTTGTTAGTATTGAAGTTCAAACTCTGGCTTGAGCAACTACGTTGGCAGCGATGGTAGTGATTACAGCTTTATATGTGAGGTAGAAAACCACCCAATTAAAAATTCTGGTTCAAGCACAATACCTCAAAGTTCTTTAGACCCATAATTTTGTGCAGAAAAAATAATACATAAATGTGTATTAGAAACGTGATTGCACATAACATTGAACATGTATTCTTTTTTCGGATTTTTAGATACAAGACTAGAGACAATATTTTAATTTCAGTTAAAGTCAGGCACTGTCATTAAGAATTTTGATATCACCATGTGAGCCACCACAAGTTTTCTGCAACACCGTCTTAATTTACAAACATGGTGCATTTTCCAACCGCAATTCCTGCATTGAATGTGAAACAAAGTTAAAACCAAGGTGGCCAATGACCCACGAAAACCACAGGTTTCAACTAACCTGCTTTCTCAACTGATGAATGACTACATGCCGAAGTGTATGCCACCATGCGGCCAACTAAATCGTATATCGATAAACTAGAGTCATTTGAAAGGCGTTCTCGAATCGCTTTGCTACGAGCCGCCAGCAATGCCACCAAAGTTGCTTCGCTAGCTGTTCCTGCAAAACAAAAGAATTTGTTTGCACTGATTGAGTCAAAGCCGCAAAAAGGTTTATGCTGCTGCAATAGAAAATTACGATCAACAGTTTTGATATGGGATGTTTCTATCATTGGAACTCATAAAATAAGCCGGTATTAGATGCTGTTTCTGAAGTAATGAGAGGTATCTCAGGAGCAAATTACGAAGATCATCTTCATTTTAAAAGCACATCTTGGCAATGCATTTTGGACAGAATCAACAAGTCTTCAGTCGGGGGGATATTCACCTTATTTTGTGCTTTGAGCACGATTTGCTACATCAAAGAGAAATGGTGAACAGCAGAAATTTTTAAAGTATCTACGTTTTCTTAAATGAAAATTACAAATTTGTGTGATGATGTTGAACTTCATAAAACAGTTTTCTTTTGTTCAGTAAATTTAACGTTGTTTACTGTAAAGTACCTTGAATCACGCCTCCTCCTGGACCTTTTCCGCCGTGAATAAAAAATTCAGGAAGATTTAATGCTCTGGCTAACCAGTCCATCATAGCTGTTTCAAGCTCAGTGGAAGAAGGCGAAGCAGCCTGTGTAACAGATGGCAACTTACTAGCGTTAGTTTGCAAGTGCAAGCTCTAATGATTGCGACAAAAATTTGGATGAAACAAATGTGTTTATTGTTTTTGTGATTGTTTGCAACAAGGCAGGTTTAAAGAAATATCACATTAGGTTTTGTAAAATGGCGTTAGTGAATATTGATTTTCATGTTTTTTCCTTAAAATTAAAGCTTTTTGCCTTAGGGTGTGATCACTGTGTTTTCAGAAGCTTACGCAGAATAACTTTGCAAGCTTCTCCAAAAATTTTGTGTCTGTATTTCGAACTTAAGAAATTTGCATTTATACTTTTTCACAGGACCCAGCTGGCTGATATAATGCATTGGATAATGAAGTTAGAATTATTTCGCTGTTGAGCTCATAAAAGAAAACCTGAGGATGATTATTCTGTGGATGAATTTTCCTACTATGAATAAGCTATTGAACTTGAATGCCTGGGCATCTGCATTAACCATTTGATAAGCAACTTCCCACGAGGCTGTTGGTGTACATGTGACGGTTCATCAAATATAATATAAATTTTGCTTTTAGATACAACCGTGATATTTTTCTTTCAATTTTGAACCACAAACCGAAAGAAAATTGAACAAAAATATAGAGCATTGTTTTTCAACTTCTTTTTGTACTGCGATCCATTATAGCAACCCACTATAACCCAAATACTCCCATTTGAACCTCAAATAAAGAAAATGTAATACAGCTGTGTACATAAAATAACTACTCGCGCCCTCTGGGGATCACGCCCCAGGTCGAAAACCACTGATGTAGAGTCTTTTCATTACGTCTAGGATCATCAGCATAGGAGGTAGGAGAAGAGGTCTGGGAGATATTCAGCCCCTAGCAATAGAAAATGTGTTCAAATTTTAAAGGAATAACAGCAGTGTTTATAACGTTTTCGGAAAAAGAATCGAACTTCTCAACGTAAAAACCAAATGCTCCGCAGACAGACAACGAAATGACCCTTTCTGATCTAGATGCAGAAATTTACATATAGTTAAATGAGAGATCAAGGTTTGAAAACAATCAGAATCTGACATTTCTCGATAATCTTCTGGTTTGACATAGCGGGTGAAATTTTATATTCTTAACCTGTTTATTTGCAAAAATTATGAAAACTCCGTAAATTTCCAGATGATACAGGACCACTTGCAACAGAAATCTAGTGTTTCGATTGGTGGGCCGAAGCGTCCAACACGAAAATCTTCATACTGTTTCAGAAAGTAGCATTAAAGATCACCCGACGAGATCACTCTAGTACTGCATTTTCTTGCTTTCACAAAGGTGCTACTGTTAGCTCAGCACCCTGTTCGTGGTGAATCACGCAGTCAACGTCGCGCCTACTGAGCTGAGCGGCTGTAAAGCTAGTCTCAGTGGACGTTCGTTGTAGAGGCAGTCACAAATTTTGAAGAAAAACTGTTTCCAGATCTCCCTTGAAAAAACTTCCTGTACGCCTGTTTCTGGCACATCATGTTACTGTATACGGATTTACTAAACGTGATACATACCCACGTGAATCCTTGGCATGTAAGACTTGTGGACAAAATTTCAGCCAATACTGCAGGGTAGCTAAAAGCCATGGGGTAGTAAGCGAAAAAACCTGTTGAAAGCCAGTGGGTCATTCCTTTCATCAAAATTTTGTCTATATCAGCAAATACATCGGACCATTCTTCTGGGTACTCTGGGGCTGTTTCTGGAATGAGTGGCCTCAAAAAACCTGCAAAGATGTTGACTGTTTAGAGAACACAGTTATAACAAGGCGAGAAGCGCCAACGTAAGCACAATGATCAACTTCGTCTAGTGCACGAGTTCTCAACCTGGGGTCCGTGAAGGTGATCTAAAAGGTTAATATACAGGCTTTGCAGACATATCGATTGCTGCTAGGATGATGAAGACCAAATATGAAATATTTATTGCAACGTTTCTTCTTGAGGGACCGTAACATTTACTAGGATTTTCAAGGCCTGGGTGACTCACAAATGATTAAGAAATGCTGGTCTAAAGGTTAACATGCATTAATTCAATTCTTGGACCGGATTGTGAAATCATACAAGGACAGCTATAGTTTGTTGGACTGATTCGCACAAAAATTACCGCAAAAAACATCTGAAATGGTAAATGTTTAGCTTTAATTTCATGTAGATGTTTAATCAAAATTGCGTGACTGCTTTCTATGCAAACGTAGGTATCGGCAAGCCAAACATAAGAATAATTTTGAATTAGATTTATACAATAAAGTAAAGATTACATTTTACGTAACACAATTCACATGACAACTAGCCGTCCAAAATTATTTGCGACTCTCAAATAAAAATGCAGACAATACACCACCGATTCATAAAATACAAATATGTTTTAATGAAGTTCAGCATACCAACCAGTAGTATTGTTCAATCTTTTATAAATTGCCTACTTCATGTTGTTTATGGTTTATTCGCTTTTGTACGCTGTGTTTGCGTTTTTGTTTCAAAAAATATCTTTTCATAGTAAGTGCATTTGCTGGCAACGTTCAGAAACATTGAACTAACGACATAAAACTTCAGGAAATGCGGTCAATCCATTTTAGAAAAAAATGGTATTCAGTCAAGCAAGGTAACGAGTTTCAGTTCCTTTTTTGTGAACCACCTCCAATTTTGGTTTGAAATTTCTCTTGCTTGTAATGACCATTATCACTATTTCCGTGGTGGTCATATTTGTTTGATTTGCAAGATAATAATCAGATAGATGAGGAAGCGAAAAAAGTTGAAGTCGTCTAAACACAAATTCTTAATTTCCATGCTTGTAACGCAAAACTGGCAGCAATAGTGAAACAGTCTAATAAACTCTGGAAAAAGACACTTGGAAAGTCAAATCCTTTCTGAAAAATGCCGAAATTACATGCATTGGTGAAAATTTAAAGATCTATGGAGACATCAAAGCCAGACTGAGACTAGTTTAAAAAATTTATGGAAACTATTACCTGGTTTGACATCGGGACAAGCTTGTAGCTTGCCAACATTTTCATGATAGTCCAGAATCCGATCCATCAGGTTTTGAAACGCCTCTCGGAATTTCTCTGGTTCCAACCCCCGATCTGGATAGATAGAAGCATGCAAAATGCCATTCCGAAGAGCAGGTTGTTGATTTTCAGCAGAGCCCATTTTGCAAGGTTATAATTGCAACCTATGTTTTCACGGCTTTATTCTAGAATGTAGTTAACAGTCAAATGAGTAAGAAATCACAAGCAGAGACTTGCTAAAAAGACCAAGTTAACCACAACAGGCTGCGTACAAAACGACAGAATTCCTGTCCCCAAAAACCGTTTAAAGGTGGAATGATGTTTGCCACCGCTATGACAAAAATCAAACCCAACTGTTCTACAGTAAATTGAAATTATCAACAAAAGTAAGTTTTGAACTTCTAATTTTTATTCACTTCAATAATCAAAACAAATTAAAACATTTTTTTTCAACGAAAAAGTAATTTAGGAATAAAAATAATACCGAGGCGTTGTTAATATTTTGATATAAATGGAAGCATAATGCGAGCTACAAGGTCTTTGTATCTGTGAGAAAACAAATGCATTTGCTTAAAAACACTTTTTAGAGTTGATTCTAATTTTAAAAGATACCGCATGAAGGTGTTAATCTGTGGTTTAAAGTTTCTAAAATATTTATTGCGTTTTAAATAAACTGCAGAAATATTACTTCCGTTGCAATGCAAATGGAATTAGGAAACAATTTATTGTACCTTACCAGTAAATCTTTCGTTGTGAAACTCAACAAGCTTTTAGTAAATCAGGTGCAAATGAGCAAATGATGAACAGAAAAGAAATGTTTCTTCAGAGCGTCATTCGCGATAACTCACAACCAGGATACTGGCCATAGTTGTTTGCTAAACGCTTTTGTTTATGAAATCGCAAGTAGCTTCTTCCGCAACACTAAAAAGTCCTACAATGACAGTGGAGTCAAGTTTCAAACATTTCCAACGGTATCCTACTTTGCATGTCCAAGTTTCATTGCAATGGTGATAAAAGACATTCCAGTCTCACAAATATAAGGACCCAACATCATGTAGGATACTTCAAGTGATAGCCAATGTCCGTTAAAAATAAATTTCAGCTCTGTTTTTTCAATGGAGCATCATCTGTAATTGTTGATAGTACAGCGAAACTGTCCTCACAATCGAGTGACCTACATACGTTTTGACCTTCGCTGCCTGAATCGCACTGCCACCAGCTCAAGTCTAGAGCAGCTCACTGTTTTGAAAAGGGGACGCCGATGAATGCTGCTGATCCCTGGGGCTAGGGCTATACATTTAAATGAGAAAAAGTGTTCTTTTGAAAGTTCGATTGTTTTCCACTGTTTTATCGTCGACTTGTTTCTATGGAGCTTTCAAAATATATAGACATTGCCAACTTGTTGATAAAGAAAAGATTTCTTGCATCTTCTATTGTTTTTCTTACTGTAATTATGAGATAAAAAGCTGTACTTTTCCTTCAAGACCTAGTGGTCTCGTGAAATGTTACCACCGGTCATATCCTTCTGTTTTGATCACTTCGTAGTTGAAGATCAGATTTATGCCAGAATGAACGTACGCCAGCAAGCGCACGTTAAAGACGAATAATTTTATTCGTCAAACGCAATATTTTCATGTCACAAAGCTTTCGCAAAGGTTTGCACAAATTCAGAGCGTTCAAAGCACCATTTCGAAGTCTAGGCTGTACAGATTTGTTTGCATAATTGCATTCATAACTTTCAGGAATAAAATTTTAACAAACTCCAATACTTTTACATATTGTGATCCTGCGTCACATTATCTGCCAGGTGTCGAGTTTTATTGGTATCGCTGCTAAGACTAAATGCTTTGTGAAGTAAAACAACTTTATAGCAAAAGCTTACTATTGCTTGCATCCATCCCAACGTGCTGAACCATCCGCAAGAAATGATTCTTGCCTCTGTTCACTCGTGCCAGCCACCAATTGCTTCCGAAGCACGAACAAAACCTCATTTCAAAACACTTAATTTTTCCATCGATCGTGTCTGTCAACACCGAACATCTGGCAACCGATATTTTTCGATGAAAGGAGTTAGTGGTACGATGGTAATTCACACCCAAGTAAACAACGGTTTATCCTGGTATGACCTTTGTGAAACAGTGGTATAAACGTCAAAATGCCAGTTTAATTTTTTCGGAAATACTAAACAACTTCACGTTTTTGGCAAAAGCTGCTTTGAAATCGAAAATTACGTTCAGAGTGTTTTGCAGCAAATAGTTTGAAGTTGTGGAATAGTAAAAGTCACTTAATTTCAGTAATGAAAGTGTAATACGTGTTTCTAATTTTAGCCAAAGCGTATTTTTGGTTAGACTGTGAATGAATTCTATCACCAAAAAAATTAAGCACTGTTTTCAATAGCTCTTTGCATTCCAGAAACATTTCCATGTCAGAGTAGTCATCTTTCATTAGACACTTCACTTGCATGTCAAAATTTGTCCTCATTTAATCGATGTTCCAACAAATATTTCTTTCAAGGCATCACAGACACAAAGCCACCGATTCTTCAGCCAAGTGGAGAATGTGCAGCGAAATGAGATATCTCTTGTCTATAATCAGCGATGATATGTGACTCACGACTCGCATGATCAAATTCCGTGAAGTCAGCAAACATCTTTTGCAACAAGAGCGATTCCGTTTTCAGTCGTCGTTTGTTTTTTTGCAAGTGCTTTGAAATCTGGTACTATATCACGTTGGACAAAAGTACTGTTTGCAATCGACGTGGATGCAGTTCATTTTGTTTGAACCTACAGGAAAAAAATTCGTGGCTTACTTTGGTAATCAGATGTTGCTTTGTTTTCTGCATCACCCGTTGCTTTTCATTCAGACGTCACAACGTATCTTTCACATGCGCAATTAATTTGTTAAAACGCTATCCTTGTAAGCAAATTTACATCTTTATATTTTATGCTTTTTGGCTCGGTTTGTATTAACCACGCTGAAAACAAAACCAGAACCTCCCCTTTTCCAACCAATTGAATTTGATCTTAAGAAAAAATTATCGTATTTAAGAAGCATGATAGACAATATCTATAAGTCCAGTCAATGATTGTATTGTCTGTTTTCATTAACATTTGTTTTCTTCGTAGTTTTTTACAAACAGAGCGGTCACTAGCCCAGTGAAAAAAGGTTTTCACCCGTGAAAAAACAAGGTTTGCTCTTCAGAAAAAGCGATGTTAGCAACCTGGTGGCAACTCGTGTCGGGTTGTCTCCAATGATTTCCGAAAAGCGGGTTGTGCAGGCGCATCAGGCTGTTTCCAGGTGTAACGGAGATGTTGCAACAGTGAAGCTTCAGTTTGAGTTGTTTCGTTCGAAAGTCCAAAGTCCATGAGGCGTTCAGTGTATGCTTTCGGCCGAAAGTTACTGGCGATACTTTCGTCTCAACTGCACAGCAACGTTGGATAAAAACGCAAGCTTGACCATGCGATGCCAATCGTCAGCAAGATAATTTTTGCGATTACAGGTATCTACTGGTGTTTCTCAAGTAACACAATCAGTTGTTACGCTAATCGTTTTGACCACATTTAAATGTTTGTAATTCACAACGTTACGCTTCACCCGTCTCGCTGCATGTTTCTCGCGCAGTAACATACAATTAACAGAAACAATCCCACATCGGCGAACAACGACCTCCTCTCGATTTTGAAACACAATGACGTTTGCACTTAAGAAAAAGAGGTGGGCAAAGTAGCGTTGATTATGTCGTGTCAATTGTGGGAAGTGTAATCTCTGCGGTTGTATTTATGTATTTATTTTCCTCAAAAAACACAATCAGTTGTTTCGCTGTACTTACTGACAAATTTCCTATGCTTTTCAATCATAACGGTTTGCTTCAGCTGAATTGTGTTCTATGCACTGGTATAGTAATCAGAAGTAAAACTTTAGAAAGTTGTAAAAGTTGTTTGAAAGGCAATGTCTGCAAGCATACTTTAAGAGTTTGAAAGATCTTAATCATATAATTGCAATAATGAATATTCAAGAAAAATGTGTGGCTATTGTGGAAAAGCTTCAATTCGGTTGGAAAAGAAATCCAGATGTAGTTTTAGAAATATAAATATAAAACATACGTTTGACACAGACATATTGAAAACTGAACTTTTCCAGAAGTTTGTCATCAAACTCTCCCACACCGTCATCAAGCACAATTTCTTTCATATTAAGCAAATTGAGATCGTCAGTGGCAGATCGATACCATGGGGACAAACCAGTAAAAAGGTACATTTTTCGGAAGCAAATACGTTTTCATTAAACCGATGAAAAAAATTCAATTTGGTTAAACCAGGCTCTTCTGGAAAAGTAATACATTCTAGTGGAAAACACTAGACTACGATATTAATTAATAAATTTTTAGAGAAATTAATTTACCTTTGCACTTCCTAAAAAGACAATATTTTGCAAAACGAATAAAAAGAAATGAAGTATACCACGAAAAAATTTTAAGAACCTGACATAGCCTTTTGAACTAATCGCGAAAAAACAATATTTAAAACTAAATATAGTTACCCTTCTCAAATGAAAATGGGCACCCAGTCTAGGAAAAGCAGCAGCATCGTGTTTCCAACTGAGCAGCTTGCAAGGTTAGTTTGAAGAAACGGTAAATATAAAGCTCTTGCAGTGCTACTGAACATCCATGGGAAAAATACGAAATTTCACACACGAAGCAAACAAGACAGGTTTTAGTCTTTTGAGACAAAACTTGCATGATAATCTGGATCTTCGGTAAGTACAGTGAGTAAAACATTTTGCTTAACACGGGTGATGCACCTTTAGTTTCTTGAGGAAACCTAAAATAACGCAGATTGCGCTGTAAAAGTGCACTTTTTTGCAAATGAGATAAGCATTTTGTACAAATCAATGTTTCAAGTCACGAACCACTCTCTACTTAAAACTTCGTTTGAATAAATAGTTTCTATTTATAATTTGGGGCCACAAGTCCGAACACGTGAGAATGTACCCCACAAAAGCACAGGTAAACGTGAAGAACTTTCGCACAGCACTGTATCTCAAAACTAATACGTCTTAGCTGTTAGTTTTCCTTTGTCTACGCCAGAACAGATTACGTAACCGTTGGAAACTTACCTATGTCACTATACCTATCAATATTTTAAGTTACAGATGACACTTTGCTGAAGACCTCGTTTAAATTAATAGTTCCTATATAGTAAATATTTACTAACTGAAGTTAGCACAAGCTAAATAATTAAAAACTAAATTTAAGGAACTAAAATAAACTAAAAATAACAGTTACTGAGTGTTGTCAAGTAGTCTAACTGAACGTGTCAATGCTCTCTGTTTCGTCATACTGTAATTCGATCCTAAGCTGTTGGCATCAGTGCATAAATATCATTTGAGTGTCAGTAAAAACGCTGCTTACAAGGAAGTAATGACTACGCATAATCAGACAGCAAATTTCATATATCACAGGTGTAAGTAGTTCATAAGTTAGAAAGCAAATAATTTCTAAACTGTGGTGACGTACTCACTTTCAAAATTACTTTGCACTTTGTGAAATTTCTCAACATCTAGCTCTGTATAATTTGCCAGTAATTCGCGAGAGGTTTTCTAGCGATTTCAATCGAAACGACTCCTCACATACAGCCTCCAAGCACCCATGCAACACATCGCACTTACTTTGCAAATCTGGTTAATGAAAACGAGTCAGCTCGTGTTTTGTTAATAGTCTGTGATTTTTCTTTGCATCTGGAAGTACACTTAGATGCTACGCTTAGATATTTTTAATTCTTATTTAATCATCATTACGGAATTTGCCTGCGTTCGTTAAAATGGATAAACTAGGATTCATGACTGAGCATGGCGTCTCCTAGGATCCATTTGCCGTTTACCACATGTCATCTCGCAATTTTGATAATGAAGCACAAACTTTTGTTGAAGTAACAATTTGTGATGAAAAGTCAAAATACACACCAAACCAAAGTCGGCAAACAACTTTGGATGGGATTTTGCAAACGACCCGGAATGGTCATGGCTTTCCTTCTGATAAAATTTTTGCAACTATTTGCAAGATCAGAAAACTCTTGAAGTAACAATATGTCTTTCACAATTCATAGGTTTCTTGTGGACAACGACTTGGGCGTGGAAAGCGTGGACGAGTTTAAATTGTTTATTGTTCCTACGTACACTACAAAGCTGGACTTACATGAAGCTGTTCATAAACTGACCATTTTACTTGAAACCAAAGAGTTCCCGTTTCCGCACATTGTAAACCAAATAGGTGGATGATAAACAGTGGGCTTCGATTTTCGAGATGCACACCTGGTGTGTGCAAATGTTTGGTGAATATCAGTTGGACTGATGCCATGAATGCACTTGTTTAATTGTCGTACCAATTTGGTGCGAATAATAATACTCTGTTCGGCAATCCGGGTGCACCACGCGGACGCGTGGACTCTTATCGTGGACTCCATACTGGCATCAGGCCATCGTGAGTCAGTACAGAGCAACACACACAAGTGTGAACATTTCGCTGTTGAGCACTTCCATTATTTTTATTTCCTTAGCTGCGTCGACGTTTCAGTTTAGAAATGGTCAATAAAGACATGAATCCCTGTAACAACTGATAAAACCGATCAGCTTTCATTCTACCCAACAGGTGTTTCTACACTACTTGCAAAAACCACACGTCAATTGTTACTGAAATGTTTTAAGAGGAATTACAAAGCAAAATTTTTGAAACCAGGCTATGCTACTCATTGTAAAAGATTGAATAATGAGAAGAAACGTGTTAAATTTCTTTGGTTCGGCAGTCTATCCTTCAAAGTTGAATTTTATAAAAAAATATTGAGAGCACAAAAGTGTATTGTAATAAGGAAAGTAATGGTGTGAGCATAGCGTGCATTATCGCACAAATGGAATATTTCGAAGTTGTTTTTAATCAAAATTTTTGGTCATAAGGATTACGCTCGTAGAAATGTTTGTTGAAGATTTGCTCCAGTACCACGATTTAATTACCAGCAAACTCAGCACGATTAAAAAAATTTTGCCAATCGTGATTAATCGTTTTAGAGGATCATTTCTGGTAATGCTTTCTATAGGTCTAAAGGAAACTGCCGTTGCAATCGGTTTGAGTCAGTACTCATTTGTTGGCACATGTATTACCTCACCTTCCAATACTTAGAAAAAAAAGATTGCTACTAATGCTGCGACGTCCATGTAATCATTAATGAAATGAAAAGAATTAACCAGCTGCATTCTTAGAGCGCTAAAGTGACTGCGAATATATTTTTCACAGAGCTACACTCTACTCAGCTGTAACATGAATTTGAGAAAAGGTCTCGGACCTGCTTGAGCGAAACGAAATGAATACTGCCTGTCGTCGCATGGAATAATTAAACTAAAGCATAAAAGCTTTAGTTTCCGGAAAAAAAATTTGGCGGCGCGGCTGGCAAGTCACAACACATGACAGTATTGCCCCACAAAAGCACAGGAAAACGTGAAGAATTTTTGCACAGCACTGTATCCGAAAGCAATCACGCCTTAGCTATTATTTTTCCCTTTGTTTACGCCAGAACGGATTACGTGACAGTTTGAAGCTTACCTATGTTACTATATTTGTTGATCGCAGTGGTGACCCAAACTGCGTAAGCACACGTTCTTCAGTTTGCAACATGTAGGCAAAGAAGCTACGGAGCAAAAACCTTGATTGAGAACTGGTGGCCGGGAAGGCTTGCTGATTATTTCACACGGTGTAGTCCACTCCGGCACTCCCGCTATGTGATCACATTTGTATTGAATGCGTCTTTCCAAAGAAGTCTTTTGAATTTATAATGCAAATCAGGGCTAAAGAAAACGATACAAATGACATATTGCAAACGCTTCGATAACTCCTGTTATCATCATCAGTGCAGAGTTATCGAAGCGTTTGCAATATGTCATGTGTATCATTTTCTTTGGCCGTGATTTTCATTATAAGGCTATTCAGCACTTCCGCTTTTCGTGTACCAAAATCTTTTGCATACAACTAAGTTTTTGTTGAAAATACGCAAAACTTATAAAATTGTCTAACCTTTTTTGCTGGTGTGTTCAGTATAAAGTTTATTCTATTTCAAAAGTGTCTGTCTATTCGAAAGTGTCTCTTTAAATTTCTTGCGTTTCTATAATGGCCAATTTACTTTCCGTAAACACTGCAAATTTGCTTTTGGAATCAAGGCATGTATTTTCGTTTTTGCTTTCGCTTCGCGTGAAATCATGGAACTGTGATCACGGAGCCTGAGTACAAACCGGAGTGGACTCCTGCTGTAGTTCACAATTTTTGTGGGAGCAGGACCCGGAATCGGATTAAAAACACTCCACCCGGAGCTGGGGTAGGAGTGAACTTTTCGGTTTTTACCGGAGCCAGATGTAAGCTTTTATTAAATTAAAAATTGATCCAACAGGCTAATTGTTACATGCTGTCATGGCTCTTTAACTATATATGAGCATATGGGAGTCAAAATATTTGGAAAGCAGTATACTTTTCGCCGAAATCTCGTTTGGCATATAAGCAATGTTTTACCATAAAACCTAAATTTCTGCCTTGAACTTGAAATTGCATGTTATATCTTCTCTTTCTTTATCTTAGCAAAACTTACAAATATATATTAAACACCATTAAAGATAAATCCTTCAATTTGACACAGTTGTGTCAAACAGCATGAAATTAACTTTTCACTCTAAAAATAAAGCTACAATTCTGTCGATCTATATACGAACAAGAGATGAAACCCAATAACTGCATTAAGTTGATCGTAATCATATGCTGAAAACCATCATTAAGTCCACGAACAAAAAGGTTGGATCACGTGAGCGCAAACACTTACATAGTGTTACTGTAAGATTAATGAGAAACTTTTTAACAGTAATATCTAACCAATAATGCAAAATGCTTCTACCATGACATTATCAGTCACACAACTGAGTGCAGCAGTCTTAAGATACAAGTTTAGCAGATACCAATTGTAATAGTAAGACAAATATTTGGGCAATATCTACTGACTGCAAGCCGCAAGAGCTGAGTCATACTACATCCTTCTAAGCAATATCAGGTTGAAATACCGTGGTGTTACAATATCAGTGACATAAAGTTTGTACAAAAAATACAAAAAGATAAAATATGTAACGAAAATTTAATTTTACAACTTGACAAACTCAAAATATGGCCAAATTTTATAAAATAGACAATGTATCTTTTCATGGTCAGCGCAGTTAAAAAATAGCCAATCTGGCAAGGTAGGCTCACTACGCTTTCAAAGTGGCCACCAAGAGCAACTGCAATGTGTAAAGTACCTTGTTTTCAAAGGGCAAAACAGCAATTGTATAGACTACTTTGCTTTCAAATGGGCCCCCAACAGTAGTTGAAATGAGAAAATACCTTGCTTTCAAAGTGGCCTACATTAACTGCATAATGTATAAGCACTTTTCTTTCAAAGGGCTCCCCAACTTCACTGATTTCTTTAGTTTTATATTTCAATTTGGTGATTCGATGCTCTCTTTTGGGGGTTAAGTGGTGACGGGACTGAATTTTGGACCCCTGTGTTAGCATGGGCTCCCCCAATTGGGGGGTATGAAGTGCGACTGATACGGCTCTGCTGGCAATCCTGTTCGCGAGAGCTGACACAAAAAGCATAAATCAACATATAAAGGGTGGATATTTACGCTGTGTTGTTTTTTATTGTAGAAGTCAGGGCCGGATTTACCTATAGGCTATATAGGCTTAAGCCTCAAGATCTAAGTCTCAAGATCTGAGGGGCCTCCAACAAACTGTGGTACGCATAGAGTCAATGGCCGGTATATGATCATTTATATTAAACTTCGTCAAAAATTTGTGTTAAAATATTATTCACTTTTATTCAACTTTCGTGGTGATAACGCCAGAGACTTCCAACGAGTTTCCATGAATCTCAATATGACGGTTGGTCAAGCGGCATACCAACTATTTTGTCGATATACTTAAAGCACGCTGGCTGCATCCTGCGTTTGGTGAATAGTACCAATTGTTACGTGTGACTCCATCAAAAAAGCTTGTGGCTGCTCATGTTTGAAAGGCACCTGATCAATGGCATAACTGACGGGTGGCAGGGGTGCGAACCCCCCCCTCTGCTAAGCTAAATGTAAAACCGGGCCCCGACGTAGCTTGTATTTTGGTATTTACTATTCTTTTGGTTCCAGCAGATTGCCATTTTTTTGCGTTTTTCGGAGTGTTTTCCGGTGATTTCGGGTATTTGCATAGCCGTTCAATACCAGATTTGCTATTGTTACTCAGCTATTTTCTGAGTGTTAGCCAGTGAGTTCCCATCGGCTAAGTTTCCCCCTGGAACAAACCTCCAATTACGTCACTGCACCTGATTAAAGCAAGGTTGTAATGCAGATAAGAGCTGTGTGTAAGGCTAGCAGCAGCATCCTACAATAAAAGCAAAGTCGTTTCTTAGGTGACTGAGCAATACAGTAGTTTTGTCAGCATTTGTATCGCGTAAAGCTCGATTGGTATTTTTAGATGTGAGTGTTAGAGTGTTTTTTTCCATTTCAAGTTTCTTCAGTAAAATCATTCAGAAATCAGATTGCAATTGAATACTTGCGCAAGTGTGTACTGCTCCCATGCTAAGAAAATCACAGAAGATCTTGATGAGCTTGAATAGCAACCAAAAGCCACTTTGCCAACTGGCAACCGCAGAACTCTTCCCCAACGAGACAAGGAAACAACAAAAAAATGACAAAAGCGCGTTTGGGTCTGATGCCTTAGATTAGTGGTTCTTAGTTTATGCAACCA
>Ga0210059_1007144_pt1 | contig 17807 bp, 11 predicted proteins | sample Ectturendosymbi2_FD_188042 | JGI IMG/M metagenome (GOLD analysis project Ga0210059, IMG submission 188042) | Ecteinascidia turbinata endosymbiont from Florida, USA - Sample 2 (SPAdes) (version 2) | ecosystem: Host-associated > Tunicates > Ascidians > Unclassified | place: Key West, Florida... | reverse complement strand
TAGTTGAAACTCTGGTGAATGGTCTTCCATAAACTGAATAATGTGTGGTTGTAATTTGAAATAAATAGCTTTTTAATCAAAGTCACAATTGAAATTTTCATGGGTACACATCTTTTTGGGTCACCCTGTATCAAAAGACTCGGATTGTAGCCTAGTTTCCACTAAAAACTTCAGCGAAATACTACCACCTAATGGTTGGCGCCCAGGGCCAGGCAAAGTGGGCCAAGGTGGCCAAAAAGTCCTCCACTTATGACGTCACTCACAAAAAAAACGCATCCCCCAAGCAAAAACTTTTTTTTCGATTGCAATCTACTAGACTGGCCGATCCGTTTGAGCCGCTGAACAACTCTCTAGCGCAATGGGCGGAGGAGCTACGGCGTTGGTAAGGCAACCGAAAACTGCTATTTTTTTGCGAAAATCGCCGAAACCAGGCGGCTCTAAAAGTGTTAAATGACATAAAATTTTTTTTTAGTTTAGCTGTTTTTTGGTTACAATTTGAGACTTTGAAAGGTCCCAATGGGTTTTTATCATTCCTGGTTCCAAGATTAGGGCCAAAAAACCTTAAAATTAATTTGGGAAATCCCCCAAAAGTATTGAGAAAGGCCCCTTACCAATTAGCTATTTTTGACCTAACTTTTGAACCAGAAATGCTAGAAACTCAACCAAGGGCTCTAAAAACGCGTATTCTGCCCTAGAATCCAAAAATACTGCGAGCCAAAACATTGGCGAGTGGGATTGGATGATGACGTCATATAATTAACCAAAAAGCATGCCCCTGTCATGATCATCCCATTGGCCCAAAATCCCCCAACCAAATTTTTAAAAAAAATTTGTATTCTAAACTACACAATGCCACTAGTCATTACGGGGTTTGAACAGCTCTCTAGGTCAATCTGCTGGCGAGTTATGGCTGGTCAAAGTTTGCCCTGAAAGGGAAAATTATGCCTTTACTGAAAAGTTTTGAATTAGGCCAAAAACTGCGTTTTTGATCCATAATTTTGGCTACAGATATGCTAGCAAGTCAATCCAGAGCTCTATAGATGCGGGTTTTTACCTAGTTTTTAACAAAACTTTGAGCCAAAAGAGTGGGTTAGTGGGTTGGTGCCCAGGGCCGGGCAAAGTTGGCCAAAATTTCCAAAACATGCCCTCTTTGTGAGTTACCTCCAGAAATCCCCACACCGAAAACAAAAAACGTTTTTTTCGATTTTGACTGCAAGACTTGCTGAATCCGTGGATGGTTTGGATAGCTCTCTAGCTCAATCGCCTGGCGAGTTATAAAGTCGCAAAGCTCTGCAAGATTTGGGGCTTTCACGGGACTGAAAGGGTTAAAATGGTTCGATGTAGAATAAGAATAGAATGACTATGAACAAAAGCAATGACCATTCGAATATGTCACAGGAAACAGTGACCGACTGCAGTTATGTAGGTTTGCAGGCTATCGTTTCGACGGTTGAACTGTTCGCAAACAAGTACATCGCATTGAATCACGAACGGAATATTACTGGGAATTATGCAGTAAGAATGCACAAAACATTAAACCACTAATGCGTCCACTATAGAATTAGAGCAATCTTGTAGCACAAAGACGTAACGTGTTGTCAGGCACTGTTAGCACTGTGAGTAAGCTGTTTAGGAATCAGAAGAAGATTTTTTAGTGAAGGTTTAGCATTTAATTGAGTCAAGAAAAACATGCGACAAAATGTTTTGCATGACCATTGTAAGAAGGACTTCGAGATGCATGAGTTTTTTTCTAAGAATAAGACATTGCTGTAGCAAATTGTGACCTGAGATGAATATGCAAATGTATGATCTGACATTAGTCGTGCAAACAAACAATTACACTAAATGTTGTTTCATTTTGGTTCTAGATTGATGGTAGCCCTGCTAATAAATTATGACAAAACAGTATCTCCTTTAACAAAATCAGTAGATTCCCAACCACACACAATGCAGTGTTGAGTGTACCTAGTTTGAACTGTTTGACCTGACCAGCTTGGAAAAGCCAACTTTGCACATTCAACAGCACGATTTACATCACTTTCATCACTTGATGGGATCTGTAACAAAAAAAATCACACCCACACTGAAAAACTGTGAACTTTCTGCAGATCACATTCCAGGGTTCCTACACAATTTTGAATTTAAATTGCCACACATTTTCAAGACCTTTTTCAGACTTTTCTGGACATTTTCTACAACTTAACTTTTCTAAATCACCTGCTTAGGTCAAATACAGCACTATAATATTTACCACAACATAAGTAAAATTATATCAATTGTGAATAAAATTTTACAAAAATGTATGTCAAAAGATCAAGTGTGGAAAATTATTTTCTCTTTCCATACCAACAAACCCAAAAACAATTTTTTCCAGACTTTTCCAGTCTGGAAAATGACCAAATATTTTGCCATACTTTTCAAGACTCTGTAGGAACCCTGACATTGACACAGTACACATTCTATATAGTACGCTCTACTGCCTACAGTTGCATAAGACCAACAAAATGGAATGTCACATATACCTTTGCATGGATTTTTCCAGTTGCTGGGTTTATGCTGTCTATGTAAGACCCAGAATGAGGAGAAACATATGTTCCATTGATAAAATTCTGAACTTCTTTCATTTTATTCAGTGGATGGTAGTGTGTAAATGATTAACACAATCTGGAAAAGGCAATGCAAATTGTTTCACAACAAAATGTGTTTGACTTCTCCATAATTTGAGTTTTCACAACTATTAGTCCATGAACTCCTGTCAGATATGATATTTCATTATTCTATCTCACCTGACCTTAAGCATGACAACAAGTGTTTTGACAATTCAAAAGTGAATTTAAAATGTTAACATTTCATATTAGTAGGTGCACAGCACATTCAGAACGGTTCATGTTGATGAACTTCTTTTCAATCACCCTAGGTAAAAAATTTTGCACAAAAATTTTGTGTGATATTAACAGTACCAAGGCTAGAACAAGACAGAGAACATCATGTGAATTGTGAAGCACACTCCAATCCAAATGAATCTAGACAAAAAAACAAAATGTTATCGAGGCAATAGAAAAACAAGAAACACAACATAAATGAGGTTGGTTGACCAGATGACCACCGCGGTCTTTCGCCAATCCTATATAACACAGGCGCCCGTCTTTGTTTACACTAATCAGCTATTGTGCCATTGTGTTTTCATTTGCTCTAATTTTTGCTGATGATTGGTTTACTGCATGCGATGGCTTTCATGGTGCTTCTACTTGTTGGCTGAGTCATATGAAACAATGAACCATTACCATTACATAAATCATTACAAACACAAAAAAGAAGATGGAAGGCAAACAACATATGAAGAGATATATACTGATGGAGAAGTGAGTTATTTGTACAAGTGAGAGATTATGAGTGAGGATGCTGGTTAAGAAGCAGAAAGCCATGATATTGCAGTCAGGGCCGGCCTTTAGCCGAATGGTTCCAATTGGGCCCCGTGTTAAAGGGAGCCGCGCTAGGCCTGCTAACTTAATTTCAATTGAAGCTGCGTGTGTAGTGCCAGCACATATTTTTTAAGTGCGAGGCCCGTTTCCAAGGAAAATCAAAGTGAACCGTGTGATTTTTAAGGCCTTCAGTCATCATAATTCCTTTTCTAATTGTAACAATGGTCATTGTTTTTCGGCAATCTATAGCCTAATTCTTTTCAATAGCAGCTAGTTACAATAGAGAGGGTTATGTTTTCAAGCTGTTTTCTGTTTCAGTTACAAGCATTTCGTGTTTGACAGGACAAGTTTCAATAATCCATGCAAGATTTGTTTCTATAGTTACTGCTGTTTCAATAGTAACATGTCTTCTGAAGATTAGCTTTAGTTTGTAATTGCAGCTGTGTGCTCGTTATTCAGTCGTATTCAACTCTCATAGAAATCTGATGAGGCAATCTGAGATTAGCCAAAACGCTTGAAACAAACCTGGTTTTAATTATGCGAACTGAAGATTAGTACAGATGTACAAAAAATAACAGTTCCTTAAGAGTATATTTTTTCTGTAAATAAGATAAATACCAGGATTTCAAAGACCGAGAAACATAGGCCAAAAATTTAAGTGGCAGTCAAGAGAAGGCTAAAGGTAGGGCAAAAAGTAAAAAAGAGAAAGGTGCACTCGAGAAGCATTTTAACAGAACTACCTCAGAAAATGCACAAAAAGCTCAAGAAGAACCACACCATAGTGAAGATGGGGACAGCGTAGACAGCCAGCCTGATGAAGTTGTTCCAGATAGTCAAGCTCGCAACCAGAGAGAGACAACCGGGCAATTGACCCCCTAAATTTTCAAAAACTTATTTGTTTTTTTGGTACAACAACAAATTACAATAATTTTGCTCCCCACAAATATCAGCTGGTTGCAGCCCTGCAGATAGTCAAAGTGGAAATTTATGTGTGGGACGTGAGATAAGTTATTTCGAGATTGTTGAGTCCGACAAAGAAGGAAGCTGGTGCATCTGATGAGGCTTGCGAGGATGAAAATTTGTCAGAACTTTTGGATTAACAAACGATTCTGCTACATGGCCAATTGTCATGAGTCAGAAGGTTAGGAACTATTTAGCACAAAGAGACGGACAACCTACAGTCACAACAGAAGTTTTTCCCAGAAATGAGTGATGGGACATGGTTTTCTAAGTTCCCTTGCACAAGAGCACTGTTAGATGGTGAAGCGGTAGATTGTCCATGCCTGATATACTCGACATCGAAAATAGAATCCGTGGCTATTACTGCAAATTTTAACTCAGCATGTGCAGTCGCACTACACCAAATAACCCATCTCTAGAAGTATTGAATGCAGAAATTCATGTATTTATTGGGTGTTACGGCGATGCCCGTAAGTTCATGCCAGAGTGGTGAAACTGGGGTCATGCCCCTGACCTCCATTTCACATCAACAATTTCTATCGTTATGACGCGATGCCTCCCAAAAGTTCTGCACACGCCACTAAGTGGGGTCCCGCATAAGTGCTTCCAATCAGGCCCACACTTGCTAAGGCCAGCCCTGTGCACAGTGTATGTGGGTATTTGAAGCACATGGATGATATATGGTGCGAGCAATTCTGAACAGTATGGAACATGAAAAAATACCAGTTATCCATACACCACGATGAAGCACCATAACTGCCAATATAGACAGCAGGGGACACAGTAAACCCAGAAGATGAAAAAATGAAGGTAGTAAGCATATTAGCCAATTAAAGGTTTCAAATATTATTATAGGTTACAAAAAATAATCCAGAAATGTGAAGGATACATCCAAAACAAAGATATTTGGTACTGCATGGTTTTCCAATGCTTTTTCCTATGTGTGACAATTTTGAATTTATACTGGTATTTTTTCACACGCAACTCCAACAGCACCACACCAACATTAATGATTTTTTGCTATATACGCCAAGTTTTTACATGTCATGTAGACAGCCAATCCATCAAAAAAGGTTTTCAATTCCAATAAGGACCCTATTTTGAGCTACCTTGCAAATAAAGTTATTCATATGTCAGATGATCCCAGGGAATTACAGTGGCTCCACCACGAACACCTGTAAATACCACAAGATCACTAAGATTGTTGAGATTGCTAAGATCACTAAGATCGCCAAGTTCACTAAGGTCGCCATGATTACAAAGATCGTGAAGAATGCGAAGATCATAAATTAATCTTAGCGATCTTGGCAATCTTAGTGATTTTGTCGTATTTACAAGTGTCATTCTACCACACCAGTGCTTGTCCCTGGCTGTGGTCAAAGTGAACACTGCCAGTTTATTGGCCTGGGTGCAAGTTTGATCTTAACCATTCTCAGTATATTAACCAGTGTTGCTGCCCACCACTTGCCTCTCATCAATGAATAGCTATATTGCCTTCCGAATATATGCGTTTTCTGTAAGCTTTATTATCTTCTGCATGTTTTGTGCTTTCTGTAAGTCCCCTGTGCAGTATTGTTTCGTCTTCCCCTGACTACCGCATGGCCTGCTTGATTTATTTAGAGAAAACCTATGGCATAAAATCTGACCCCACAAAATAGCTGTGTTGAATGTCTAAATAGGGTTGCCAAGATCAGACACTGACAGTGCATCTCTGCCAGGATGTGCTTCAAATCGGTAGTGCAATCATCCCAAGAATTTGTGGGTGGCAAAATGTCTCATTTTAGGCGAATAACATTAATTTTGTTTGGGATGCCACCTCTCAAAGCAGAAATTTTCTGCTTTTTCTGAGAAAATGACTGTTATAAAAACTTAGGGGGCTATGGCCCACTAGGCCGCCCCCAGCTACGCCTATGCTTCAGATTCTGCCATTTTGAGCAGCATTCTGCCAAACTTGTTTTTTCTCACCAAAAGAAAAACAAAATACTGTACCCTTAGTACCAGAAAAACACAGAGAGCTTCTAAGCGTCATTCAGATATATTCATGTTGAATGACGTTTGTTATCTTTTCATATGATTCAGTTATCAAACAGAAACAATACTGATAGCCATAAGCCATCGCATAACAACGAACCAAATGTCCGTGGAAATCAGAGTAAATGAAAGGTAGTGTCTATTTTACCGCCACGATGCTAGCGGCAACAGATCAGCTGGAGCTACTGTGCCGCCAGTCAAACATTCGGTGTCGTGGCATGACGCAATACAAAGAAAAAGGTCACTTTGTCAGGAACACGCTGTCTTGCTCGTGGTGTAATGGTTAGGTGTTATGGCTGCTATGCCAATGGTTGGTAGTTCGACTCTCGCCTTGCCGACTTTCTTTTTTTTTCTTTGCTTTTTTCGAGGTTCCGTGTAGGTGTTACCTTTAGGGGTTAGTGTTGTTAGGTTAGGATTAGGGTCAGGTTAGGATTAGGTTATTATTACGGTTAGGTTAGCGTTACCTTAGTGTTAGGTTAGGATTAGGTTAGTGTTAGCTTAGCATTAGGTTAGCTTAGTGCTAGGTTAGGTATAGGTTAGCTTAGGGATAGGTTTGGGTTAGGTTAGAATTAGGTAAGTGTTGCTTAGTGTTAGGTTAATGTTTGGTTAGTGTTAGTATAGCATTTAGGTTAGCTTAGCGTTTGGTTAGGGATAGGTTAGCTTAGCTTTAGGTTAGGGATAGGTTAGGTTCAGAATTACTATTAGGGTTAGCTTAGGGCTACGGTTAGGTTGTAGGTTTAACTTTTACTTATATTTACTTCCTTTCTACCCAAGCCTTTTGCCGCTGCCATATCCTGGCGGCAAAATTATAAATAGACACTGCCTAAATGAAAACACGATGGTAAAATAAATAAATGAACAACGTCAACACGAATGTCACTGTGTCACATAGGATTGGTGAAGGACCTTGGCGCTCTAGTCAAGCACCCCGGTCTATCACTTTTTGCGTAGTGTTAAAAAAACAATACAATAGTGGAAATCAAATCGACTGGGGACAATTTAATTTATACTTTCCAACTGAGACGAGTTTGCCGCATGAATTTTTCTGTTGAGGTCTGACTGTTGGCCTTAGGTTATGGCTTTGATCATCCTGTGACCTATACAGCACGCTACTGCCATAATTGACCAAATACGCCGTCGCCTACGCTCTACTGCATCACTACCAGCATCCCGTACTAGTACACACGTGTTTCTGTTTGTGTTTACCATAAGCGCAAACGACAGTAGTCGCCTACCAGAGTACAGATGGCACGCGCCGCTAATGGTCCGGATTTTGGACTGGCCGCTGAGGTTGACCAGGGTAAAGCTAGCCGCCACTTCGCCCAGCCGCCACTTTCGCGCTTGGCGAAAAAAACGTCAAAAGAAAAAGGGAGGAAATGTGCTGCAAGAACATTGAATATGCACTCAATATTGATTTTAATAGAATCCCAAGACAAAATGCACACTCGTTCATAATTTCAAAGCTTCAAAGTCCAAATTATTACTATGATTCCATTAACATCAAGGTTACAATTAAAACAACGATTTCTAATCATAGAAACGAGACCGCGATGATTTTGAAACAAACATGTGATGCTGTTTTCACCAGCAATCCAATAAACATCTTTTCAATGGGTAGACTTTTTACGAAAGTTATTAAAATAATCGATCAACGTGACCGACTTCTACGCTACCCCAGTCCTTGCAGCAAAGTTTTTCAAGAATCGAATGCACTTTAACAGCAAACGATGTTTTTTAAACGAATATGTTATGCTGATGTCACCAGCTATCCAATACAATTCTTTTCAACGGGTACACTTTTACGAAAGTTATCAAAATCATTGATCATCATGACCGACTTCAACGCAACCCTAGACATTGCAGCAAAGTTTTCAAGAATCGAACGCACTTCAACAACAGCAGATTTCTCATAATGTGCTGCAAAAACACTGAATATGCACCAAATATTGATTTCAATCGAATCCCAAGACAAAACACACTCGCATATAATTTTAAAGCTTCAAAGTTCAAATTATTACTATGATTCCATGAACATCAACGTTGCAATTAAAACAACGATTTATAATCATACAAATGGGACCGCGATGATTTTTAAACAAATATGTGATGCTGTTATCACCAGCTATCCAATAAAATTCTTTTCAACGGGTACACTTTTTACGAAAGTTATCAAAATCTTTGATCAACATGACCGACTTCTACGCTACCCTAGTCATTGCAGCAAAGTTTTTCAAGAATCGAACGCACTTCAACAATAGCAAATTTCAAATCAACCCAACAAGACCGCCATGTTTTTTAAACGAATATGTTATGCTGATGTCACCAACTATCCAATACAATTCTTTTCATCGGGTGCACTTTTTACGAATGTTATCAAAATCATTGATCAACATGACCGGCTTCTACGCAACCCTAGACATTGCAGCAAAGTTTTTCAAGAATCGTACGCACTTCAACAACAGCAGATTTCTCATAATGTGCTATAAAAACACTGAAAATGCACCAAACATTTATTTCAATCGAATCCCAAGACAAACTACACACTCGCACATAATTCTAAAGCTTCAAGGTCCAAATTATTACTATGATTCCATGAACATCAACGTTGCAATGAAAACAACGATTTCTAATAATAGAAACGGGGCCGCGATGATTTTTGAACGAATATGTGATGGTGCCATCACCAGCTATCCATTAAACATATTTTCAATGGGTACACTTTTTACGAAAGTTATCAAAATAATTGATCAACATGACCGACTTCTACGCTACCCCAGACCTTGCAGCAAAGTTTTTCAAGAATCGAACGGTGATTTCATCAGGTTACATCAATGGTGTTTTTTACATCGGAAGTGGCCCGCAAGTTGTCACGTTTTTGTAAAATACCCGTAGGTGAAAGTTGGCCCCCGTTGGACCAAGCCATTAACTCAGGCACATCGGTCACACTCGGTATCGATCTTTGTACCCCCTGGTAAAATTTATCTCGGAGGCCTTGTTGTCACACCATCTATGCATTCACAATAGGGTTAATGGGAATGGCCAAGTTATAGTGCGTCCGTTTCGGTGCTGGTAAGTCTATGTCTAGTGCTGAACTCTCGGCCGGGTGTTACGAAGACCTTGTCCATTGGTACTGTAGCCTTCGTACCAGGCGCACAGTGTCTACAAGAGCTGCAGGGAACATAGCCGGAACACAACGCAAACTGGGTCAAATCATACCAGACATTGTACAAACTCAGTCGTGGCACTACAACACCACTGCAGTTATACAGCGCCATCAAAAACGCTATATAGAATGAATAAAACGTGACTAGGCAATCATAGATTCACCACAGTTTACACGAAAGTTATCAAAATGCTTCATAGACACATGAATTTTGCAGGGAACTTTTTATAATTTTTGGCTCCATCCATTTCATTCTTCGATGTCGAATTTACTTCCAGTTGACACTGTGTTTCATGGAGTGCATAGCGCCAAAATGCCCACTGCTGACTCTGTTGCCGTTCTCAAAAGAATGCTGGCAAGTTTGTTGTTACAAAGCACCCTGAATAGGACCATCTGCTACTCAAGCTTTGCCTTTGTCTTCCTCCATCTTTTCTTTTATCTGCAACGCCCTTCTCTCGGCACTTTGCTGGAGATGATTAACTGACCATAGATTTTCTTGCGACATACCACGCTACATCGGCTTACATACTGGACATTTCCAATCAGACATTTCCAATCAGACATTTCCTTAGCGTCGTTAACTTCTTTTTCATTCATTTTAAGACAAGTTTCATGAAACCATCGGGGACATATGTCACATCCAATCTGTTCCAACAAATCAAAATTCAACAGATTTTTATAAGGTTTCACACTAAATCCGCTAGCCCGTTTCATTAGCGTAACGTGTAGCCTACCCATTGTTGGTCTTGTTTTGATGATTTTTTTCCGCACTAGCAGCAGCGTTCGCTCATGTCCTCTGAATGAAATGAAAAAGAGATCTTCAAAAGTTGGTCTTTGTATCAAGTCCACTTGAGTTTAAAAGTTATTTCTAAGGCACAACAAAACAACCATTACACGTTTTGCCCTGCAAAAAACTTTTTCTGCAGCTGTTTAGTATGCGGCTTTCAGGCTGAAAGTCCTATGTCTTACTTACCTGATGTAGTTAAAATCTCATTTGCCAAATCCACTCGAGCTATTTGCAATGTGCATTGCTTATTGGAAAAGTTGATACTGGCTGGCGACTCTGGCAATTGTTTAAAGATTTCTGATGCGAACTGTTGAAAAATATATTCAATAATTGTATTGCCTGTTCATAGCCTTTCGGTTTGACTTTTGAACAAATGAAGCAAAAAATATTGCAAAGCATTCCGTTCATGGTTTGTGCACTGACTTTTATGACGTAAACCCCACAGTTGTAGCCGTCATGCTGGAGACAATGCTGCACATCCTTTGATTGCACTTTTTTCAATTGCTCACCAGATGGTGTTTTAATCATGAATCGTTTGAACAACAGAAGAAAATGCGAAATGAGTAATGAAGCGGGTTTTTCACAGTTCAACAATATTTTCTCATACCTCCAACTGTTGACTGCTTGCACAGTATCTTGTTCTTAACTGCCTAATGGATCCACGAGATAAAGGGATGCAGACGCAGAATGTATGAACTGTACAATACCCATGATATTTGGGTCAATATCTGCAATTATGTTTGTAGTCGTAGCAATAAAATTTTGTTAATATTTACCAGTAGCTTCCAGTGGTTCCCTCTTGAATTGTGCACGTCAACCAGGGCGTCATATTCACCCAACTGTACCTATTGTAGTAGAGGGGGCATTTGGTTAAATATCAAAACTCCGATCGCACTCGCTATTGTTGTTTAATTGTAATATTTCGCGATTTCTCACCCTGGATGGTATATTGCTTCATTGTCATTGTCAGTAACTCTTCAATGGTAGTTTTTGTACCAGGCAAACGTATACACTAGTAGAAAACTTTTGACAGATTTAGTGATTTTCGGAAAAGTTTGAAAATGTTTAAAATGAATAATTTCAGTTTATTTTGCAAATCATGTTTGGTTCTACATGTATTTTTAACTCAACTGCCACAACCTCTGACATGCACATTATTTACAGTCCAAGTCAAATGGTTGGTTGTTTTCAGACATCATTGTGAAATCAACAATTTTATCACTTATCAATACACTTGTTGCTAGCATAGCTTTAAGCTTATGCCTCAGATTCAACTGTATTGTAGATGTTTTTTGCTGAGACGTTTTGCAACAGGACTAGAAAGTTATTTTGGCACCGTAGTGCCAAAAAGTTGGGTGGCACCATGGTGCCTGGTGCCAATTTTTCAAATGAAACCGGTGCCAAACATTTAAAAGCACTAGTGTTTCTGTATGCTTCCGAGGAATCAGTCGACTGCCATCTGCTTTCGTCTTTTTGCGATGATTCAAACTTGCACATATCTCTATTCAAGTATGTACTTTCCACGATGGGTGTAAGCAAGGAATCGATCAGCAAATTTTTAATAGGAAATCGATTTCACGTAAAATTACGTATCCTCAGTCCTGAAAATTGCAAGCAAAGCTTACGTGTAAAAAGTTGAAAGGCTGAAGTAACAGAAGAGAAAAAACTAACTCAAGACTACAATCAAAATTTCGTAACACAAGCTCATAAATCATAACATATTAATTGTACCACTATCCATACTCTATTACACACTTCACTTGCCACTAACAAATCTACCTACTTACGTGTAGGAAAGCTTCAATTGTACTGTGATACTTTATCTCGTCTACCATGCAAAAATATTTAACAAACAGTTATCATGAGTTCTGACTACCATCAATACACAACCTTAGCTGCTACAGTAACACAAACAGACCGCTTGCGAAGTAAATGATCTGGAATCCCCTCTCAACGACACACCGGAAATGCATGCAAAATTTCTGATCTAGAAAGGCGCTCTGCGCATGCGCAGATGGCCTGAAGTCAGAAAATTGGCAAGTCAGAAATTTCGCTTGACACCGGTGTAACTCTTTCAGACTCCGACTCCGCTCCTGTTAAAAAATTTTTGAATCCGGATTCCGGCAATTTTTCAAATTTGAAAATCCGACACCAGTTAAGACTCCGACTCCAACCATAATTTACCAATGTTTTTACATACGAAATGACCACATTGACTCCTGCTCCTTCCGAAATTGAAAAGTGATTCCGGATCCGGTTTCTCCCAAATTTTTGACTCCGGGCCTGAAAGAAAAACGAAGAATCCCGCCGGAGTCGACTCCGACACTCCGGATCCGGACCCACTTCTGATATCAGCATCTGATCCAGCAGAGCTTTTTTACGAAATCCAGTCCGGTAGGGTTCCGGTTCTGAATTGCAAAATCCGGTTGAATTGCGATCCGAAAACCGGATCATGTTCAACACTGCCAAGAGATAGGAATCAGAGATCAGGACTGAAGCCAATCTTAGTGGATCAGGACAAGATCGGACTGCAATTTTTATTGAAAATTGGCGGATCAGGACTGATTCGGTCTGAGAAATTTGTTTTGATTAAATGTGATTATTCTACCCATATGAAAATTTTCAGGTTGTGTCTCCTTTGCTGCCAGCGGCAAAAGATCTGTTGGGGCTGTTCTGGTATTCGAACCGTATCCAGCTTAGTCCAGATATACTGAAGAGTTCGTGGCACTAGCAGTACAGTGAACCTGGCCGAAAAGGAAGTGTACCCATATGTCTATTCCTGATGCGCGAGTGGTGGTCAGTTCGACTGTCAGCATTGATGCTTTGCCTTTGCTAGTCGAGATGACATTTTTTTGAGAGTGCTTTTCATGTAATTTCTTAAAAATTTCTATGACCAGACACAGGTTTATATTTGGGGTAAGGGTTTTTGATTAGAGTGAGCCTAGCTACATTCTTTCATACGGTGTGAAAAGAAGCATGAGTGAAAAAGAATCATTGCTGCTAACGAAGTGCATTGTTTGCGACTGTTGCCGTAATATGGGTCATTTTTGTGGTGTAGAAAGGATAAAGTGTTTTGTGAACGTCAATTTGCAGTGCATCGACAGCAACCTGAAAGGATAAGCAAAAGGTCGACTTTGCCAACCCGCAGAGATAGGCGGACTGTCAAATTTTTCAGTCCGAGTTCAGTCTTGATCCGATAAAATTGAATCCGATCCAGTCTTGATCCGCAAAATTTTTGAAAATCATCAGTCCGATCCAGTCCTGTTCGCCAATGAAAAATCATGTAATTTTTATTTTGTCTCATGAGGCAAAAAAACTACTGGAGCTATTTTGCCTTTAGAGAAATACGATTGGTTGAAAGCAAAATAGTTCCAGCAGTGCTTTTGCCTCATGAGGCAGAAGAGACACAGCCTTTTGTCGTTTCCAAATTTAACAAGGAAGTGTCTATTAGGCATCAGAAGGAAAAGCATTGCTGGACTTATTTTGCCATTAGGAGAATCTGATAGCTTGGATTGGTCAAGTGACAAGGACGATATGGATTAGCGTAAGGTCCTTGTTACATAAGGTCCTTGGATGAGTGTAAGGTCCTTGTTACATGCCCTAAAACCATAAACCTAAAACCAACACCTGAAACCAAAACCTAAACCCAAAACCTGAAACCAAAACCCAAAACCTAAGCCCAAAAATCTAAGCCCAACCCAAAATCTAAACCCAAATCCTGAACCCAAAACCTAAACCCAAAACCTAAACCCGAAACCCAAAACCTAAACCCAAAACCTACACCCAAAACCTAAACCCAAAATTTAAACATAAACCCAAAACCTAAACCTAAAAGTTGAACCTAAACCCGAAACCTAATCCGTAAACCTAAACCATTAAGAAAAACCCTGAACCGAAACTTTAAACATACACCCTAAACCAGCTATGTCCAACCCAAATGTTTTGCTGAGCCAAAAATTATGTCACTATCTTAACCAGGGCCGCACACTGAATGACATGTTAATGAGGGCCGCACATTGAATGGCTTGCTATGAACTTACCAGACTAAATGTAGCTAATGCCTATGTCCTGAAAGCATTCGAAACCTAACTGCAATAGTATCAGACGTGATAATGTGGCACTGAGGACTGCCTACAACAAAATTGTAAAATTCAGGATTATCAAAATGAGGACAGGTTGTTAGTATGTAGGATACTGTTGCAACCTCTCCGGTGGTGTTGCGTTGATTGTGTGATTCACCGCGAACGGGATGTGCGGGAAGAATAACACCATCATATGTGTAGAGCGAGCAAGCAATAGTAAGAGAGATTGCGAGCATGATCTCTATTGTTGCTTGCTGCCACGGTGCGAAGCTTTGCGCACATGCCGCTCGGGATTTCCGATCGCAACAATACTTTACTACAGCGAAACCTAAACTGGGCCGCACAAAACCATCGACTGGGCCGCATGCTGGCCGCGGGTTGAACACAGCTGCCCTGAAGGTAATCCGTAATTTTTTTGAAAAAGTAGGCTAACGTCTACAAGGTAAGCGAAAGGAAATGGTGAGAGCAGAACCAACGAACAATCGCACAGCAAGCATAGAAACTAACCCCTCAACTATGTTCACGTTGCTGCTAGAACTCAACGCTATATGTGAACAAAGGTGGATACAGTTCAGAGATGAGCACGGATCAGGACTGGATCGGACTGGATCAGGACTGAATCAAATTTTGGCCGGATCAGGACTGGATCGGACTGCAATTTTTTTGAAAATTGGCGTATAGGACTGGATCGGACTGAGGAAATTTTTATTGTTTTAATGTGATTTGTCTAGCTCAACATATCAAAAATTTAATTGTGATCTGATTTTACAGATATGTTAAGGTAGTGTAGGCCTATATGCTGCCATCAATGGAAAAAGCTCTGTTGGCGCTATTTTGCATTTCGAATTGGATCCACCTTTGTCCAAACCATTGATTTCTAATAACACCGTGAACACAGTTGAGTGGTTAGTGTCTGTGCCTGCTGTGCGAGTGTCTGTTGGTTCTGCTCTCACGATTTCCTTTGGCTTACCTTGTTGACGTTAGCCTACTTTTTCAAAAAAATTACGGATTACGTTTAGGGCAGCTATGTACAACCCGCGGTGCTTTTATGAACTTTTTCAAAACGTTTAGGGTTTAGGTTTAGGGTGTAGCCTACGTTTAAGTTTCAGTTTAGAGCTTACATTTAGGGTTTAGAGTTTGGGATTAGCTGTCGGGTTTAGGTTTTAGGTGCAGCTTTATGATTTAGGTTTTGTCTTTGGGTTTAAGTTTGTGTTTTGGATTTGGTTTTAGGTTTAGGTCATATTATAAGAACTTTATGCTAATCCAAGTGCATCAGCCTTGTCACTTGACCAATCCAACAAATTGGATTCTCCTAATAGCAAAATAGCTCCAGCAATGCTTTTGTCTCTGGTGGAAAAATAGACACTGCCTTGTCAAATTTTGGAAACGACAAAAGGCTGGGTCGATTTTGCCTCATGACGCAAAGGCACTCTTGGAACTTTTTTGTCTTCAACCAATCATATTTGGCTAAAGGCAAAATAGCTCCAGTAGTGCTTTTGCTTCATGAGGCAAAATAAAAATGCATAATTTTGCATGGACGGATCAGAACTGGATCGGACTGATGATTTTCAAAAATTTTGCGGATCAGGACTGGATCGGATTCAATTTTATCGGAGGGCTGGACTGGACTCGGACTGAAAAATTTCACAGTCCATTCATCTCTGGTTCGAATTACAAAATAGCCCCAGCAGAGTTTTTGTAATTGATGGCAAAATACACGCCACCATCTAGCAAACACGTGAAATCTCATCACAACTAAAATGTTTGTTATTTTCGGAATAATCACATTTAAACAACAATTTTCTCAGTCCGATCCAGTCCTTATCCGCCAATTTTCTAAAAAATTGCCGTCCGATCTAGCCTGATCCCGCCAAAATTGGCTTGAGTCCTGATCCGTGCTCATCTCTGCGGGCGTCCCGCCGGAAAAATGTCTGCAGACGCCCATTAACAGCACACTGATTTTTCGAAAAAAGAAAAAATTTTGTGAAATTACATTGGCAAAAGCAATATGTTTTCAATGAGATCTTGAAAATTATGTGAAAACACGACAAACGAGTGAAAATTGAATTACACGTATACAAATGCTAACTGCTACACTCAGCACTTCTGTGGGTTTTATTGCTAATGAGCGAATGTTGCATCTTTGTTTTTGCCGTAATTTTTCTGGTCCTGCCTCACCGATATTCTACTGCACCAGTTCATGCCTGGATACTTGCAAGGAAAACTTTGTTTCAGCAGCAATACCTAGAAACGCCTTTCTGAATGAACCATCCTGACGGCAGCTCTTCCGATACGTTTGAGACGGCTTTTTTCGTAAGACCTGCCGTCACATTTTTCTGATTTTTCTGCTCCTTTGCAATTTGCAAGATGGTTCTGCAGAACAATCGGTGACTTTGTGCTTTTGCATGTCTTGTAAGAGATAATTGTTGACTCCTAAGTGAAGTGCCTGGTGAAAGGTAACTACTCAGGTACAGGGCCTCTGAGAGAAATTTTACCAGGGGTACGAAGACGATGCTGGTCCCCCTTAGCTTCTGAGACTCTGGTCAAATCTTGTATAGCTTGTTTCGGTAGTAACCAGTATATAGATAAAACAGCTACCACTACCATGCTAAGATTTAGAAATATATTAATGGTTGTGCTCACAACTGACTTAAACTAGTAAATTTGGGCTTGATTACAGAAAAACTCAGCGTGCGTACTTTCATCCTCCCGGGCCCCAGTAAAGCACCTACTGGGCCCGGGTACGATGTACCTCTTGTACTCCCCTCTCGTAGGCCCTGCTGAGGTATAAAAATGCAGATGCTTTTCACCTTGTGACAGACTTGGTGGGTGCAAAGACAGTGGCAGTTCAAAGAGGTCCTGGGCGGGCCACGCCCCCCAGATGTTTGGCTGGTCCCTGCTTGGCTCCCTGTTTTTTTTGCTTAATTTCAAGTTCAAGTTGGAGCTGTCTCAGTCATAACTCATTGCCGTAGCCGTCACCAGTACCTCGATTTACTTGTTTACTTGTAACGACCATATCTAGTTAAGGCAGCCACCCATTCGGGGATAGTCAGTAAGATTTTACTGTAACTTTGTAGTGTGGTAATTGTGTAATTGTGTCATCTAACCCCCACTCTGTCTAAAACTTTGTGCTATACTGACTTATCTGGTTTTAAAGATGGGCAACAACAAAACTGACAACACCAGAAAGCAGGGCAAGCGTGAAAAAACTGCAGCAACTCCTAACAAAGAAAAACAACCAAACTACTGAGACTGCTGGAAATTATGAAGCTTGGCCACCACTCACACCACAAAAACCAGTTGGCTACCCTGATGAAGTGCTGGAAAAACTAAGTTCACTTGATGCAAAGATGTCTGGTCTT
>Ga0210059_1007143_pt1 | contig 17808 bp, 13 predicted proteins | sample Ectturendosymbi2_FD_188042 | JGI IMG/M metagenome (GOLD analysis project Ga0210059, IMG submission 188042) | Ecteinascidia turbinata endosymbiont from Florida, USA - Sample 2 (SPAdes) (version 2) | ecosystem: Host-associated > Tunicates > Ascidians > Unclassified | place: Key West, Florida... | reverse complement strand
TGGATCGTTCCGGTAAGAAAATCATTCTACTTTAACCTCTGCGTGCACTACAGTATAGTGTCAGGGAGCCGCCACCCCCTAGCACTGCGATGTTTGTTTTGATTCAGGCGAATCAGGGCATCGTCTCTGATTTTTCAAGGCAAACTAAAAATCTCAGGGCAGCGTTAGCGGTATAAGTGAAGGATTGGACGCGGAAGTTTTGGACATAATGGGGATAGTTGTATGAAAACATTGATATTGTGGTTCGTAAAAAGTGGGTGACCTTTTTCACTGTTCTCTTTTCAAGGAAAAAAATTGCAGATACCTATCAATTTATGTGACAATGTACATGCACTTTGCAAGAAAAACCTTGGTCAAAGCTGACGTCAAAACTCGGAGCAACGGCAAATTTTACTATCCAAAACGTCTTCCTCTACAAGGCAAACAGAGACTAGGAGAGCGTGCTGTTCAAGCAATGGGTTGACAGAGATAGCAAAAGTAAAGCTGAGGAACCAATCGGAAAATGTAAAAAAGTGTTACTGCATATGCATTTGTTCGCGCGATATGCGTATCCTACTGTTAGGATATTCGCGCGATATGCATATCAGGCGCGCAACCAAGGGGGGGGGCATTTAGGGCATTTGCCCCCCCCGAAATTTTAAAAACATTGCATAGCAATTTTAACATTTGCAGAAACTTTCAAATAACAAAGATGCAATTTTATATTCTAATCATTTTTGAGAAGTCTTATTGGAATTTTTCTTTGTCCTACTGGTAAATTATCTCCTTACAAGATTTATCTTGAGACAGGTTTTCTGATCGAAAATTTCGTAAATGATTGGTATTTAACCACAGATATGCTGGAGGTGTCAAAACTTGAGATATAGTTTAAAATGTTCATATTTCTAAGTCATTTTTGTCTATTTGTTCGTGTACTATTTTTTCTTAGACAGACCTCAATTTGCCCGCATGAAACTTTATAACATTAGGGCAGTGTTTTTCAATCGTGGTTCCGCGGAACCTTTGTGTTCCGCGAGTGGTTGCCAGGGGTTCCGCCGAAACAGACCGAAATTGCCTGGGACGAAATTCGCAACCACAGTTCTGTGCGGTTGCAGCAATGGGTACTGTTCAACCGTGCAAATTGCTGAAACTTTCAAACTGATTAGAGAAATCTTGACGTAACAGTTAGTGCCACGTCAAACCGTTTGTTCTTCTACGACCTTTTGATTATTTTTGTTAAGGGCAAAGCGGATCACCATTATTAACATAGTACATTTCTTTAAAAAATGTTGTTTAGCTGCATATTTGGTTCGAAAGCTGATAGTTTTTAGCTAAATTTAGCGTGAGGACTGTTTCACGTTTTAGTGTCTTTCTGGGTTGATCCCAGTACCACGGCTTGGGAAAAAGGTTTAGTAAAGTGTCATATGAGTGCTAGTCAAGTGTTGAACGCACCTACCTACTACTATAGACCACTTTGGCTCCAAATGGCGCTTTACAAGACCCTTAATTTTGCAACCAGTGCAAGCCCTGAAAGCTCATAGCCTTAAACGTGATTGTAAAAACTTTCACACAATTCATGGATGCCAGAAAAAGCCGTTTTGCACCAAACACACCTGATCAGTTATGCGCCAAAGACACAAGACACCTTACCCGTTTTGTCCGAAATGGTAGCATTCAAAGATCCCCTCACCCTTGACATGGGCTGTCCCTCAAGTTTGGGATCTTCATTCAAACACATGCCAGAAGAAAACAGATAGAATGGATGTGCTAAACAAAACGAAAATTAGGCAGGTTTACTACTGTAGTAGCCTATACATCTGTCACACTAATGCCATGACTACACTAGTTGAGTACGTAACCAAGTGTTGTATGAGGATACTAATTTTTACTCTGTCCTGATCGTTCGGTCTGCATCTTGCTTAAAACTGAAAAGCTCTCCTCATTTTCGGAAATATTTCGAAGATAAATTTTTTCTGTGTCAGGCTTATGTAGAATGGCATGGAAATATTTTAAACTGCAGCAAAACTGTTTGTATGTCGTTTAAGGCTAAGAGTGCAAAAAGCACAGTCACTCCATTACTGACAAATGGGTGGTAAAAATCTAAAATCTGTTAACCACTACAAATATCTGGGAGCTGTACTGAATACTGAGCTCTCAGATGACAAAGATATTCAGAGACAACTGCGATAAAAATATTTTGCAGCAAACAAGCTGCGACCTTTTTTCTGATGTTCAAATGCAGTTAAAAATGTACTCTTCCGTTCCTTTTGTACGCCCATGTATGCATCACAAATATGGTGTAATTTCAGAAAGTCATGCATGCAAAGATTGCGTGTGGCCTATAATTTTGGATGCAGAGCTCCATACAACCTGCCCTGGAGAGCGAATGTTAGTAGTCATGACTCATCAGTAGGACAAGTTTTTGCAACTTTTGAAACTTTTTTTAGAGCTTCCGATAGCTTCCTAAATAATAAGAATTTATGTAGCATGGTGTTTTAAGCTGGTTCCAGGAATTTAATATTGCAATTTTTTCAACTTTTTTCTTTTCTACATGCAACTTTTTACTGCAACTTTCAAGTATTGCGCAAAATGTAAAAGTGCGATTTAAAAAAACATGCTTTAAAACTGTTTCAATACAGTTCTGTTCTCTTTGATGACCGATTTGAAGTGAATAGTGACCTAAAAACAACTGTAGAAATGACCCGGCTATATCAGTCCAGAACTGCACGCCAAATTGTTAAATTGCCAAGCAACTTCATGCAGTGTGGAGCGAAGTTTTAGCATGCCACGCAAACTGTTGGCAAAAAAACGCTATTTCTGGCCAGATAATGTCTGGAAATATATAACATTATTTGTAAATAAATCGATTGGGTAAATAACTGCCATTTAAAATGCTTGTGCATACATGCAAATTTTACTGCAACGTTCGTTAAAAATAAATGCAAATTTCTTACGATTTTATTGCAACAAAAACTTGCCGTACTCATCAGGCTCAATGTAACATTCCTACATTTGAAGCATTATTAAGTAAAATTTGTACTTGTTTCTCGAAAGATGAAGAAGGTCTGGTAACGCATGGTTGCCTGCTTTGACGCAGTCAGATTGTTTATATTCGTCCTTGGTCTTTGAACACTTCAACCGCATTTTACTTTGTGACTGAGTGCTCGAACATTGCAGTGTTTGTTCGTTTGAGGGTGTGCATGTCACGACGCATTCGTACTTTACCTGGGCTTGACCAGTTTAGGGATTAGCGTCCCACTCTGCAGTAGTGTTGTACCAAGTGAACAAATAGTGTTAAGAATGCGTCTGTGAACCTGAGGCTCGGCCTCCAACGCCGTCACAAAACGTTCTGTTAAGTAAGTTTCTGTAGCCCGGTGTCAAGCGAAATTTCTGACCTTTACGGAATTTCAGACCTATTATTTTTTGTCAGTTATTTTGCTTCTCAGAGTAAAGGAATAAAGTTTGGAGATTACTTTTTGATGTGTGTTGTGTAAATTAAAACTTTTTGGTTAGATGTCAGATACCCACAACAAACAACACTACGAGAATAAGTAAAACCAATGAAAAATATCTCAGACTTCAAACTATTTTTCTTTTTCTAACTGCAACATAAACTCTAACCCCACACACTTACCTAAACACCACACCCTAAGCCCTAATCATCAGTTTTCTCAGCGTTTTTATATGTAGAATGTTGGTCTGCGCATGCGCGTGTGGCGTGAAGTCAGAAATTTCGCTTGACACTGGTTTTTCAGCCTCCAACGCTGTTGTAAAACGTTCTGTTTTCATTAACCAGCGTTGTGCAGAATGTGTGTGTTTGTATACTATGGACTTCGTGCCTGCGGGCAAAAATGCATTATTATTGTATGTGACCGTTTGCGAAAAAGTTGTACCACGGTTGGATAAGTACGACGACGTCATCGACTGAAATTTCATGAAAATTGCCCCCCCCCGAAATGAAGAGCTAGTTCGCCCCTGATGCATATCATTCCTACTGTTTGTATATACTCGTATATACAGTAATAATAACAACCTACAGTATATTGGGAAGTGCTACTAATCACAAAATTCTACTTCAAGGCGTGGTATATGTTTTCTGCCCATCATCAGCAATGTGATTAATCTACGCGCTTCAGATCGTCAGGTTCTGACTTAACAAAACTTCTGTTTGTGCCACACCCAGGCAAAAAACAATGGCAAGAAAAACGTGTAGCAATAAGCACAAAATATAATCAAAATTGGGAAACTTTCGGCATTTCAAAATAGGGCTGACATTTCAAAAAAAGGAGAGCCCGAAACAAGTGCCTCATTTGCCTCACCGTGAATCCACCACTGTTTTCTGCTCTGGGATCGGCGTCAGAAAGATTTTCAATTTTAGTGAAAGCGATTGAGAACGTCTTATTTTCTGGTTTTTACTTGCCGCAGCTTGTGTTGTGATTTATTCGTTTTGGTGTTGAGTTTGCTAATGCCTGCTCTCACTTCTCTTGATTTCAGCATTTCACCCGTAACTGTAAGCAATTTCTTGCAGACTTCAGGACTGAGGATGCGTAGAGCAGGGGTCCGCAAATAGTGGGTCATGACCCAATTTGGGTCGTGAGACCTTCTACTCTAGGTCACGAAATAATTTCAATTAGCTATTTTCATTAGACAACATAAATACAATCATTTACCTTTTTACGTGCTAAGCTTCATACAATTTTGCTAGTGTCACTAGTAGTCCTAAAATTTATCTTTAATTATGAAGTATTTTCCACAAAATTATATGATCGCGAAATGTTTGGGTCGCGAAAATTAAAAACTACTTTTTAGGGTCGTGTCAAAAAGTATAGGCGGACGGACCCATAGCGTTGAGTACTAGAATTGCGTGAAATCGACTCCTTATTGAGAAATTTGCTGACTGACTCTACTCCGCCACCTTTGTGTAGACTATCACAGATATGCTCAAGTCCAAATCATCGCAGTCACGAAAGCAGAGCCCAGTCGAGAAGGGTTCGTGACCAACGGCGCCAAGCATATGATGTTCTGGCACGCAGCAGAGCTGTATTGACAAAAATAAGAGGTTTTAGAGTGCACTGAGAAATATAAAAGACCCAGCCGGTTGATTCCTTGAAAGCCTACAAGGTCTGGTATTATTTGATTCGTGCTTTTTACGTTCTGGATAGTCCTCGCAGCTCCTTTACACACCGTGCGCCTGGTAAGAAGGCTACAGTACCAATTTACAAGGTTTTGGTAAGACCCGGCAGAGAGTCGCACGCCAGACCAACTAGCACCGAAAAAGACGCACTTATCAGGCGGCCACGAGCATATCACGTGATTGACAAAACAGTCAACTCACGAATAACTGGCGCGTTTGAGGTTGGAACGCGAATACGTAAGACTTCAGTCAACCTAGAGCGCATGTCATCGGTCCTAGCGTTTGTAGGAATTGGCCGTTGACCTAATTTTGCGCCTACTGGTTGCCAGCGTTTGCTCATTTCTACCTCAACTGCCACAGATTTCTCGCATTTTCCACAACGTGCAGCTGCAGCATTTGCGGATTCCACCTTTTCCGCAAATCGAGCAGTCGTTTTGCTTTCAAACGCCAATTCACAAGGAGACTAACACTCACACGCCAAACTGTTGATCGTACGAGCTACTGAGGAACTTTCCAAGTTACTTTTTGGTTGGTCTCTCTTGGTAAACCGTTTTCCTTCTTCGGCTAACTTCTATTGACACGGCAGTCACACGATTAGCGTTCCGTCACGTTTTACTAGCAGTGGCAGTTTAACTTACGTTTTCACGTTCCCAGGTCAGACGCGCAAGTTATTCGGGAATTGATTGTTTTGTCAATCATGCGATGTGCTTTTCCACTGTTCGCTCAGACGCAGGAGAGATGTCAGCCATTACTGCCTAGCATCAAAGTAGCAGTAGATGGCTTCTCGAAAAACGCCGGATATGTTTTGACTTGCGCGTGGATCAAGCAAGAAACGAGCTTTTGTCTTTCTTGATCACGTCAACAGGTTTCAAGCATTCTACATAACCTGAAGCTCTTCACAATTCAAGGCATGGATTTGTACTTTTTTTTACCAGAATGGTGTTCCTTGTAGTTTGAACTAAACAGCAGTTGAGATCACATTGTCTCCACTTCCGAAGTTCGAACGTGCTCAGACGAATCCCAAACCGATGTATCATCAGGTACGTAGCAGCGTGACATTAGATCTCGTCCAAGTTTAAGAAGCTTTTTCATCACACAACAACTCCCAAACTTACTCCACACGGGGCCTTTGAAGAGGTTTTAAACATTTATTCTACGTGCGAGTTTTCATCGCGTCACGTTGATACGTCACAATCAAGCGCGACGACCGTGAACAGGGTGCAAGCTTAACGAGCACATTCGCATCATGGCAGCGGCTGCTTTCCGCGAAATACAAGGTGCAACAGATCGGTTAGAGCAGACACACGACGGGTGGAGTCGATAGTGCTGGGATCGCTGAAGCTAAAGCACAGGATTGGCCAAAATCGTCATCGGGCGCATAAAAAAACACGATTCATGAAACGACAAAATTATTGAAAAAACAGGTTTCGCCAAAATTGTCGGCCGGGCGTGTCACGTGCAAACCGTCGTTTAGGCCTTTTGACAACGGACGCAACTGACGAGCGTGCATAGTGGTGGAGACGGAGAAAAACAATAAGAAAAGATTCTAGCTGAGCAAAAAAGAAACTTGGTCACATGCTGCGATTGATCTGCGGAAATCGACTTTCGTGTGCTTGCACACATACGTTCGGCATTGCTGCAATATCCACGAGCAACAGTTTGAGTGTAACTGAGGCGAAATTCCATGCGAGACATGGAGCGATTGGTCCAGACCGCCTGCACTTTTTCAATTAGCATCGAGATTTCGACAATTAGCATCGAGATTTCGAAAGGCCTAGTCGCAATATTTAACGCAATGAAGATCAAAATTGACGGTTGCAAGACAAGGCTGATCAACAGCAAACAAACTGCTGGCTGCCGCCATCCAGTCGCTGACAAAGGCCACTTCATGTAGCTTCAGTCAACAGCGACTTGGCATTGTTGTCGCGATCCTGTCGCCACGAAACGTCACAGCAATCGTTGCATTGATTTTCAGGCCGCTATGCTTGAAGGCGAGAAGGTTACGGCGTACATCAACCGGTAGCGTAAACAAAACAAAACTTTTGTCAGTTTCACAATCGCCAGAGCAATTCGGAGAACTTTTTGTCAGGCGGGAACGTCAGAAGCAACAGGCGGCCGTTGATATGTTTCGCGTGGTAGTACCACAATTGCACACGAAATAAACCAAAATATCACAGTAAATCAAAACTCAGCAGCGGGGAGCTAACAAATTGCGGCTTGGTGTTTCAACGGCTTCCACCTTCAACGCATTTTGAACGCACCTCGCCGACCAATGACGGGGAGGAGCGGCTGGTACCGGCACGAGTAGCAGTTGATCAACGAACGAACGGTCGTTTAGACATGAAAACGATCTTAACAAACGTTAAAATATGGCGAGCGCTGATGAACCTTGCGGTCTTCTCAAACATATTGAAAATTAATGCAATTGCTTTTTTTTAACGGAAATATTTTCGACAAAAAAAACATCATTATTATTGCCAAGTTAAAACCCCACTTCGCGTGAAAGAAAGTTCAGCGGAATGCGCAATGATTTTATTTCACTGCTAAACAGTATCTGACGCTTCCTGCTTTAAGTCAGAAATGAAAACGTCCAACGTTCGGCTCCACCCAAGATCTAAAACAACACAAGTGTTCATCTCATACGTCACAAAACTCGATTGACGTCATTGAAATTCCGCAACGAGACATTCCACTCCGCTTTTTGCCGTCTCTGACAAAACTTCAGAGTAGGTTCCCAGATCCAAAGATGTTTTCAGGATCTAAGTATTCTTTCACTGATCGGACGGCGCCGAGGCCGGCCGGCGTCACTGTCCGCGACATGAACTGCTTTCGAAGTTTACCGATGCCATGGTGATGGGAGATGCTGCCGCCGTTGGCCAAGATTTCATCCCTTGCCGCGTTTTCGATGGCCAGATAGGACGAAACTGGATCAGCCATGCCGCGATACTGTGAATGGGAAGATGTAAAACAACGCTTTGGTAACAGTTTGATTAGACGTCTGATCAAAACTAAGCCATTAAAATAGTTTTGTGAGGTCGAGAATGGGGGCAACGAAACTTAGACTGATAACACGGTTGTTGGCGCGACCTGAACAATCCGCCGATGCAAAGGAAACACATTTGAGCAACTTCGTTTTGATTATCTCCACACAGAAAATAGAGTGCACACCGTTGACTCAAGAATCATCTACACGGCACTGCCTTTGCCACGTAGATACCAACCTTGCTTTTCAATTATTCTTGAAACATGTGGGGAAATCTCAGAATGTGCATACCACTGATTGGCTTAAAGTCCTAAAACGGACAAACGCTATTGACAAGCGCGACAATGTCGAGTACTCACAAGAGCTTGGCCAAACAACACAACACTCACTTTGAACGCCAGATAGAAGTATACGCATGCGCCAGCGTCGTACGTCTGTGTCACGCGGCAGGTGCTCAGAGGCGGGTAGCGTACCTGCATGTAAAGAGCGACTTTGTGCGCCAAGAAGACATTTTACGGAAATCAACGAAGCCGAAGAAGGCTGCACTAGAGTGACGTTCGCTTTCAGGTGCACCGTCCATACGACCTTCGGCTGAAATCGCAGCAAACGCTGCTGGAATGTGCGAAGAAGACGCGCGTGCCGTGCCAGTGAAAGCAGACAACGGCATCCTTGTCCGGAAAAGTTAACATCGTTGCGGAATGATCGCACAACAGAGGGGTTCGGAAAAAAGGCTTCCGTTTCCTCAACGCTGGAACTGAAGCAGCCTTGCCAACGGCATTAGGCGCCTACATGACAAACAGAAAGATCAAAGACATGACGTAAACATTGACCTTGCCATGCGAAAGTAAGCCAAGCGGGTTCCAGTGAAACTGACGCATGTTCTGAGCCGAGCACTCGAGAACAAAAAGGTTGACTGTTGAAAAAACTGAAAGGTAGATGTCGATTTTGAGATTTAACTTCGTTAACCAGATCTCCGGCTTGAGCAGATGCGAGAAAACAGGGAACCGGAAACGGGGATCAACTCCCAATCTTCAACAATGCAAAACTGGAGCTCTTGACATACTCTTCCCTAGTTTCCGCTTTCAACCTCCAGTACTTGTACACTTCCCCCGCGCATTTTAGGCGCTCCACTCGGATCAATCATTTACGACGCTATTCGGTGAATATTTCATTAAAATTCAAGCAAACCATGGAGCGCTTGCGCGGAAAAATGATCACCTCTTGGTTTTCGCATTCATGGCGGATTCGATCTTTCACGTTCCGACATAAGTCGTTCACCCGATCCCAGGGCACGGAGGTCTCGAACGACTCGCTCACAACCTCATAATCGAAGCCCGCGTCTCTGCGAAAACAAGTTGTTTGCTTTCGTCATTGACCTTTGCCCTGACCGCTGCGTGACAGATTGCGCAAGGAAAAACTTGCGCAAGCGAAAAACTTGCGCAAGGGAAAAACTTGCGCAAGCGAAAAACTTCGGACGAAAACTGCAGGAAAAATCACGTATAACTGTCTGCATATAAAAAGACCATGTAGTGAACAGTGGCAATTCTAAGGGGGGGCCTGGGTGGGCCATGGGCCCCCCAGATTTTTGCTTGCCCCCCCTCCCGTTTTTTTTTAATAATTTCCCGTTCAAGTTCGTTTTGTTGACATATCCAGTAGATGACGTTCGGCTAGCAATGTTTTGAACGATAATTCAGAAACCCTCTAGACCACATTCAGTATGTTCTAAATGCATGATAAATTGTGCTGTTGTTTTTTACGGTCAGGTAAGTAGAGTTGTTTTTGACGACACACACCAGCAGTTGCTCGGATTCTGCGTGAAATATGGTCAGATTGTCGTCGTGGTGTTTAAAAATTCATTTCGAAACTAAGACACAGTCGCAGAAATGGGAAGATTGGCCTTTCGTGCATTTCAGTGTGAGATGGAACTGGATTATATTACTTTCAGCAGATTGTTGCTTGTCCCAGTAGCAATTATTGTGAAAGCATTAAGAATTGGTTTCAGTTAATACATCCGAATTGAAAAAGCCAAATCAGGCAAAGAAGCCAAATTGTTAAATAACATGAAATTTGCAATTCTTTATTAGTTGCAGGACATTTTATAAGAATAAAGTTATGGCATTCTTCATCTTCCAAATTTTCCACAATGTTTCCACTCGAACCTTTGGCATTATAGGTTGCCAGATATGCGACAACTTTATTCTTCTATGGGTTGCCAGATAACTTTTGAGAAAATACACCAAGCACTATCTAAAATATCCTAATAACACTTTTCAGCAAGATATTTAAAAGCCAAGACACCAGTCTGATAGCATGTGCCAACTGCCTCAAAAAAGCCATATACTGAAGAGAAAAAGCCAAACAATTTTTTGACGCCAGCTGTCTCTAAAAAAGTCAAATTTGTTAAATTTGCGTCAAAAAAGCCAATCTGGCAACCCTGGGGAGCCGAGGCAACTTGCACTCTTTTTATCATTTGCTGACCTGTGAGTGGCGATAAAGATTCTAGCACTCCTGAAGTACAAATCCCGCCTTGAAAAAACACGTGGTTTTGGATGGCGTGGTCGGTTGGGTTTTGCATGCGCTGATAGACTGGGTCCAGAAAAACTGCTAATATCGCTACATTGATTCGGGATACTGCGTTGGTTGGGTTTAACCCACCTCTGAGAGCTTTGTACTTGGTTTACAGCGGGTTGCCATTGCTGTGTTGCGAAACTTTGAGATTGTTACTACGTTTTAACTGCTGTAGTCGTAACACTTGAGTGTTTCTGCCGTTCGAATTTCCGACCCGACTATAGCCAGTAGCGAAAAATCGCTACAAGTGGTTCGTGACTACGGTTTTAACTCTATCGACACATGTACTGCAACCTCATAAAATTTTGTACGGATTTTCTGAAATAATTCAGAGGCAATTCTTTCGAGTATTTCCGCTAATTGCCCCGGAGGTCACACATTTTTATCTGAAAAACACTTGAAAGAATTCGTAAATCATATTTAGTAAAAATGATTCAAAACATGGAAATAATTTTGGCAAAGAATTTGCTTTCGGAAAGAGTGAAGCTGCCTATATCGCTCGAAAATTTTTTTTAATTTACGGCTACTTAAAAAGCTGCGTTTGATTGTCACTGGTAGCTGTGACTCTTCACGTCACCAGCGCTTCATGCGAGAAAAAAATTTTTTTAATGTAATCAGTGAAAACATTTCATAGAAATTCCATGACCAGTGAAATATTGACTAACACTGATCTACTTTCAGTTGAAAGGTGCGAGCTGAAAAATAGAATAAGATGATTTCGTTGATGAATTTGACCGTCGACATGATAATCGAAGAAGCCAGTTACATTGAGGAGATAATAATATAAAATTCGAACGTAGACTGTGCAGGGATCTGTGCGAGAATTATATTGCTCGTTGTCTATTTGCCTGAAAATTTTTAAGGTTAATGCATGTTTCCCTTATGGCAAGACAGTCATAAATCAACGCAGGGTTGAAACGTCAGCTTTTGACGATCAGACAGAGGAAAATTCAGTATGAATATTAAAATGAATGACTTTGTTGGGAATGTTCTGCAAAATAAGTTTCACGCCTGCTGTTACATCTTGCCATCAGGCACACGCCCTAAAATCGATGCACACATCCCTCCCTACGGCGCTGCTATGCTACTTTTGGTGCAACTAGTGCCGAAACCTCGCTGCTTTTAGCTGCATATTGCATTGAATTGTCCTCACCCTATCCACGCTGCACACTCGTAATAGTAGTTGCATAACATTGTTATGGTTACACCACAATCACAAAATATCCACAAGCTGCTACAAAAACGGATTCGTCAGTAGTCACCAATCCGTTGGAAGATGGTTTATTTTTATGTGCTTAGTGATAAGAATGTTTTGATGAAACTAGTTGTCTATCAATAGCCTATTTTCTGTGTCAAGATGTAATTGGCGGTTGGAAGTGGAGCGATTTCGCTTTCATGTGAATTGTATTCACTTTCGTAGAGCGGTTTTGATTCATGTGGGATCGGCACAATTGTGTACGGAAAATGGTATTTCGATTTACATGTGTAGTGCTGTGGAAGTTGCATGGTTAGCACAGAATATTCGACATACCAGTACACGTGTGTGATTGCATCTGCAGTGGCGTTTAGGTGTCTCTAGTGAATAATAACGCTAATTCATATTTAACGATATTCACAAGGCTATATTGGGTTTGATAGAATAAATCACAGCAACTTAATCATCAAAACAACGAAAAAACACCATGCAAAATAGACATTTACGTTGGGCCCCCTACTGTTCCCTTGGCCCCACAGTGGCCCTCCTTTTTTAATTCTAGAATCGCCACTGGCAGTGAAAACATGCACTGACAACCAACGGCACTGCTTCAGGTGCTTATTCACAGCAGGTAAAATGCATCAATTACCATATCACTTTACTTTCAACTCGTGTTGCACCTGAATCTGTGCATCTCAGGGTTGAGAAAAACCCGTTTTTTTTTCAAAAAAACAACAATACACCTGTTATTTTTGTTTTTTTTTAAAACGTTTTTTTGTTTTTTTAGACAGAAACAGGTTTTTGTTCTTTTTTTTAAGAAAAAACACAAAAAAACATTTTGAATTGTTTTTATTGCATCATGTAATATCACCTTTTTCAGAATTACACAATAACAACTTGTAATACCTATTATGGCATTCAAAATTGAGGGTAGATAAATGTACCCCGTCTGTTTTTGCAAAGTGTTGTTGGTCAGTTCACTCCACACTCCAAAGTGGTAAGACTTGGCAAGCATGCACACAGCAAACAGAGAAAAGCCACTCCCACACAACCTCTGCAGTTTCACGTCAAGTTTTATGTGCATGCCCTACTAGTTTAGCATCTATAGAGTGCATTTTTTCAACGTATTGTTTGGTATGGTCCAACATCAGAAACACTTTGGATGCAGCGAAGGCAGAAAAATTGGTTGAAATATACCGATTTTACAGAGCTGAATAAGATAACCAGTAGAGTTTAATCAAACTTTTGAATTATTTTTCTCTTTTTTCAAGTCCTTCAAATTTTGTTGCTGTTTGTGTTGTCTGTTTTAAAAATTACAGTTCACTAACTGTACAAGTGCGCTACTTATTTTGCTTTTTACTTCATAGTAGATATTCACAGGAAAAGTACAGTAGAGTAGGTTTTTGGTAGTTTTTTTTTAATTGGGTCTTTTAAAAAAAACGGGTGTATTTTTGGGTCGGGTCCAATTACATCTGCCCTGGTTCGTCCCGAAATTACTTTCCACGCACCTCAACTTCACTTTAAACGACAGGCATTCCCTGCTGCGTCGGATTAGTGACTTCAACTGGAAGTTCTGCTTTCAAATCAGCAAACACCGGCAATTATCTGCGATCAGACCTCGTAAATTTAAGCAAAAGAGCATCTGTACCCTTTGCAGCACTCGAGTCGTGATGAATTAAAATCGTGTCAGTAAAAAGCAAACAACGCACGATCGAACCTGAGGTAGGCGATCACAAAGGTCAACATGTACCCTCTTTGTCCGTTGTCCTCTCCAGCCGGCATCCCGCCGTACTTGGCTGCAATCTCGTACACGGCCTTTTCTTGCTGAGCGACAACTCCGGCATCACCTGGGCAGTAAGCAAAAGATTACAAGTTTATCCAATGTATGCTGGCGTCACCTTGAGATGCTCTGCCATCAGTAACTTCCCGACAACGAAATTCAATCAGCAAGAATTTCTGCACAGCTTACCTTCAAACAGCAAGGTTGCAACACACATTTTCTCCGGGTCGTAACCCTTCATCTTCGTGACGTAGAATTTCTTCATTCCATCAATGAACGAGGAAAATAATCCTTCAACCTGGACATAATGGGCTTTCATTAAACAAAAACGTGGCGAAAAACTTATAAAAAAGAGAGTACATGTGGCAAGTCATTTTTAAATCATGAAATTTTTATACTTCGCCGCTTATCAAAATTTCCTGAATTTGAAAAAAATTCACACAATCCGCCGTCGGCAAAAAAACACGACTGGTGAAAAGGGAATCTGCGATGCAAGCAAAAACATTCACTGAAGTGTCAGTCAAAATGTATGCAGCTTTGTTCGTGAGTTTAAGACAAACGCAGGCAACGTTTTACTTCACAACTTTGTGCGGGGCAATGCCACATCAATTTCAGTGTCCGTTTGACGTCAATTCTTCGTCAACCTTAAGAAACTTAGCAGGATGCAGAGCGATACTACGAAGTGCGCAAAACGCTACGCACTTGAGGCTTGATCGCTTGTCCGAATTTGAACTGATCGTTGTCCATCAGTCTAATGGACGCAGGGGCGCACCTCTTCAATGCCACCTCACGTAGACAGTCGATGCCGTGAGCGAAGTCCGGGAAAACTACCGACCCGTACCTGTGATGAGATGGGAAGCTGAGCAAGCCGTTCGCCTGAACATCCCTCCATCCCGACCACCACAACGGCAGACTAAGAAGGCTTTTCCAACTTTGGCGAACGGCCGCTGATGAAAGCGCAATATGCATTGCCAAGAAATGGTTGCTGCAAGAAGTAGAAGTGGCAGCGCGTGGGACGTTGGTCCCCCTTTTGCAAAAAATACTTCTTTATTGGGGTACACAAGCAATTTACGGCCAAAAGCTATTGCAAAGCAATTGCAGTTTCAAGTCCTTTGAAATGAACACAAAGTTCCACTGACATTTCCCAAAATAAGGTTGATAGCAGCTTGGACAGTCGCCAACGCTGCACATCTAGTTTTTCCGCCACTTTTCGGTCACAGACCGATTTTTTTTTATATGACCGAAAAAAAATTAAATCAATTCGGTCACAATGCCTGAAAATATAGAGCGTTGCACACTGTGCGGCGAGTTTGAATACTACCATGGGACAAACGAGCGAAATGTCTCAGTGACCAAAATGCCCCATCGAAAAAAATGACCCAATTGTTTCGGCAAAAAAAGACCAGCTGCACATGGATTTGCTATACCGGTACATGTTTTTCAAGACGTACCGCTGGCATTCGGGAAGAGGCCGCACTCTCATCGTGACCTCGGTAATGATGCCAAGGGTGCCTGAAACACACAAGACATAAACCACATAACCTAGAGTCAAAGCGAAAAACAATACCGACAACTTGAACCGTGAACAAACAACGACATCGGTACCTTCAGAACCGAGAATAAACTGGTGCAGATCGGGCCCTGCCGACATGCGCGGAACCATGCAGTTTTTCTCCAGCACGCCGCGCGGAGTGACCATTCGCACGTGCACCAGCAAGTCTTCGATGTTGCCTGGCACGAGAAACGTTGGTTCTTAAAACGAGAGAGCGAGAGCGCGAATTTACAAAGGAAAACCACGCGCACCCACCGTAAACGTTCTTCTTCATTCCTGACGCCCTCGTGGCAACCCAGCCACCGAGAGAACTGAACTCCATCGAGTCAGGCTCGTGCCCGGTGCACAACCCCATCGATGCAAGGTCGCGCTCCAAGTCCTGGCCGATGATTCCCGCCTCTGAGTCAACAACGAAAACGGTTGGATATCAGTGAATATCGAGGTGGACGGTAGAGGTGGCCAGATTCACATTCGCAGGCTCCGACTCCGCTCCTGATCCGCAAATTTTCGAATCCGGATCCGGGTCCGAAATTTTTTCAAATTTGAGGATCCGACTCCTGTTCAAACTCCGGCAACCATCGATGCAACCAAATATTAAGCAACAACATTTATAAAGACCACGCAGACACCTGCTACTACCGAAAATAAAGTTACTCCGGATCCGGAAAAAACGCAGAATCCTGCCGGAGTCGAACCCGACACTCCAGATCCGTGGCCACACCTCTGGTAGATGGTAACCTGGCTATCAGCAAAAACTGATCTATCGCTGTAGCCTGCCCTGGACTTCGTTAGTGTGATGCAGACAGACAGTACCACAGGCAGGCTATCTAACCGACATTTTGAATTTTTGCTCAACTGCAGTTTAACTCGCTTTTACTCACCGACAATATGTTCGTGACTTACCTATGCGAGCAAGCAAGTTCTTCTCATCGACCCACAGGATCTGGTTCATTTGCGTCATGTCTACAGTAGCCACGCACCTGGTTTCGTTTTCCGGGCAAACCAACGAAAGCGTCACCGTCGTGCCTAAACGATACATCAATACATCGCATTGGCCCACAAGGCTGCAGGAGGAGAACATTCGTTAACTCTTTAACGAACGAATATTGTTGAGTTAATTCGCGGTTATTCAAATTGCAGGTGAGCTTAGAAGAGCAGGGTAAAAGTTTTTGGACTTATTAACAAACACGGACATAACCATGACCCAGCCGAGTCCGTCACCGCGATGCGGGAGTAATCGGCATTGGGTTTGGTTCAAATAGACAGACCAATGATTTTTAAGCCACCTGAGAAAAATTTAGCTTGTATGGACATCTCTATGTAAGGTAAAGGGCAGTGAGAACTTCATAGGCATTTCCCTGCAACGGAGAATAGAGAACTCCACCCAAAAGGTTTGTAAAACCAAATTCTTATTTTTTCCAGTCTAGTAGGGGCACACATCTCCAGCGATAGATTTTTTCTCAGGTACCTGAAGTTGTATCTTTTGTTTCACCACAACAATCTATTTTCGAAAAAAAAGACAGCAATGAAGCGCCTCGTTTTTTGCTGAGGTATTTTGGTAACTGAAACATTTCGGTGATTTGTCTCACAGTTATATAAAAACTCACCATAACAGTGTTTTTACCCTGTATTTTCAAGCATTATGACCGAAATGACAAAATTTTTTTCAGTCATTTCAAAAACGTTTCGGTCCATGACCGAAAAAAACAGGCGTTGAGACATGAAAACGTGGTCTTTTGTTCTATTTTTTTAATGTCTTCAGATGATGAACAGTGCGATCATACTTCACGCTTTTAAAACATTTTAATCATTACCTCCACCAATAGGAATCAAGCAAATGTTGTGTCGGACGGCTAATGCAACTAGTTGCACCACGTCATCGTGATTACGTGGGAAGACAATGAGGTCAGGTATTCGTTTGTTTGTCTTCCCTTCCCTCAACAAGAATAGCTCTTCCAAAGTATGTCCATGTGAACGAACCAACCTGATGAGTTTGACAAAAAACATAAGATAATATACAAAAATAATCAGATGACCAGTTTAATCCGCAACCAACACAACAACATGCAAGTTCATCACAAGCTTTTCACTAACTACGTTTCAACCTTTAGAGCAGTGGTTCCCAAACTTTTTCTGATCGCGTACCATTTGTGGGCCTTGTATTTTCACCGCGTACCACTTTGAAAACACCTTGTTCCAGGAAAACTCATTCTACCCAATATCATTCGATCAAAAGTTTGGCAAACCAGACTTCATGCAAATGTGGCATGAACAACATGGCTGTGAGAAATTATAATGGCCATTTTTCGACACTAAGGGAAGTGCACAAAAATGCAGGACTTTATTAACAGAACCCGATAAGTGAAACAAGGTGTAGTCTTTTTGTGTAGAAGAACCGAAGGGTCTCGCGTACCACCTTGAAGGCCTTCGTGTACCACTAGTGGTACGCATACCACAATTTGGGAACCACTGCTTTAGAACACGAAAAGCGGAAGTGCTAAATAGCTTTATAATAAATACTACGGCCAAAGCAAACGATACAACTGACATCTTGCAAACGTTTCGATAACAGTTGTTATCGAAACGTTTGCAAGATGTCAGTTGTATCGTTTGCTTT
>Ga0210059_1007142_pt1 | contig 17809 bp, 7 predicted proteins | sample Ectturendosymbi2_FD_188042 | JGI IMG/M metagenome (GOLD analysis project Ga0210059, IMG submission 188042) | Ecteinascidia turbinata endosymbiont from Florida, USA - Sample 2 (SPAdes) (version 2) | ecosystem: Host-associated > Tunicates > Ascidians > Unclassified | place: Key West, Florida... | reverse complement strand
ATGACGTCATCAGCCGATACCACGCGCCAATATTTTGGCTCGTAGCATTTTAGGATTCTAGGGCAGAGTACGCGTTTTTAGAGCCCTTGATTGAGTTTCTAGCGTTTCTGGTTCAAAAGTTAGGCCAAAAAACAGCTAATCGGTAAGGGGCTTTTCTGAATACTTTTGGGGGATTTCCCAAATTAATTTTAAGTTTTTTTGGCCCTAATCTTGGAACCAGGAATGCTAAAAATTCGTTCGGACGCTTCAAAGTCCCGAATTGTAACCAAAAAACAGCTAAACTAAAAAAAAATTGTATGTCATTTAAATGGCTCCTGCAGGTCTTAAAGGGAGGTCGTGCAAAAATGCTGACGTCAGCAAAAAACAACATAAACATCCTATCATTATGTAAGCATTAAAAAAAATAGACATCCTAAACTGAAACGTTTTTTTTATTGCAAAGTACATACCTTCACGAGTCTTTAGAGGGTTTGAACAGCTCTCTAGCTCAATCTGACGGTGAGTTATTGCCTGCGGTGAAATTCCTCCAAGAGTGACTTTTGAGGGAGCAAAATTTTGGTCAATTTTTGGTTTATGAGCCATAATTTTCGCTCCCGATATGCTAGAAAGTCAATCAAAGGCTCTACAGACGCGGATTTTGACCTAGTTTTCAACTAAACTTTGAGTCCAAAAAATGGCCCATTGGGACGGCGCCCAGGGCCAGGCAAAGATGGCCAAAATAACGCAGAAACACCCCTACTTGTGACGTTCACCCCAGAAAAGCTCAAACCCAAAACGAAAAATTTTTTTTTCGATTTTGACTACAAGACTTGTTAAATCCGTAGAGGATTTGAACAGCTCTCTAGCTCAATCGCCTGGCGAATTATAGGATTGCAAAGTTCTGCAAGAAAATGGCGCACGCGGGACTGAAAGGGTCAAAAAGAGCGTTAATCGAAATGGTTGTACAGCTTGGCAATGGCTGCGTTAAATTAAGATGTTCATCGCATTAACCGTCGAATGTAAGACGTTGTAATCACTGCTGAGCATCCAGAATGCCTATGTCCCAGCTGGCATGGTTTGGTGATACAATTTTCGAAATAGACGTCTGTTGGTAACCAGTCCCATCGCCACGGGGGTTTTGGTGAGCTTAGCCCCCAAATAAACTGTAGGAGAAGGTGGGGTACAGTAGACACTTTTTTGAATTTTCAACCACTGCTACTTTATTTCAAGTCCAATCAACCTCAAAATTTGTCACACAGTAAACCAACTCTATATACACAATATCATACCAAAACATGAAAACAACGCCCTTCAGAAAAATATTTTACAATCAATTTAAAAAGGGTACTTTTTCTGTCGAATGAGCCCCATGCCTGCGGCACACTCGACATGAGCATGGGGTGCACCTGACCCGTCAATAAAAAGTTGGGTTGCATGCATTGCATAATGTTCACGTGATATCCCATGTAAAATAGGCACTTGCTGACTGCCTCCCCACTTTTTTCACATTCTAATTAGCCTACCCATTATCATTGCATGGCAAAACGAATTTGTATGATTACCGAACATTATGAAGCCAATGCAGTATGCTGAAATTCATGCTTTACCATACAAATATAATGTGCCTCTAAGCACACAATAAACCTAAAAATGCTCATAGAGTAGAATTATTCTGTACTGCATTCCAATATAGCCCCTCAAGCTTCACCTTGTTTAGACTGACCTAATGACAATGCGTTGAGTGTGCGCCATTTTTTTGTCAGATGTGCCCCATGCATATTTAAAAGATTAAATGAAGAAGTACCAACTCAACTTAAAAAGAATTTAAAATCTGGCATTATCAAATAATGTTGCACTGCCCTGACTACAATGTCACAAAAACTCAGAACAGAAGATGTTGATTAACGTGGGCAAAACGCAAATCTAAATGGGATTTTATAAATTACTTTTGCGTAGCAAAAACACAACTTGCTGTGTAACTCATAACAACAACTGCCAATCAAGGGAAAAATTCACTTTAGTACTACGGCTGGTATGAGATTAAATTACAATGGAAACTTTAAAGTTCAACGTTTTCAACTTTTTGAATAAATCAAAAAAGAGACTCTGCCCGTAGTCCTACTGTGCCCCGCCTTCCCCTAATCCCCCAAAATTGAAATATGAAACATTATATATTAGTGGATTTTTTGGCAAATGTTAGAATGTCAGTCCCCCCCTGCACAAACGCAGTCTCCCAATTCAAGACCTGGTGATGGTTCTGATGGTAACGAACAAAGGCAAGGAATAACACTATGCACGTGTAATTGGAAGCGGTCCAACGCAACATCTAGACCAAGTGCGCAGGTCACGATGAAGACTGCAAGCAAGGATTTCTCAACCATAACCTCTTTTAAACCTGTTTAAGATATTTTTTTCAAAATGGGTCCCTGCACCTATAAGCTCTGCGCAAGTGCCCACAGAGTTAAAGTTTGAAGTCTTGTACATATTCTAAGAGGATTAAACCACTCCTGAAACGTGAAGTGAACAATGAAACGTTCTTTACATCACTGAGATCATATTATCAGATTCATTATTATAGCCTGCTATACGCAGTACATATACTATTTCCAGTTAAGACGGGGATACTACACGAAATTTTAACATACATAGATGTTTATATTTGTAAATTAGGTATGCCGCCATCAGATCCCTTAATTTTTCAGCTTGATCCCCTGAAATGAGTAGGCTAAACTATTAAAATGTCATGCGGTGAGCTTTCGGGAGATTGACGAAACATGTGGTGTGCGTATATGCCGATGCAAAAAAAGCAAAAATAGAAAAATTAATGATGAGAAAGGTGGCGACAAGCAGAAAAAGCAAGAATCATAATCGACAATCAAAAACAAGACACATTTCAGTTTGATAATGTTTGATTGCGATTTTGAAGATGCTTTATTAATCTTTTTATCTTTGAAGCACGAAACATGAACTTCCATTTAAAAACTTTTTAAGCAAATTTGAGAGGTGGAAAGGGCGGCACTTTTATGGTCGACCCCGGGCGGCACTTGGCCTCGCTGCGCCACTGCAAGTATGCACGTATTAAATAGAGTTTTGTCGAAGTCACAATTTTTTCGTTACGAGATACTGCGACGTTAAGGAAATGAGTTAGGCTGCTTAAAACTATGGACCAAACGTTGCATTGACATTAAACCAGTCCCGTCGCCACTGGGGGCTTTGGTGGGCTTATCCCCCCAAACAAAGCTCCAAAACCCCCAAATTGAAATATGAAACATTGTAAATAAGTGGAATTTTTGTAAAATTTGAATTTCAAGCCCTCCTGCACAAAAGTAAAACCTCGCACAAACGTAAAGCCCCCCTACTGACGACTTTCTGGCGACAGTTCTGTATCAAACCCGATGTTACCGCTGCCGAGATACGTTATTGTGTTGATTGACCAGGCCCTGGCCAAACGCTTGTCATAGCTGTTTTGTGCGATTGTTGCTGCAGTTCTTAGGAATATACGTAAATAGCTGCAGTCCTTAGGAAAATACGTAAGTAACCAATTTCTGGATAATACCAAGACAAAATATCGGTACAAAAAAGCCAACAAGATACATTAAACATCAATAAGATCAGTCATTGAAAACGGCCACAGATTTTTGCAACTTGTGGAGATAGTGCCGTTACACTGTTCATTGCCTGTGGTTCTATACAGCATCTTTGCTTTGTGACGTACGAAGATAGATAGATCTATTTGACGGTACGGAGTGCGTTGCGCAAGATATATTCTTTAGACAGCAAACACCGATATGTTCTTCAAGACGAACGTAGCCGGTATTGGCTTGGGGCATTTTCAACATTCTGAAAAGGCTGTCCCCGGACTAAAAAGTCAACAAACAGGTAATGAGTCTACGCTTGCCATCATTTGCGATTACTTTTCCTCATACCGAATATGGTTTTTCACGCTGACGCTATTTGGTGACCTTTGGTAAACCGACATAACGTCTTTCGTGCGTGACCCACAAAAATTTTTTGTGACGTCAAAATTTTTGTTGAATTGTTTCTCTTCAGTCTTCAGAGCGAAACGAAAGAAAAAAGATACTTGTGCGCTGCTTTCGTCGCGTGAGTGGACAAGGAAACTGCAGTGGTACGGTGTGCAGTCACTGCTGTGTTTGCTTCCTACTAACTATAGCTGCGCGCGTGTTCGGTATCAAGTTTCAGAAGCCTATCTAGCGTTTCGTGCTGGCACGCGGTGTCAAGTTGCGAAGCAAAAGGCCGTATTGATCAAAGCATTTGTCCGAAGAATAGCATAAGCTACATCTGCGCAAGGCTGTGTTTTTTAACCTTGTTGTTGGAGGTGCTTTCTTCAAAGTATCGGTAGGCCTATATTTTCATTAACACACCAAGAGCCCCATGCATCGAACCCCTGAGGACTGACGTACTGTACCGAACCCAGGTTGAGAACCACTGCCGTAAAGTCAGGCTGCCCGTCAGAATAATAGTTACACGATAGTTTTGACTGAATGTAGGCCTAGGCTACTGTTTTCAAAAAGACAAAAAATATCACATTTTGAAGAAGACCTACGCTTGCACAAAACTAAAAACTTGGTTCAGAAAGAACTTGTCAAATTTACACCTTTTTTCATTGCAGCTTTAAAGATGATTGTGGTATTGAGCAGAATAGAATGAATACTGTAATGAATGTTCAATGCTACATTGTTAAACTTTGTTTTAAAGGTTGGGTGCTCTAAGTTGGTAGTTTAAAAGCTTTTCTGTGGTGCTGGAAAATCTCATTTCTACTCTGCTAGATAGCAGTTCAATTCTAGTAGGTAAGTTATCCAATTATTATAAAATTTACAGATTTTGGCAACAGAAAGAGTAAACTGCGATGAAATAATAACAAAAGTATGGGTAAATAAGTTTGCAATGTTCTGGTTTAGGAATTAACTTTAAGCTTGTTTTTTTTCACTGTGTCCCCTACAGAATTTAATGTGGAACTATGTTACTTTATCATGGTATGGTCTGTAATGTAAAAAATGCCTTCTGCCTTTTGCCTTATGCTTCCACTCAAATTTAAATTGAAGACTTAGAAAAAATGAAGCAAAGTCTGCATCTTTGTAAAAATGTCCTTCACCTAGAATAAAAACATGTTTGGGACAGCTTTTTGTATGGAACAAGTAATGCCTCAGAAGTTTCAAGCGAAGTAGAAGGTATCACAATGCTTAATATTGTATTGGTCCCAAACTTTGGTCTGAAATTTCCCAAAATCTTGAAGTCTCTTTCATCTTTTCTATTTAGAAAACAATACTAAAATTTATTGTTCTTTTGCCAGTGTGCCAGATTCTTCATTCGTGTGTTTGCTCCAGTTTTGTAAATTTGTATTTTAGTGCCTCTTCTTTTCTGTAAACCCTTCATCTAAGTGCTCACCTTACCTTCCTTGTGCATAAGGCATGCTTTACACCCTGTGTGTTTTTTCAATTCTTGTTTTTGTTTTGGTAGTGGCTACAGGTACACCTGTGGATCTTGATATTTGATACCTTATTAATACACCACGTGTAACGTGACCGTAATGCACAAGGAGAGTGCAGTTAGGTTTGATAGAAACACGGTTAACGTAAAAGTTAAACCTAATGCTTGTTGCAACTTTTTCCGTTGGTGTTGCGTTGAATGTGCGGGTCACCACGAACGGAATGTGCATGAAGAACAACACCCATATATACGTGTCGCGAACAAGCAATAATAGAGTGATTGCGGCGTGTGAACTCTATTGTTGCTTGCTGCCACAGTGCAAAGCTTTGTGCACATGCCATTTGGGCTTTCCGATCGCAACACGCTTACCTAACACTGACCTATGACGCTAATGCTTTTGGGGGGCTGCAATGGCTTAGTGTCCCTCTCCTAACTGGAAGGTTGGGTGTTAGATCCACGGCCACTGAGGAAATTGCTGTAGCGCTCCTTGGGCAAGAGTGTTCACCTCAATTGCCCTAGCAGGGGGCAAATTTCAGGCTTCAGCCTGCTGCTAACTGACGTCGCCAGAAATCAAATAAAAAAACAAAAAAATGCTAACCTAATGTTATCCTTAATGCTAAACCTAACCCCTAAACCTAAAGTTCAAAAAGTTTTCAAAAAATAAAAAATAAAATAAAGAAAAAGTGGTCCCATGAATCAAAATGTGCATCCACTACTACCAAAACAAAAGTTGCCAAGTTGAGAGCCAAACTGAAAAATTTTTACACAGCAGACCTTAAAACATATCTGCTATGCTATGATGTCGGTACCGTTTGAGTGATAAACTCGTCCTTTTATTCGAACCACGTCATGCAAGGCATATCCATAGCCATTACCTTCTACTTTATGCTACTTTGTTATTAACTTCCTGCATTTTCTGTTTTTGTGTGAACTTTGTGCCTGATTCTTTCCCATTATTTGGTTCAATGGCTTTCTGTATTTGAGTTTTCTATGATCCTTTTGGGTTGTCCAATAGTGCTGGGTATATTTGGTTTGTATGTGTAATTGTTCACGTCTTATTGTTGAAAACTACATAATGTAACATTGAAATTATTGCATGAAAAGTAATTACTGGCTAAGGATAATTTGATCAGCCAAAATTTTGGGAACTTGGCACAGTGAGATTTATTTCAATATGTAGCTTATGTTATTGCTTAAAAAACTTACAATTTTTTTAAAACAGAAAAATTAGCCTGGTTAATTTGTTTTTTCTACTTGTATGTCAGGCCATTATGGTAGCTGTGTAGTCAAAAGCATTGCAGAAAGGTTAAGTTCCATATTTGTATATAATCCCATTGTCTCTAAGTTATAATTTAGTACTGAATTTACTTTCTTTGTCTTGAACCCATTATGTATAGCAGTGGTGGCAAACCAGTCAGAGACCAAGAGCCACATTTCTTTACTATGTTACTGCAAAGAGCCACATCATACACATGGGCACACATTAACATCACCCCATCCCTTCTTCACTCACACACATACCTTTTCTGAGCTAGGTTTATTGTAAATATCACACCCCAACATGACAATGACAGAACTTTATAAGCCATTTATTGTTATGCATGTTATTTAGTGGGACCTTTGGTAATTACATAAGAGCCGCATGAAACCAGGAAAAGAGCCACATTGAGCTGTGGGTTGGCCACCCCTGGTATGTAACCTGTGTAGGATGTAGCCTATAGGTATGAAGGAGCAGACTTATTCAAATGTTGTAAGATTGTTTTTTTGAAATTTTACGCTGTACACTACTGACATTTTACTTGTGGTCAACGTGGACCTAGCACTTGGAGTATATTAGCAAGAGTTGTGATTTGCGACCCAATGATTACCAGGTTTATTTGTTTTCAAATAAATGTTATTGGTTAAAGATAAGCCTTTTTTTCAGTTGTAGGCTGCACTAATTAACAAATTTCATATTGTATTAACATTTTTTCACGACTTGCTTTCCATCTAAACTTGCTAAAAGCTTTATCATGCTCTTTGGTAAAACACTGCAAAGCTGTTGCCAAGGGTTTTTTCAAAATTTTTAACAAGCTGTTTTGTGTGTAACTTTATGTCAGAGATGGGAAACCTGTGGCCTGTTAGAACATTTAATATGGCCCGCATCAGAATTTTCATCACCTAAGATAGAACAAAACCTCATGCCAAAACGAAACTTCATCATAAGCAGATACTTAAAACAGTAAGTCAAAAGAAGTGTCTCTCATAGTTTTCTCTGCTTATTTTTCATAGGTAGACAAGGGCAAAGCTTTAAGATAAAATTAATTATTTTTGTGACCCACTGGTGACATTCCACAACATCTGTGGCACGTGATAGCAAGCAAGTAGGTTCCCTACCCTGGTATATATCACGGTTGAGAAAGATTTCCTGAATTTGGGATTTATAACAAATAAGTGTCCTTTGATAAAATTTTGCAGTATCAGCCAGTTCCTTTCTTATAAATTTTTATTGCTTAATGGCAAACCTTATGGAGCTTCAGGTTTTTACACATTGATATATGTTTGTGCACAGTCTTAACCCAAGCAATCAAGTGAGTTTTTTCCTTTGTTTATGCTTCAGGTTATATCTGAGGGGTACCGTAAAAATTTCAGTGAATTGATTGTGGTGAGAGTTAAAACAGCTTTTTTGGGCAATACATGAAATAAATATGTGCAAGGTTTAAATTCAGTTATTACTCCCTAAAACATGGTTTCTCAACATGTGAGCCATGGGCCACAGAAGAATTTTTGAGGGGCCATGGCCTCGTATTATTGAAATTGAATACATTTTACAAGTTGAACCCTAAATTGAAAACGTGGGTTGCTTCTGAGCTAGCAAGCTCAGCCTTCACAAGGATTGTACGCATGTTGTGTTATTAAATGGTTTTATTTGTTTTTATTTCTGCTTTGTACCTGGGCAAAAGTTGTCACATTGGAGAAGTTTGCACAGTTGGTGGGCCACGGACGCTCTGTTTATCAATTGGGTTACATGCTTAACTCTTTGGCGTCCGCTAGGATTCGGGGATTTTTGGAAAAAAAAGCCTAAACGCACGTGGCTTTGCGCGGGAATTTGTCCAGTCTGGTATGCTCTACAGACCTGGTAAAAGTCTCAACAGACGTGGCAAGTCTTCTAGTCTGCACTCGAAAAAAAATTTAAAAATTTTTTGCTTGGGGGTGTGGGTTTTTTGTGAGTGACGTCATAAGTGGAAGACTTTTAGGCCACCTTGGCCCACTTTGCCTGGCCCTGGGCACCAACCGTTAGGTGGTAGTATTTTGCTGAAGTTTTTACTAGAAACTTGGCTACAATCCGAGTCTTTTGATACTTTGGATGACCTGCTGGGGTTTCAGGTTCAAAAGTTGTGATGTAAGTTAGTAAAAATATTTGACTAATTAGCTAGTTAGTTAATTAATTTGTTTATTTTAGATCATAACTTTTGAACCAGAAATGTTAGAAAGTCAATCAAAGGCTCAAAAGACTCGGACTCGAGCCTAGTTTCCAATGAAAACTTCATCGAAACACTTTGGCCTAGTGGTTGGGCCCTAGGTCAGGCAACATGAGCCAAAATGACCCTAAAACTACTTCACTTATGACGTCAAGTCACAAAAAATCCGCATCCCCAACCAAAAAATTTTTTTTGAGTGCAATCTACTAGACTGGCCGATCCATTCGAGCCCTTGAACAGCTCTCTAGCGCAATCGACGGAGGAGCTAGGGCGTTGGTAAGGCAACTGAAAACTGCTGTTTTTTAGGCCGAAATTAAGTACGAATATATCGTAGACCGGTTCTCAAAGTGTTAAAAGGTTGAGAACCCCTGCCCTAAAATGTTTGTTTGTGTTTGTTTTAAGCTGTTCAAACATATGGTATAAATATAAACAACTGTGTAACTTCTAAATTATTTTAACCAATGTCCCAAAGTGAGTTTTTCTCAGAGCTTTTGTCAAAATAACAAAATTTATTTTTCTTTTTAGCTGTAGAAATTTATATGAAGCAAGTGCAAGCTAACTATTTCATCACATTTTTTCAAAGTATTGAAGTTATTATCTTGGGTCCTAGAAATTGTTATCCACAAAGATGATGGGTTTGATTACTTCAGCAATTTTTTGAAAATAAAAATCGATTGCAAGTAACAGTACACACCGTTTGGTTTCAGATCCATTGCCTTTGTGAAGACTAGTTAAGTGAATACAGATATGTGCTAGTGGGAAGCATTGTAAAACGAAGAAAGCAGAGCCCAGTCGACTGATTCCGTGAAAGCTTACAGCAAGCCTAGAGCTTTTAATGTTATTTTGGGTTCTTGACAGATGGATGTGTAGTTGTTCATGCAAGCACCATTTAGATGTTTTTTTATAACTAAGTATTGTGGTTAGTTGTTTGCATTATCTCAATGTAGTCCTGAAGAAAAATGCATTTTAACCAAGATGTTTCAGCATTTGCTCAAATGTTTTTTTGTGAGGTTATGCCCTTTTTCATCAAAACAGCACACTTAACTGAGATGACAAATATAGACAAGCTTCAGGCAAATTTGAGGAAGTGTCTTTGCAACAAGTTAATTGATTCAGAAGGAAGGCAGGTGTTGCTTTACTGTGTCTTCTGTATTGTCATATCTTTAGCCAACTGTGCAGTGCTGTGCATTTTTGAAAAAGCTACTGACATTATGATTGGGGCAATGCAAGTTGTCAGTGGACTTGTTCAATGTTCAAAGCTAAAATATCTTAAAATCACAAAGTGACTGCTTTAGTTACACTAAAGCTATTCTTTTTAAACCTTATTGAACTCATGGCCCACTTTTACAGACATAATTTTGGAGGCCCACATACGATACTGTGAAAAATGACAGAAATGTATCAACTTAATTGCAGATGCAGTATAACATGTCAACAACCAGTCAATGTTTTGCAGTTCAATAAGCAAGTAATTGTTGCATTCACAGGTTTTTTTTAAGGAAAATGTTAGGTACCCGATGTGAACCTGTAGGGACCCGATTTCTCTGATTATAGGGACCCGATTTTCTTTGATTCTAGGGACCCAATGATGATTTTCTCTGATTGTAGGGACCCGATTTTCAATTCTAGGGGCCCAAATCAGGTCCCTAAAATGCCATAAAAAACCTGCATTCAAATTATAAAAACAGTTTGTTTCTGGATGGTACAGGGAATTAAATCCCATTGTTCAAGCTTAAAATGCTACTTAGTAATAATCATCATCCATTGCTAGGTAATTACTTTTTGTAATGTAACATCTTGACCAGTTTTGTGGCCCACTTGAATCACTGTTTGAGAAATGTTGTATTGATGTATCCCTTGGTAATGCAATATTTGCTGTGTGCAGCACAAACTTTTTCATTATGTCACTTAATTCAAAGCAACTGTGTACAAATTACTCAATATGTGCAACAATAAAAGAATCTAAAATGGACTTGCTGGTAACAAGCCATGCTGTAAAACTTCAACTGTTTTTTTGCAGACCCAATGGATAAAACGGAAGCAGAAATGGTATTTGCAAGTGAGTGAATGTCATTCTCAGAAGTAAAAGTCAAACCTATGTGTTTAACACAAAACTACAGGGTGCCCTCCCACATGCAGAACCCATAAAAATTTGTTGAATCCTACTAAAATCCAACAAATTAAAGATTAAACTTCAGTCTGTGTATGATCATTCAAAAAATTTTCAGTTATCTTGGTAGCTTTGCATAAAAGTTATGTTCCAAAATATGCTCCGAATGGGTACAGTGGCATTGAGGTAAATGTGCCATCTCATTCAAAATTGTATGAGCTTAACCACATTGTTGTCCATAATTTCTATCCTTTTTAGAATTGGAAGCATATATGCCATCAATCCTACTTAGTTTTATTTGACTTATGTGCCTTGTCTGTCGTTTTCTGTGCTGTGGAATTGTTTTCCATACGTATATTGTGGTAATGTGTTCCCAACATTTTCGAAACATTGAATTGTAGATTTCTTCAAAAGTTATGATTTGTAGCTTTTTTGTTGGTTAGGTAATAGGTTATTCATTTAACTAGACCATTCCATCTCCAAATGTTGCGCTAAAGTTAAATGCTGCAAAATGTCAAAGTGTAATCATCATATATTTCGAATGCATTGTGGCATTTCCAAGCTGTTCCGTGTTTATGGAACTTATTGATAACGAATTGTGAGTTGATAGCATATCATGCTTATACAGGAAGGCAGCCTGCAGTGGCAGTCTTGCTCACTTCCTGCTGTTGTAGTTGTAAAACTCTTACTTACTTGGCAGCAATTTCTCATAGATAACCTCGACTTCGAAATATGCAGTAAATCATGCTCAATATGTAGCAGGTAGTATAACTCTACAGCCCTGATGTTTGAATTAACATACTGGACAAAGCTTGTACTTTTAGCGAATCTTTAATGGCATGAGGTTGTCATAAGAGTAGTTTCAGACAAGCTATTTAAAACACAGCTCACAAACGTACATGATAGAATATTTTGTTATGTTCGGCTCATCCCCAAGATGATAGGCGTTTTGCTGTCATGTGTAGGTTTTCAAGACCGGGGTAACCTGACAGGTTACAGCTTTTATTCACCCTGCAGCATTGCCTGATACCCAATCATTTACTGGGACTTCCTCCTTTCAATCGCATATCAGCAAATTGAGGAAAAGCAAGTGTTTTGTGGCGTTAGGTAAAATTCCAGGGAACTTTTAGAATGGTGCACTTCTCTAGAATTACCGTATATTTTTGTTACTTGTCCCGAATCAATGATCAATGGGCGCACTTTGCTTTTTCCTCATGTGTTTTAGCAAGTTTGCCAAATCCAGCAAGGTCTGCCCAGTGTATACGGACTGAACCGAAAGGATCAGTAGTACATTTATTAAAGCCATGCCACGAACAACCATTGGTTTTTTCGTTGTTCACGCACTCGTGTCATACGCTGGTCGTGCATGTTTAAGTTGTAAAACAAAAACTTCAGACTATTTAATGTTATAGTTGAAGTGCAATTGCTATAGTTCAAAATTAACAGGTTGTGAACGCGGTACATTTTAATAAGCGCTGTGAAGTGATTTGATGTTGCACAGCTTACCACAACCGATCTATGCCATCACACCCGAAAGCGTTGCAGCCTTCGCAAGATGATCATCTTTTAATTCAACCGAAGAAGCTTGTGAATCCCGTTTTAGAATCCCGAAGTCATCGCACAATGCAAAACGAGCTGAAACTTAATAATAAATTGTGAGTAGAATCCACAATATCTTTGTTACTGAAATTGGTCGGTTGTTTGTTTCGCTACTCGTGCACTATTTCGATAGAGTAGTTGTACGTGATTTTTGCTTTAATTTTATTAGCATAATGTTGTACATGTGTGACTGTAGTGGCAGTGTTAGTCCAGATGGGCTCGAAAAGTGCTCGGTATGTACATGTGGATGAGTCCTGATCCTTAACATCACCAGTAGTGTTGGTACCTTTTATTTCACGACTTATTAGGGCTTTTCGAGAAAGCTTCACCGTTTTCTCACGTATTTGGTTTGAGTTATTTGCCAAATTTACATTTCTCTATACGAGATTTTATTGACAGTATTGTGATGTTGTTGGGTTAATTTCACCCGTTGGAGACGAGAACTTTTAGCGAAAACCTGTGCTGTATCTAATTCTTCAGAATGCATACTATTTCTGTAAGGAGGAAACGTGTTCTAACAAGGTTTTCCTCGAAACTCCACAGTAAAGCCTACCTAGAAAAGAAAATGTGCTTCCCAACATTAAAGCGGTTGCCTTCGTTTTAGTAATGAGTATTCCAGAAAATTAATTTTTGCTTCCAATTAAACTGATGTCAGTGTTTTCAATACACTTGTTTTGTTTGTTCATTACGTCATTTCATTCTCGCTTGATGTAGCAGGTCTCCAGTTTTCGGTATTTTTTGGGTTTGTCGGGAAGGTTGTTACATCGTTTCGCTAAGTTTGGATTGCTTTGATTTTAATAATTGCATGTAGGTCCAACGACTACAAACTTTTTTGGCGAAAACATTCAAGCATTCCTGCAGCAATCATTTAGAAAAAAACTGTGGTTCCCAGAAATGTGAGGAAATGATTTGTGCAAGTCTCCATAAGGACGGCTCAGCTCTGCTCGCTAAGTGTTTTACAAGGAAGTCGATTTTGCGTCATTAACTTCTCTTCGGTCAGACTGTAAATTGCAAGCAAAAGCTTACGGGTGAAATCATAAACCAAAGCGAGACTTGAGAAAGCACGCGAACTGTAATTTCAAACACACGTTATGACCATAATGTTGTTTTCACCGAAGCCAAAAAGCAAACTAACGCCAATTAGGGCGGCTGACTTCAAGCAACCCCTGTGATTTAAAAAAAACTCTTCCTTTGAAAGTTGCATGAACAGGTGAAAATTTTCAAGTCGTATTTTCTGTGCTCTGCAAAATTCTGTTGATGGTGGTTTTTCTGTGCGCGTATCAACGTGTGACTAGTACTTAGTCACTTTGAATCACCTTAGTATGTTGTGCTGGAACATAGCGACCTTAGCGGGATGCCGGAACTCATACCCATAAATCAAACACACCTTCACATCAGTGTCTGTGTTTCTGCGTTGTAAACTGTGCATCAGATGACGGAGTTAGTCGCCCTGTCTGTTTTAAGTGGGCTTACATTTAACCGACTACGACCGAAAGTTTTTCAATTTTGTATAGTGAAGCAACTATCGACCGATGCTGACCGGCAATTGCGTCATAATAAAAAACTGAAAGACTTACCGGTCCGCGTCAAATGCAAACCAGGCTGCAACAGGTGCTACTGCCCACTCTTTTGCTAAGAGCATGTTTCCACCTTTCACACGAATTCGTTGCGACCGAACACGCACAGAACGCATTATGTGGATCGTTGTGTTCACTTGATGAGTTTTGTTTCATCCAACTAGTTAACATCCAACATATGCTAGTTTAATTTTCAGTACCTTGTAGAAGAAACACGTATGATTCTGCATTGAAATGGTTCTTGTAAGCACAAGTTTGAAATGGCATTGAAATGGTTCTTGTAACACATTGAAATGGTTCTTGTAAGCACAATAAATGGTTCTTGTAAGCACAAGAAATGGTTCTTGTAAGCACAAGTTGGCAAGTGGTTAATGCGAGTTGATTCGTGAATCACTTCACGACCCACTAAGCGTCGCTGGTCGAAAATGTTGCGAAAACTTCAAATCCAACTTGATGTTTGGCAAGCTATATGTTTACCTTAGTTTGTGATAGTATAATCATAAGTCTACTTCTGTAGCGCGTTTCACTCTTGACCTTCAACGGCTCCGCCAGTTCCGTTTGCCGACTTTCCGAGTCTTTATGTTGCACGCCATGTTATTTGCTCTGCCTTTGTACAGATCGTAAACATAACCTGCTACAACGTAAGTTCGTAAACATAACCTGCTACAACGTAAGTTCGTAAACATAACCTGCTACGACGTAATGCTCGTGTCTTCGCCCGATCGGATCGGAAGTGCGTCGGTCTGATTGGTCAAAACCTTCGCCCTCGTACGGGTCGTATACTTGCAGCATTGCATTTGCAACCGAAGTGCCGCAGGGATTCACCGCCGCTCATAGTCTCGTCTATGTATGCAGTTAAACGCAACATCATTATGCGACAAAGCTTTTTAGCTGCTATGGTGACTCATTATGTTTGAACACTGTCAAGTAGATTTTAACGCAAGCGCAGACATGAAAGAGAAAGAACATTTTATCTACTTATTCGAAATTCCGCGTGCAGCTGATACACCTGCTACAAAGGGAGTCGTTTGTACTGCAATGAAGCAGCCCTTCACGGTATTTGAGTGTGCGAGGGATTCTTCCAATTTTCTCAAAATTCATTGACCCACGACACTGTTGATTTCTTAACGTATTAATATTTCATGCTGCGAAATTTTCGTTTGCTCTTCAATTGACCGATCTCTGTACAGTTTTTATGAAGGATTTTGTGCCACAGATGTGCTGCAATTTACGGGATTTCAGTTTCGTTATAGGTGTTGGTTGTGTGATGCCATCAGCACAAGATTTTTTAGAGTTAGATTAGGCCTGATTTGTTTTTTTATGCCGTTGCCATCGCTTAACGCGTAAAACTTTTGATGTTTTTTTTTCTTGAAAAATACTCCAATCACATTTATCTTAAATCGAAGAAGTTAGGCAAGAACCAGTGGTGCGCTTCTAGGCTTATTGTCGGTAAAAAGAAAACACCCAGAATGCTTATCCTCCAAGTTCAATTTGTGTAGATAACTTCACTGTTCAGGATCTTCGCTCCTGACGTTTATCCATAGATACATTTCTTTGCTCTAAGATGACGGAGTTGGTGGCGCACAGAGTGGTGGGCACCAAGCTCGCAATACCTATGAAATAAATTATACTACTTTGCTGTTGGTTCTAAATGCTAACAGTGGTTTATGTAACATCGTACTAATGAAAAGACACTGAAGTAGCCGTCTGCGGACACATACATGATGCAGACGTTTTAAGGCTTCACTGCTAGAGGCTCATCAACAAAAACAACGATATATACGGCCACAATACCTTATTAGCAAAATCGTCAATGTAAAGCGAGACAAATGGCGTTTCATCATACATCAGGTAACTTCATGAAGTACTCAAGGATGCGCAACTGGTCCAAAACATATCGGAAGTGTATCTGCCATAGCACTTTTTGGCTTGGTGTAACAGACAACTGCACTAAAGCAAGTTGCTGCTTAGCTTCACTGTTTGTACTCGTATCTTCGCAACTGACTATAAAACGCGTGCCAAATTCAATAGTGTCTTGGGTAAACCGCATTTGCTTTTGTTTTCATCAATTTGCGCTATTTTTGAAAGTTAGTAGTCGGTTCAGCGTGTGTCAGATTGGGTCAAGCAAATGTAGGCTGCTTTTACGCTCAGCGACCTTTTCTGGAGCTGCCGAAACGGCGCTTTTAAGTGTTCAGAGACGTAGCATTGAATTGGTGCAGAACTGGAACATACGTAGAGAGTTCATGAAAGACCGCTTTGAGCTTATGAGCCGGAGCTTTATTACCACTTGGCCAATCTGCGGCCTTGATACATCGGCGTTTTTGCGCTGACAGTTATGAAACTACTCTGATTTTGAAAGGCTCGTTTTTGAACAAAGAAGAAGATTTTGAATGGTGTCACCAAGTAGTACAAAATCGTGAGGCATTGGTTCCCAGCTCCTCGACCTCAGCTCGATTTAAATTATTCCCCTACGTGCAATATCGCTGTCCTGTCCTGTTCTGCTATACTTCCTAGTTACAGGAAATTGTTTGCTGCGGTCAGTGATAACCGAGTATTTACGACTTCAACCGCACAACATCGGATTGAATTGATAGGTGTTGCTATTGTATTTTATTGCTCTTGCGGCGTTTCAGTGAAAGGGGTGTACAGTATATCACTTCTTTGTGATGGTCGACCAGTTTGTTTTATTGTCTTGCAAACACCTAGTTTTGTCACGAAATTCAGGTTGGATAGGAACTGTGGGAGAGAATTTTTTGCAAGCTTTTGGCCACGCCAGCGCGAGCGAACGTGCTGGAATAAAGAGTTGGCCAAATGTACTTAGCGCTGAGTTCTCGCATGAAACAGTCTGACTTTATTGATGAAATTCTATTGATGGTACTACAGTAAAACTTTTAAGAAGTGTGACAGAAAAATTGTACCTTGCAAACTCAGCTTTCCTTTCCATCCATGAATGTTTTATGTGTAACGCGACCAGCTGTGGTTGAATCATCACCAGCTAGTCGTTTCTTAAGTGGCGTCAGTTTTACTTTCAGCTTTCGTGAGCCCAGATTTACGGTCACAGCATGTGTCTGAGACTCCAGTTCGTGCGCTTCTTCTAAATCTTGCTATAGTTGTTCGTTTCATTTGTAAGCCATTGCTTGCAATTTTGAGGATTGAAGATGCGTAAAATACGTGAAATCGATTTCCTAGTAAAACAATTTGCTGATTGACTCGACTGCGTCACCTTTGTGAAGACTAATTACTTGCACATAGATATGTGCAAGTCCAAATCATCGCAAAGTTATGAAAGCAGAGCAAAGCAGGCAGATTCCTCGAAAGCTCACACCAAACCTAGAGCTTAAAAAAACTCATATCAAGTTGTGTGGGATTAGCTCACAGCTAATCCCACACGCCGCATAAATTTCTACAGCAAAAAAATACTTAAACTCTGAAAATTCTCTATCTCTCCGATGGAAGCGCTTTTTGTGATTCGTCGTCATCCCTTGTGTGGAAATACCAGTCTTTCCAGGCACCAGTGTTGTAGCTGTCGTTTCACTGTGAGGGACGGAGCTTTGGCTTTTCGATCTCTTCTCCATTCCAAATAGTGCCGTATAAAATGAACCCAAGATTATTGTCAATCTACACAAATTGTATGC
>Ga0210059_1007141_pt1 | contig 17810 bp, 11 predicted proteins | sample Ectturendosymbi2_FD_188042 | JGI IMG/M metagenome (GOLD analysis project Ga0210059, IMG submission 188042) | Ecteinascidia turbinata endosymbiont from Florida, USA - Sample 2 (SPAdes) (version 2) | ecosystem: Host-associated > Tunicates > Ascidians > Unclassified | place: Key West, Florida... | reverse complement strand
TTTTTCGCAGTGAATATCTGTTGTGATCATGCTTCTGATCATGAAATTGTTTTTATTTCAAACATGACAGTTGGTGTGGTTTTTCTCACTAAAAAGTATAAGCAGCCTCCAACACCAGTCACTTTTTCCTAAATGGGAAAAGAGTGGACTTTGCCGACCGAGTCAAATATCTTGATGTAGTCTCACTAATGGATGACAATGACACTCATAAGCAAGTTAAACCACTTAATTGTGCAGCAAACAAACTCAGAGGAACGTTTGCTCCGTGCTTTACTTAAAAAACACCCTGTTTTGTACTTAACATGCCAGTACCAATTGTGGTGCACGCACAGTGGTATCAAACGCCTCGGCATTGCCTACAACAACGCATACCAAATTTTGCAATACATCCCGAGGAAAAAAGTGTTCACTCATATCAAGTTACCTATTTCGTCGGGAGATTTGATGCCTTCATAGAAACAATTTGTGTTCAATGCGCAGTGATCACCCATTGTGATGTAACAAGACCGATGGTAATGACGCTACACGTGTCTAACCCAGTCGCCGAATTTAATGTTCGCCTATCCTGGGGTCAAAACACTTTCTACTTCCTTGCACTGATTTGTGCAGTTTGAAACATAAATTTATTTGCCAGCAAATGACTACGCAATACATTTTCTATCACAGTCCAATGTGTGACGCAATTTCTGTGCGAGCGCCATCTGAGCGTTTAGTGGCGTGTTCAGTCCGGATTCCGCCGTTCATTCGCAACAAGAAGGTTCCTGATAAAGCTTGGAGACCGAACATTAAATTTGGGTTAAACAAATTGTTTGGAGCATAACTAATTCACCAGGCTTTGCGGTTGGTGGCTGAGTAGCAAGTTAGTTTTTACAATTGCATTAAATCAGTTCAGCATTTTACTCGAATGACTTTTTCGCTGGCGCTTCAGTTGGATGCTTAGTTTGGTGTTTTAGTGATTACGAATGTGCATCGGGTTAAATTGTCAGATGGCTCTTGGCTTATCCACTGTGATGTCACTGTTGCTGCGATGATAGAATTCTTACTTTGTTTCTGTTGTTTCAGAAACCGTACTTGAGAACTGCTTCAGGCCCGTCGCCAGGAGTCAGCAGCAGGGGGGTGCAGATTCTAAAATACAGTATTGGATGTATGTAGCAACCGGGGGGCAAAACGTGAAATGGGGGAGCACCGATTTCAAATGGGGGACCCGAGCACCACCGGCCCCCCCGCTGGCGACGGCCATGAATTGCTTGCTGATGAAGTGTGATGATTTGTGACAATTGTTTGGGTTGATTTACTTCCCGCGTCCGTAAGCAATTTCTGTAAGGCAGTGATTCACAGCTTAGCCACAATAATCACTTTTTGGTGTAAGCTTGAATACATGTTACATGTCAGGTAACCGTAACCTAAAAGGTCCCCCTTCCTATAAATTAAAAAATTTAAGCCATTTTCGATGGAACTGATCGACAGATCGCGTATAAAATTAAGTTCTGAAAGAATCACCAAATTAGTGAAGTATAATTTTGAAATTAATCAAAAAAAGTTGGGCAACTTTTCAAAGATTCTTTTTAGATTAATGAAAGCTAAAATAGTGCAAATGTGTTTTAACATAAATACATATCTATCTAAATACCAAAAAAAATATAATTTTGGAAAATAATCTATAATGCACGTTTAAAAAGTAGGTCAACATTATATTCTTTCATAGACTTTTTCAAAAATGTAGCCTACAACGTATTTCGTTATAAAATATAATCTATAACAACTTTTCCAACTTTTTTGTCCGAGGGCCACAAAAACTAATACACAACAGTTCGAGGGCCGTATATCTTACATTTTATGTAATGCGATTGTTTCGAGCTGTGTTACATTGTACCAAACCAACAAATGTTTCATATAAGCATATTGTTTTTCATTATTAACAAAATATCTTTGCGGCCGGATTCAGTCCGCGGGCCGTAATTTGGAGACAACTGGTTTATAATATAGTTTTTCTTGCGATGTTTTAAGAGATCGCAACAATCTCTCGAATTTTTGCAACGGTCTCTCAAAATACACAAAAATCTCGCTTAACGACCAACTTCAAGTCTTAAAACAAACCCTGCCCGTGACGATATCAATGCGGGTCAAGTGTAGAACGCCTCTGGACTAGGGTTGCCAGATGGCCGGTATTTTACTGCTAATTTCGCAGAGGCCGGTATTTTGATAATCAGTACCCGAAGCCGGACTTTCGAAAAAATTTGCCGTAACTTTGAAAAGAACGCAGAATTTCTCAAATTATAGTGGCTCTAGTAGTGAATCTTGTAAGGACAGTTCCTTCAGTGAAGTTTATTTGCTGCTGTTGACGATCCTTTGCATTTTGATTGTCACGTCACACACACACACCGAAATGTAATGAGCCAGCCAAAATACGAGCAAATTATTAATTGTGGCTTGACAATACTCATTGTCTCTCTGTTTCCCCTGTGCCGCTCACAAACACAGTTTAGATCTCGTACCAGGGTTGCCAGATTGGCCTTTTCAGGCCAAATTTCAGAAATCTGGCCTCTTTTCAAATTGGTTGGCCTAAACAATTTTAGGTGTCCTTTTTTGGCCTCATCTGAAGCTGGCTGGCCTTAAAAAACGTATGTGGCCTTTTTACGTGGAAAAAGGTTCTTACGAAGGAAAATATGCTCTTCCATTTTTTTCGGCAACACATTTGCAAAACTTTTGTAATAACTGCTGCATCAGACGTCCGCATTCTCATATTGGTCATATTCGAGGGGTGTTAGATTCGAAATTAAGTTTTGCGTAATCACTGGAAATGTGTTCACTGTGCAGTGCGTTGTAAGCACCAAACAGTGTCAGCGCTTGCAGACAGGTCTGCGTCTAGAAATGCGATAATTAACGTCGAAGTGGAAGGGTTCTTATGATTATGATCGTGAGTATAAGTACAGGAGTGAATGGGAAAGACTTTCGTGCAGAAAGTTCACACGAAAGTTGCGGATGGATCAGTGTGAAAACTGTGGCACCATTTTACCCAAAGTGCGCAATTTCACAAACCATGAAAAGTCAGGGAAGATAAATGCTCCAGTACAATGCCAAGCAAGATTTAATCTTAATTTCGAAGAAAATTTTTTATATATTCTTTCGGTTTGGCCTTTTTATGGCCTCTTTTTAGCATTGTTTAGCTTTTCGTTGAAGTTTTCATCTGGCAACCTGTCTAGCACTGTAGACAAAATGGTCGGTATTTTTACAAAACGCATCTGGCAACCCTATAATCTGGACCGAGGGTTCGGTTCAACCAGGAGGCAATCCATTCCTGCGAAACTGATTTTGAACCAAAACATCAAAACACAAACCGGCCCACCAGCGACTGACGGACCCCTTGGTCTCACGTTTCGCCCATGTCTCCAGATTTTAAATGTCCAACCACCATAGCTCACTACAACAACGAAAACGCCAAATGGGGCAGCCACACCCCCTGTTCTACAGCACTGCCACCCCAAAGCACCCCACTCGAACGTGACGATGATACTCGTGACATCACGCAACAAAAACAACTTAAACATGGTCATAAAACCATCGCAAGGTGGCGCACGCGGACGTTTGTTGACTCGATTTTTATATTTTAGTGTTCGTTTTCGATGCTGGAAAAAACTAAAATGAGCACTGGCCTATGTTCACTCCTGTTAAACAACAAGGACTCTGTTCTTTGCTGCATTGAGAAGACAGCTACTCCGTCACACGCACTCATCTCGACAGGTCTTCCAGTGACTGAACTTCATGGCTGTGCACCTTGCGACGGTTGACCAACAAGCTCATCTGATCGAACACGATAGTACAGAAGCACGTGGGGTAAGTGTCGTTTTGTGTTAAGTGCTTGTTCATAACGATTTGATAACAATACAAGAGTTGGCTAAAAACAACAGTTTATACACCGACGTCATGCGTCACAAACGACTCATTCTTGCATCATAGCCGACGTCGCACACGACATGAAATAGTTTCAAGCCAATACTTAATATTCCGCTTTGCTTTGAAACTGTGTCCACAACACACAACGATTCAAACAACAAATCCCGTCGTCCCCAAAAAACTAGTTATTTTAGCCCAAATATTTCCGGCGTCAGATCTTTGCAGATCTAACCTTGCATAAGAATGCTTCATCAACAACCTTTTGGTGCCCCTGGTCCACCCCCCGTTATTCACACGTCATAAAACATAGATCTGTTCATTGGACTGATCAAGAGCTGACGGGACGGAGGAAAAGTTGGAAAAGGTCTTCAATATAATCAGCAACAAAAGTAGCACCAGAAGCTCGGAATACACAAAACATATGTTTGGTCAGCGTAAAAAAGGCGATCTGTTGGTCGAGCTACGAAGTATGAGCAGCCGGGGTTAAGAAACGCTAAAGCAATACATGAAAAATGGCAACGCACGTGATCTACAGAGTCAAGGTCGGGTTATCGCCCAACGTGTCTTTACTGCGCTGCGCTCGAACAGAGTCACGTCCCTGCTTCGCTTTCCTCGGGTTGTCGCTGCGATTATCGTGCGTCAGGTATGGGGAGGAGGAGGGGATGCTGGGGGAGCTTCCGCGCACCCCCTCACTCTGTCTGTGCAGCGACGAGGGGGAGGATTTTCCTCCCCTCTGCTCGGCGCTGTCTCCGCTCCTTTCCGACAGACGCGCCCTGGATGACGTCAGATCCTTGATGATGTCAGCGTCGTCATCGTCACCGGAATCGTACCCCTGATGTTGGGGGGAGGTCGAAGCTTGGCTGAGGTGGTCCTGGGACCTGGATCTTGGGGGGGCGATGCTATTCCGCATGCTGGCGGGCTTGACGGTGATGATGAGATTCGAACTGTTGGCGACCATCATGTCTGTGACCTGCAAGTACGTCACAAGGAACACGATATTCAAACAACAACATTAGTTGTAATTAAACAGTTCCTGATGAAGCTGTCTATCGTAAAGAATCCTTTCCCAACAAAGAATCAGACATTAAGATCTTACAAAGTACAGTAGAATTTGTCTAATTCGTCTCCTCAAGGTGAAGGGATTAGAAAAATGTGACGAATTAGGGCTAGGCGAAGTGACGAATTATGCGAACAGGTGAAAGCTCTATCATAGAAGCTCGTATACTTTATCATAGTAACTCGTATACACACATAGTGCTTTTATTTGCAGTAAAATACAACTTTATGACGTTATGGTTGTTTACTAAATTATACTCTTTAATTGCTCTATTCTATCTAGACTCCTGAATTTAATCTAGCACGTTTGAAATCTTTAATAAACTTTAAAGACTTCCCACGTTCTCTCAATGGGGAGTCGCGTCGCGCTTCGAACCTCGTGTATAAATTCGATAAACAAATTGCGAGGTGCAACAATTCTCAGATAAAGATCCTTAGTTTGTTTGAATTCCCACACGTACTAGCTGCTTAGACATCAAAAGGGAAACTGCAAATGACGAAGTAGACCAGCTATGTCCAACCCTCGGCCCAGTCGAAGGTTTTGTGCGGCCCAATTGAGGTTTCAGTTGCAGTGAAAGTATCCTACGTATACTGACAACCAGTCCTTATTTCGATAATCTTGAATTTAATATTTTTGATGCAGGCAGTTCTCAATGCCACTTTGCCGCGTCTGTTACCACTGCAGTTAGGATTCGAACGCTTTCAGTACATTAGCTTAAGCTAAATTTAGTTTGCTGAGATCAAAGTAAGCCATTCAATGTGCGGCCCTGGTTAAGACAGTGACATAAATTTTGGCTCAGTAAGCCATTTGGGTTGGACATAGCTGAATTAGACGAACAAAACGCTTCTCAGAGACAGAAAGAGGTGACGAATTGAGCAAACTGACGAATTAGACGAACAGAAATGTACACAAAAGATAGGAATTCTGCCGGGACCGACGAAAAAGTAACGTATTGAGCGAATTAGTGAATTAGACGAGTTCTACTGTCTATATTGCGCCTACGAAGTAGGCATCGTCAGCTCTTAGTCAAACAGAATCTTCCTGATGACGGTGTGTCAATGATGTCATTAATCACGGAATTTTCTACGTCAACCAAAAAGGCACGTTGATCGACAGAAGTTTTGTAAAGTACGCGACACTGAAAAAACGCAACCCCATGTTCCGTTCAATATTGAGGCGTTTTGTGAACAAAGTATGTCTTCGTGAAATTTATCGATTGTTTAAAATCGATCACGGAAGCGATGATGGAGTGATTGCTGCGAATTGGAAATTCGAAGTTGAAACTATCCATTAAATCAAACCCAACTGCTGGCAACAAGCAGCTGGAATTGGAAGCTGTTTTGAAAAATGCAGCTTGCATCCAGTGCACTCCCATGCAAGGCTGAGTCACGTAACTGCGAACTTACTGCCGGAGCAACTGCAGCGCGCACATATGCACGCACGACATCTCGCGTTAGAACGCTCGCTGAATTCGAAAAGTATATTCGGAATTTTACGAAACGTCGAGCATGTTTATTGACGACCTCCTGCACATTTATTTAATCACCGCTCAAGCGTTGAAGCTCCAGCTGCATCAGCGACATCATTTAAACCAGTTTTTCCCAAACTGTGTGCAGCAGCACACTGGTGTGCCGCTGAAGAGGCTGAAGTGTGGCGCGAATGTTTTATGTTTTGAAAAAACCTTCTGTATGTTACATCACTTCCGTTACAAAGTCTGTGAAGAGTAGGTTTTTATAAAGTAGGTGCGCCGCGGCCAAATCTAGTGTTTATTATAGTGTGCCGTAACTAAATAAAGTTTGAAAAGCGCTGATTTAAACGGATGTTACGTCGTGTGCAAACACTGATGTTTAGCCGTGTGCAAAAACTGATGTTACGCCGTGTGCCGGTACCAACCTGATCTAATGACTTCCCGTTGACTTCAATGCCATTAACTTCAAGAACTTCGTCGTTAACAGCGAGCAGTCCGGTCATTTCAGCCAACCCTCCTTGGACCAAACGGGAAATGAATATCCCTGGAACTTTTTCCAGCCCATTGTCAGACATCCTCAGGCTAACCCCGTCACGGATGAAGAACCCTGGACACAGTTTTACAGATGCACAGAGAAAAACTATACAAAAAAATCATTCCATAAAATTAGACAAGTTCAACGTGAAAGAAAAACGGTTGAAATCGGGCAACTTTCCGTGTTCTTTACAAAAAGTGAATGAAACTCAATACACAGTAGTGATACACACCGTTGACAACTAGCAGCACGCCTAGCTTCATTACGTAAGTTGAACTCAGGAATGCTGGGATGGATAAATGCTGTAGAACGCATGTTAGATCTTTATCAAAAACTTTGTGTGCGTAGTTGTATTAATCCAATACGAGTTTGTTTGAAATGAATAGCAACTCACTATCCAGTTATTTAACCAGTGGTTAAAATCAATAAAGCGTTTCTAATATATTATTCTTAGTCAAACCTGGCTTGCTTACAAACACGAAGCCTTCACGTACATTGTAACATTGCCAGCCACCCCTATCTGGTACATGGCATGTAGGTCAATTCATATGCATTTTGTGTGATATAAACCACATTTAAACCACACACGCAGTGGCCAGACACCTGAGTTTGAAACTTGCGATAAAGCATGCGCTTGATAAGGCTGGGCATTAGTCGCTAGAGCGAGATCGTTCGCACAGCTGAAGGTTGCGCGTGAAAGCCCAGGCCGAAGCTCCCTTCAGCGTTGGAGTCGTTATATTCACGTCTGGTTATGGACTATAATCTTGCGGTTCAGTTTCGTTTATACTCGTTTTCTGTACTCCTTCCTGGAGTGTAGAGTGGTCTGCGGCGCCCATCTCCGCTTGCTTGCGTCGTGGTCCACGCGGCTGCTTTAGCAGTGAATGTTGCACTGTGGTGGCAAGGTCAAAGGTCAATGACAGCACCGCGCGTGAAGCTTTCCCTTGCACCCTCCCATTAATGCCGAGCACGAGGCTGGACAGGCCGCAAGTACCGTTTTCAAGTCTTCAGTATGACCCGACCAGGAATCGAACCCAGCCTTCCAGGTTTGGTGGTGCGTGCTCAACCAACTGCATCGCTTCCTCTTAGCCGGTCACAATTTGACAGTCGTTAATTAAAATGTTTTTCATAACCAACTCAGGTGAACTTACCAAGCGGTTTATTAACGCCATGGTTGTGCAAGCGAACTCGACGTAAGGTTTCCGGCAGAATGTCAACATCAATTATGGCGGAAACTGGTCTGAAATCTTCAGGAAAGCTGATTTTAGGCACAGTTTTTTTGCCTTTCTTTTTCCTGACAGTTGATTGGCCGAATCCATTCATCAGATTAAGATTGTCTGACAAGATACACACAGAAACGGTTTAATGTTGGCACAAGTACCTGATGGTGCATGGCAAATAACTGATGGTGCATGACAAAATGACTGATGGTGCATGACAAATAACTGATGGTGCATGACAAAATGACGCTGAATTACAAACAAGTGACGCTGTATGTCACACCCCATGTGAGACAATGCCCTGATTCAATGTGCCAAGCAGAAGATTTTGATTACATTTACACTACATTTCTGATTATTGAATCCTCAAATTTATCACGGCACAAGTTCAATAAACCTTGAGCACTGAAAGTAAAGTGCACAACGTGTGGTTGGCGAGTTAACTGCTTGACTTACACTGAATGATTGCCAGCACTTAGCAGGACCTTTTGCAAGAACTGCCAAGAGTAAGTTTCTTAAGCTTAAGCTAAATGCTGCAAATAACTTAGGTGCCATAAAATGAGTTTCGTGTCATTTCCATTGAAAGAAAATTCTCTGCTGTGACATCAATCCCTAGCAGTGTGTTTTTCTGTGTGAACCTATAGTGATTTTAATGTGACATAGAATCATTAAAACACAATAATACAATTATTAAAAGAACTCATAAAAGCTTTTTCACTGCAGACACATTACTTAAAAGTATGCTCATTCTAATGAAAACACTGGATTACAAAAATCTAATGAATGCTTACCAAAATGAAAAAACTGGTGTACCTTTTCTGTGAATGTATATCCTCATTAAGCCTGAACTACATGATTGTTTAGCTTTTGCAAAGTTTTCATCATTGTTTATTGGAAGCAGATCACTATGTACAGGGTCTGTGTAAGTGATAACAAAGTCAAGTGTTCCAAGATGATGCAGAGTCTGAAGGCGATAAAAAAAGTCTTCGAAGTTTTCCTTTTCAACTTCAATAGGAAATCGTCTGAATTCTGCCTGATACTGTGGGAATAAATAAAAATGTGATCAAACTGATATAATAAGCAGCATCATGGGCACACTTCTGTTGTAAAATGTGAGGGGGACAGCTTGGTATGAAACCAATATAGTCATCGGGTCGATGCAGAAATGACATTTTATATATGCAGATTCCCCATCTTATTTCTAGAGGTGTTTTGAGAGCAAAACTAATCATGCTTTGTTTGTCCTTGCAGATGATTTACATATTAGTATACTTAAATTTGTTGCTGCACACAGTACTGGAGTTCAGCCTGCTTCCATTAATGTCGTATTTGGATGTAAACATTCACAGCAATATAGGAGAACACATGATTTGGGTTTTATCAGAGCTGTCAGTTTGAGTGCACGAAATGCTGAATTGCATTGGTCACACGTGCACATCACTCTTACAGTAGAACGCTTCAGTTTTCATGCATTTTTTTTACTCTTACAGTAGAACGCTTTCATGCACAAAACGTTACAAACATCACTTTTATTTTTGAAACCTCTCCAAATACAAAACCTAAAGAGAAAAAAGTGGGGGGACATGGCATATTATGTTCCCCCATCTGAAAAAGTGGGGGGGACACGTCCCCGTGTCCCCCACCAAATTGCACCCATAAGCAGTGTTATTATAAAACCAAATTTCAGTTGCACTTTGTGATAAGCAAGCTGCAGAAATCTCATGAGAGTTTCAGTACTTAATGAGCTTTTACTCAAAGTACATATCAACTTAAAGTGATGGGCCTCATAAGCTTCATAAAAGTTGCATCATGAAATCAAACTTTTTATGAAACTCTGTAAGAACAGCAATGAAAAAATGATTAGAGATTGTGGAACTCAGAAACATACTCATGGTGAAATGCTACTAGACATGGTTAGGTCTGGGGATCCAGCATGTTATGCTTGAGATTAGAATGAGAAAACGATTGAAAGTGATTCTAACAATGCCAGACAAACTTTATGGTTGATGTTAAAAAATGGCAGTAATGGAGAAGCAACAAAAAATTTTTTTGAAATCATTCTACACAGCCAGTGATGTTCGTTCACTGAAGTTTTTTTTTATTACCTTGAGGTTAGAAAGCATTTCCTATAAGGAAGAACATTTTTTCAAGTTGCTCCCATGTGTCACTGTACTTTGCACTCACGAACTTCTTTGTGGCTTAAGTGCAATGATACCCAAAAGTTACTTACAGAACAGAAGGTGATCGGCAAAAACCCTCGCTGTCACAAATTAAACAGAAAACTTCAATAGCAATTAATCATCAAATATGGTTTAAAAATATGCATGTTCCACAACTCAAACTTTTGGTCTTCAGGTTCATCTTAAAACTTGCTGTTTTGAAATTAACAGATTTGGGACTATACAGTATGTATAGCTGAAAATCATTACGAATTAGAAACCAGGAAATAGACGGAGTGGCAAATTTATGGTGTGTTTTGCATGAGGAGAAACACCAAAACAAATAGCACAAACATTGCTGGTCACAAAATGTGCTAATGGACACAACAGAGAAACGAATCACCGAGACCCGAAAAGCAGTTTCATACAATAAAAACAGTCAAATAAGATTATGGTTGCAGACCAACTCTGAGTCAAACTTACTGCACATTCCACAGGAACTAAATGCCAACTTTTATTTATATACATAAACAATTTCTTTTCAGGCAGCCTGGCTTATTGTATGCATTTGATGAAATCAGCAACAAGTTTGATTTCAATTCTTTTCCTCAAAACTCTTATTATAATCTTTCTAAAATGTTGATCTGCCAATCTTTCAATTCAGAAAAACCACTAATTTACAGTTTCATAGTGTTACCAACTTTCAAAACCAGAGTATCACAAATTTTTGGTATCAGAAAACTAGCAATTGCTGAGTGGACATTGCAGTCATTTGATTATCTCTCTGTCATGACACCTGTGCTTCATATTCTTTCATGATTTATTGCTTTTTATTGTGGCAAGAATAAAACTTACCTTAGAGCAGGAGTTCTGAACCTTTTTTACTTAGACATTCCTAAAAAACAGTTCTGACTTCACCTTCATACATTTCATAATCAAGAACAAACTTTATCGTGTTCACTGCCAGCGTACGAATACATCGTACTTGAAATCAGCCTAAAATCAAGCAGATTTTGGTTGTCTTACCAACCACATAGCTCCTCAGCCAATTGCCCTAGTGAGCTGTTCAAGGCCTCAAATGACTTGGCAAGTCTTCGAGTCTGTAATGAAAACAAAAATTTTTTGGTTTGACTTTCTCGCATTTCTGGTTCAAAAGTTATGGCCTAAAAACAACAAACTTATTATTAGTGAATTAATTACTTTTTTGTTGTTTTTAGGTCATACGTTTTGAACCTGAAACCTCAGCGAGTCATCTGAAGTATCAAAAGACTCAAATTTTAGCCTAGTTTGCAATAAAAAACAGAGCAAAATACTACACTCTAGAACAGGGGTCACCAACATGGTGCTCAAGGGCACCAGGTTGCCCGAAAGGACCACGTTTGTCGCCCGCGGGCCTGTTTTGAAATAGCATTAAGATGATGAGTATCGTCACATAGATTAACATCATTAATGATAAGTTGATAACATAATTGAACTAAATTTATTATTTCAGAAGTGTGTATCAAACTAGTAGCACTTAGCGTTAATCGGTACCCAAAAAGTAGCTCAAAGTTACATAAAGGTTGGTGACCCCTGATCTAGCTGTTTGGGCCAGATGAAGTGGGCCAAAAAGGCCTAAAACTACTCCACTTACCATATTTACTCGATTGTGAGCTGCGACTTAAGAAGTTTTCTTCATCATTTTGTTCGGCTTATATTTTTTCTTTAGCATATCAAAATGTCTACATGATGCCCAGTTTTGTTTGGCTATGTTTTGTTGACCAAACCTTCTTTTCCCTCATCAGCATCATGTACACATCCGTCACAGTCAAAGGATGGTGATGAACAGAAGGGAGTTGTTGCGGTGAATCATCATTACCAGGGTTGCTAATCAAGCACGAAGCATGCTATGCACAAAAGTATCTCAGAGGCTTAGGTAACTTATGGTGAATGTGGCTTACAATCAAGGGTGGCTTACATTAATTTTTGAACACCATTTTGCACAGCTTACAATTGAGTAAATACAGTATGACATCACTCACAAAAAATCTAAAACCCAAAAAATTTTTTTTATTGCAGACTCAAAGACTTGCTGAGTCTTTTGAGGGTTTGAACAACTCTCTAACGCAATCAGTGGCGGAGTTATGCCCATGCAAAGACACATGCAAACTCATTGTTTTACACTCAAACTACACTGGCTTCAAAGGTGTTAAAAAGTTTAGAAGAAAACTTATGTTTTTAGTATGTAAAGAAAATTGAACATATAGACAAGGATGACACATATTAACATTTCAATATACTGTTGCGATTGGAAAAGCTTGAGCAGCATGTTTGCAAAGCTTCGCGCTGTGGCAGCAAGCAACAATAGAGTTCACATGCCATGATCACTCTATTGCTTGTTCGCGCCACGTATACATATTGTTGTTCTTCACGCACATCCCGTTCGTGGTGAATCACACATTCAATGCAACTGGAGAGGTTGCAACAATACTACACAAAAATTACTGGTAATCATTTGCTTGAAATACAACAAAATAAGATCCAAAGGCTGATTTAATTTCAAAGACTGCTTATGTAATTCAATTCAATGACTCTTTTGTTTATGTTCTTTACTAAATGAGTTTTTTTTTTAATGTGGACCTACATTGCAGATAGCAACACACATGTCTGCCAGTGCATTCAAGTGATTTCTGTAATTTGTCTTAACACCTTTGCAGCCACGGGGCCCAGGACCCGGTAACTTTGGCCAAAAATCCCCAAACCTACCCCACTATGTCACCACTCACACAAAAAAAAAAACAACACTTAGAATTTTTTTCATTGCAAACGAGAAGACTTGAGTCTTTTGAGGGTTTGAATAGCTTTCCAGCACAATCAAACGGCGAGTCATGGAATTGCAAAGTGGCACAAAAATGTGGGATCAATAAGCCATGGAATTGCAAAGTGGCATGAAAATATGGGATTGACAAGTCATGGAAATGCAAAGTGGCACGAAAATATGGGATAGAGGAGTCATGGAATTGCAAAGTGGCACGAAAATATGGGATTTGCAGGTGAATCCACCTGGCAGCCAAGGTGTTGATAGACAAAGGAGTGCTATATCCTGGCTTGCATATGTACATTGTTGCAAATGGAATGAGCACAGCTCGTGCAGTTTCCCAATGTTTTGGAAACATAACCATAGCCGAAAACCAATTCTCTTCCAAAGTTTTTTCTCAAAATGCATTTAGGATCATAATTTCAACACAACTCCTAAATTTTCTTTCAAATCACTATCATCCAATAATTTAAAACATATTGAATGAGTATAGAATCATCTTCCATTCTTCAGAAGTTTCCATTTTTCCCTATGTCAAGTTATATAGCTATTAAATGACATGGACAACACTTCTGAACGGGCTACAATTTCTTCACAAACACTAAGAATCAAAAGAATTATTGCCATCAACTGTTTCAAGTGAAGGAACATCAGAATAATTCCTTCTTTGCGCTCGTTGACGCCACAAAGACAACTTATCTTTGAATGCATTTACCTTTTCATTGATATTCAGTATGTTTATTCAGACCATTCACATGTGAGTGAATGTGTCACTCAATTGCACTTGGATTTGGTTAATTCCTGCAATTCCAACTCTTCAAACAGATCGTGTTGTGATGTATCTCTAGACTTTTGATTTTTCTCGTAGCTCAAAGAAGCGATTGAAAACCCTGCAATGTGGGAGCTAGCAAAATTCTGCAGAACGGTAAAACTATGCTCATTTCTAAGATATTAACATGGAAATGACCTTCACCACATGGTGGCAGTCAGCTGTCTTGGCTGAAACTCGTGAAGGCCAGGTCTGGGTTGGTGCCGACGTTCCATCAGTGAGAAGAAGCTGGCTGTTTCCTTTGGGTTATACAACAGTCCAAGGTGACATCATAAGTGGAGGACTATTGGGCCACCTTGGCCCACACCGTTGGATGGTAGTATTTCGCTGAAGTTTTTATTGGAAACTAGGCTACAATATGAGTCTTTTGATACTTTGGATGACCTGCTGGGGTTTCGGGTTCAAAAGTTATGATCTAAGGCGAAGGTTTTCAACCTATGGGCCATGATGCTGTTTTCAGTGGGCCACAGAGCTTTTCTACCATAAACTCAATTTCTACCATAAACTCAAAATTGCGTGTTACAACTTTTCTTTCTTTATCTTGGTGAAACTTACAACCGTACATTAAACACTATTGTGGTAAAATGCTTCAAATCTGAACCATTTCTGTTAAACAGTTTCAAATTAACTTTTCAATCTAATGACAATGCTAGAAATCTGGGTCAACGCCATTTCTTACTAATTTAGTAGGCCATGAGCAAAAGAAATAGGCCAACGCCATTTCTTACTAATTTAGTGGGCCATGAGCAAAAAAAGGCTGAAAACCCCTGATCTAAGGTAATAAAAAAAATTTGACTAATGACTTAATTAGATAATTAATTAATTTGTTTATTTTAGATCATAACTTTTGAACCAGAAAAGCCAGAAAGTCGATCAAAGGCTCAAAAGACTCGGCTTAGTTTCTAATGAAAACTTCAGCAAAATACTTTGGCTTTGCGGTTGCGCCCTAGGCCAGGTAACATGAGCCAAAATGGCCCAAAAACTACTTCACTTATGACGTCATTCACAAAAAATCTGCAACCCCCAACCAAACATTATTTTCCAGTGCTGTCTAGAAGACTGGCAGATCTGTTTGACCCCTTGAACAGCTCTCTAGTGCAATTGGCAGAGGAGCTATGGCATTGGTAAGGCAACTGACAACTGCTGGTTTTAGGCCAATTTCAAAGTACGAATATATCGTACCCCGACTCTCAAAGTGTTAATAACTACAGTAGAGTCAAACCTGAGAACATCATAAAGGCAAAGCACTATATGCACAATCATAATGGACAGAGCATTTACCAAACCAAGTAATTGCTCTAAGACCACATTTCTTGCCTTCCCACGCCTAGTCTACTCAATGTGCAATCGTATAGTACTGTGCAAAACAACACTATGTCAGAAACCACATCGCATCACCCAGTCAGTCAAACTCCATTCTTTCAATAGGAAAACTGCAGCTTACTTGAATTTGGTAACAAATGGCCCAACGATCATAACAGTGATATCACTAAATCATCGCATCAAGTTTCACGACGACAACAAATAATTAATTGCAAGTTGCTGTCAACTTTGACCCAGTTAATTTTCGTCATGAACTGTCACAAATCCCTTCAACCCTTGTGTTATTAATACCAAAATAGCTTTGAAACAAGTTTTCATGGCCTTCAGTAAAGCATTGCCAAACCATTGTTTCACAGGCAAAAATATGGCAGTCTGTTATCATGTGTTTTATGAGCTTTGGTTAGTACCATAGTAGGCCCACTGTTAAGTGTGCTCTGTTGTAAAAATACTGAAAATATGACTGTTGCGAGACAATTTACGTAGGAATTAACAACTAGCTGTAAGTTGCAAAATGTGCTAGTCGTGTTTTTAAGTCAGTTCGAGTTTTTGTGAATATAGCTGTACTGTGTTCATCTGACTTACGACAGAGTGCAACAGAACAGTAGGTTAGGAAAGGAGCAACTTAGACCAGCAAGTAAGCCCACACACACAATCCTGGCTAAATTAAGAAGTCCAAAAAACCTATTTCGCCACCTGTTGTTCGAGGTAGACACAGTTAGAAATCCCGCTAATATTTTGGATAGACAAATCAGAATGAAATCTTTAAATTTAAACCCAGAAGGAATAGCAAAAAAGATTTTGGTATGGGTGAAAAATATCATGTCGTTGGGTTGCCAAACGCACAACTTGAAAACAAGGCTGTAATCTTCAAACGTTGAACAGAAAAATTTAAAAAAATCAAATGTCTATGAAGACATTCTGTTGTGGAGATTATGCCGTAGAAAGTTAGATTTGAAATGTCTTTTTGCCAGCTAAATAGCATAAGCAAATGCGATTCCACCATCCAGGAACGTCTCGTCAACCTCCAAAGCGACTATGAAGCTTGTGTTTTATATCATACACACGGATGGTGAAATTTTAGGATCAAGTGCAGTGAGCCTTTTCCAGAACATAGGGGAAAAATCAAGCTAATATACTGGGGCTTCCCACAACGTATTTTCCTGAGCAAGGTTTTGCCAAGTACTGCACACGCACAATAAATACAGCTATTGCCTTAACATGAAAAAGATCGGCAAAACGCCACATGACTTAAAGTGACCAACTTGCAACCAGCTTTGAAAAAGCTTGCAGAAAAACACCATCGCAAGGTTCACATAAGTTGGAATCAGGTGTTTCTTTGGAAATGAATAGCATTTATGCTACAAATGCATTTGATTTGTTTTGTGCAAACTAGATTGCCCTTTTATATTTCATTAGCACTGAATTATTTTCAAAACAAAATAATCTTTTCACACAACCCAAAAATTATAGGAAGGGGGCAATTTTGAAGAAAAGTTCCTGTAGGAGGGCGATTGTACAAAAAAGGTTGAAGACCACTGTTTTAGATCATAACGTTTGACCCAAAAAATGTAGAAAGCCGATCAAAGGCTCAAAAGACTTGGACTCAAGCCTAGTTTCCAATAAAAAATTAAATGAAATATTTTGGCCTAGCGGTTGGGCCCTACGCCAGGTAACATGAGCCAAAATGGCCCCAAAACTACTTCACTTATGACATCAGTCACAAAAATTCTGCAACCCCCAACCAAAAAATTTTTTTCTAGTGCAGACTAGAAGACTTGCTGAATCTTTTGAGGATTTGAACAGCTCTCTACCGCTATCGGTGGAGGAGTTATGGCATTGATAAGGCAACAGAAAACTGCTGGTTTTAGGCAGATTTCCAGGTACGATACATTCGTAGATCTTGCACTATGACAGTGTACTATGTATTGTTATACACAGCTGCAGCAATTTTTTTTTTTTTTCTAATTTTTTTTTTTTTCTAACATATGGATTTGGGTTGTTAGTTGAAGTTTGCACAACTAAAGAATAAGTGGGAACAGGACTATTCCTTTCATTTTATTGTGTTGGATGAAACTGGTGGACGTTTTGTGTACCCTTGATAGCATAAGATTGGTCAAATGAAGCTGCATTGTCTCTTGCAACTGCAAATAGTTTGACTTGAAAAACTAACATAATACTTTGAAATTTGATGTTACAGATTGACCAAGTACCCTTTGCAAGTACCCTTGTTTAATCTTTCCCTGGTTAATCTTTTAATTTTTTGAAGGAATGATCTTGTTTGTTAGCATTTGGCAGTTATGATTTTATATAATATTTTATTTTTTACATTTTAGGGAGAACCTGATAGATAGAACACCACCTCAGTAAAATTAAAAATTAATTAAACAAAGCTCATAAAATAATTTTTTTTCCCGTTCATTATACATGGAATTACTATGATCAAACTTCTGAAAACTGTTTTATCTTCAACATATTATCAGAAACGTGTATCATGTCAAACAAATTAATAAAAGTTGAGGATAGAAATTATT
>Ga0210059_1007139_pt1 | contig 17812 bp, 14 predicted proteins | sample Ectturendosymbi2_FD_188042 | JGI IMG/M metagenome (GOLD analysis project Ga0210059, IMG submission 188042) | Ecteinascidia turbinata endosymbiont from Florida, USA - Sample 2 (SPAdes) (version 2) | ecosystem: Host-associated > Tunicates > Ascidians > Unclassified | place: Key West, Florida... | reverse complement strand
ATCATCCCCACAACTCTGTTGTCATTCACAAAAGCACAAAAATGGTTTGTCATACCAGGGTTTTTTTTAAGAAAAATGTCAGGTACCCAGTATGGACCTGTAGGGACCCGATTTCTCTGATTCAAGGGACTCGATTTTTCCTTATTCCAGGAACCCCATGATAATTTTCTGATTCTAAGGATCCGATTTTGAATTCTAGGGACCCGAATCGGGTCCCTAAACGCCTTTAAAAAACCCTGGTCATACAGTAATGTATTACAAAATCGGTGTTTGCACATCACCAACCAACATTGAGAGGAGCAAAACACTTCAACTGCACTTCTTACTTTTTGTATGCTTGGTTCGTATACATTCCCCACACATTTTTTCTTTCACTACACAAAGGCAATACTGATGAGGCGCGATCACTGAAACAACGCACCAACAACTACTGCGGTTGTTCTCCATCATGCAGGAGCGTTGAATAATTGAGGAAAAATGAAGATTTGTAAAAAAACATCAGACATTTGAAGCGAACGAATAAAAAAGTTGGATGAAGATGTGCATCGTATAAAAAATCGATACAAATCGTTTCTCAGAGCGTATCAAATGTCCTGACACAATGGCTAACCTGGTGTGGACGAACACTTGCATTTCTGGGTATGTAATGCATAATTCGATAGGCATTGTTATATGCAGCACGTAAGCGCTTCATACTAGTCTGTGTGTATTTGCTCCACAATTGGCAAGCATACATTGGCATGCAATAGGCACGAAATAAAGTGTTTTTACTGCAGGTGAGCACTGATCAAAAGTGCCTCTGAGTTTGTTTGCTGCACAGTATAGTGATTTCAGTTGTATCTGGATATCATCGTTCAAATACCAGCTGGATTGTTAACATTAGGCGAGCTACCACTGGAAACGGCACAGGAGATTATCTGCCGACATCTTGGGCTGTTCGTTTGGAATGGAAGGTCGACCGCATTATTTCGGTTGAGAGTCGTGGAATGTGTCAGTATCATGTTTATGTGCACTGCGCAGGACGCGTTGGTAACGAGACGTGAAAGCCAAACAAAGGTACAGATAAAAACTGGAAACAAACGACTGACTGCAATCTGGCAAGTTGCTAACGTTTTTCATAAAATTCATCAGACAGACTGGAACATTTTAACAAAGAGCATAGAATCGCAAAAAAACGCGCCTGCTTTCCAGTAACGCTTCATCGACTGAACCATTTCCTCTGATATCAAAAGATCCCGCGACGTGGGCGTGCGCTCCGACTTTTACGAAGTTGACTTTTATGATATTACTGCGTCTTGCAGACTATCTGTCTGCAACGTTTCTTTTCAAGTAGATAGACACTTGGTTAATTTAAATATGCGACGCCCACCACCTGGTGCGAAAAACGCCATCGTGACGCAGACAATTGTACAAGAATAAAGCAATAAAATGCATAGAAACTGTTAAATCGCCTTCTCAACACAAGTGCATCGGGCAAGTGCTGCATTCAACAACGAAGCAAAGAACAATTAAAACAGACAACAACAGGTTGTTGTGAAGCCAACCAACTTCGAAATTGAGCTTTTGCATAATAGGCGCTTGCGAAAAAACACACGTGGCGATTTTCAACACAAGTCGTAGCACAATCGAAGATCCACTGAGAAACGATTTCGCGATTAAATCATTAGGCGCTTGTTTCGACGACCAGGTATCGCAGAAGACTCTCCACGTCAATTGATGGCCGAGATCCGCACAGAATCGCAGGCTCAAGCGAAAGTCACCACAAACAGGATCTCAGATTCACGTGAAAGTCACCACAAACAGCGGATACGCTTGCTGCCCCTCGAACACGGTGAACGCGGAGGGGTTCTCCATGTTGTTTGCAATGCTGTCGCATCCGGCTTCTTGGCAAAGAACTCGCATTTCCTGAAGCGGAGCACTGGAAACACAGTGGTCGCCAACGACGACCTCCGCGAAGATGACCCGTCGCAACCTTCGTGCGTCGGGCTTAGCGTTGAACAAGGCTTGTTTTGCTGTAGTGAAAAACTGGGGAAGATCTCTCTGAGAAACTGCGAGAAACAAAATTGTTGCTGGTCAAACCCATAGCCAGGTTTCAGGGTTTGGGAGGCAAAATACATTTTAGGGGTGAAAGAATAAAGATTTTTCTAGACACAACAAAATTTGGAACTTGTTCGTCGAATGTACTCTAAATTCTACGAAAAAAAGTATCATTTTGAGTTGAAGCTGTTATTCGTTAAGTTGTTCATGGCAAACAAAATTTTCCCGTTTCAGTTCGTTTCTTTCGCGTTTACAGCGAGCAAAACGTTTCGTTTCTAGCTCCTCTGCCATGCACAACACTCCGGTGGTTATGATTGAATATATAGCAGCAACAACGTTAAAAATATTCGCAAAACTTCAGTTTTTACACAAGCATTCCGCTCTTAACCTGCAGCTCCACGGATAGGTGAGGGAACCGGGGGGCCGCATGGACCTAGGTCCCCCACTTTTATTTCTGGGGCGGCTGGCCTCCCCACTTTTAACACAATTAGTAGTGGGTCCACTGTCAGATTGAATTGTGTAATGAAAAAAGTATTGCGGAATTTTAGCAGTATTTTGTCAATGTTGTTTGCAATACATTTTTTGGAATTTGGCAGGTTTCGTAATGTTTTGCACAATACACCGTGCACAGTCTGTCACCCTGCTGTGGCTTGCTTACCGCATTGGTGTTGTTAAACAGTGTTGCCAGATGGTGTAATACAACACAATACTTTACAAAAATTGTGTAGTTTAGCATGCTCGTGTGCATGGATGACGGAAGGATTTTTTCCAGGGGCCACCAGTGGATTCTTCCGTAAGTTTTTCTAGGGGGGCCAGAGTGGTGAAATTTGTGTCTTGCCACTCGAACTAAGAAAACAGCCATTTTTGCTGAAATTTTCGAATTCCTACCCCCCTTCCAACACCCAAGGTTGTGCATAGGTAAAAGTTCGTTACACACCACTAAAAATTGGTACAATTTCAAGCGTTCCAGCACCATTCTAAATAGAGAAATTTTGCTGAATCTCATACATAAAATAAAATATTTAACAGATCAGTTTCAATTGTGTTTTTATTTCTGCATTGGCAACACTAATAACATCCTTAAAGAAAACTTGCTAGTTGGTACGTATGTGTGCTTTGTCTTGTCTTTGCATTCCGGTATCTAATGCAGTTGTAGAATGAGTATTCAGTCGTGTTACTTTTGTGTTCAAGATGTGGAAAAGTGTGATTTTGAATGTGGATAAGACAGGTATCAATACTGTGTCATGTTTGCCTGTTTTCTATGTTGTGTTCTTGGTGTTTTCAACAGCCCAGTGGTGACTCCGGTACTCGGGCTTAAACCGATTCCTCGATTACGACTTATATTGGAGAACGGGAGCTTTTTTGCATTGTATATATGTGCCACCATCCACGGTCCCACTTCACTATGTTGTTAACTCGGGCTCGTTTCTATGGACCTTTTCACTGTTCATATATTTTCGTTGCATGTCTGGCCTTTCGCAAGAGGCGAATTTTCATTTTCGAGGCCTAGGCTTTTTGAAATTGGAGACCCTTCTGGAAGGTTTGCGACGTCTGATGTCATACAAAATTAGCACTAGCACGTGCTCTTTACATTCGCTGGACAAGTTGTTCCAATTCATAAACATATTACCGTACTTTATTCTGAATTCCCTCGATATCAGAAACAAAAACAGTCACAATGAAGCTAACGAAAATGGCAGCGTTGACTTTATCTGGCCACACTAACATTACATATTTATTGAGTATCTCACTGGCCTCGTGTAACATGAAAAATGGATTCAGGCGTTTTGTTCCACACATCATACGCAAAGACAACTACTTCTAAACGCCATAAAAAGAGAATGCTCATCGTCATTCACTTCAATCTTCCGCGCTCATTCTTCTATAGAGATCTTTTATTAGCGGCGTAGTAGAAGCACATGCGTTGAACCAAAACGAGAATAGAAATGTAAATGCTTGTAGAAATGCTGGAAATTGTCCTTACTCCCGAAACTTTGAACCCCCCGAAACCAGGGGACCCTAGGCTTAGGCCTTTTCAGCCTATGGTAAATCCGCGCTTGCTTTTCGCGTTCATGCTACAGGTGGCCTGAATAAAACAATATCGTTCGTAGTAGGCGTTCTCTCGACTTCGTTCGCTCGCGCTTTACTCGGGCTCATCCGTTAGAGCCCGAGATGCCCTACATGCATTTAAGCATTTTTTAAAGTATGTTCCATGTCGGGTTGAATTTTTTTGAAGCAATGGATTTGCATAAAACATTGGATTTTAAGTCCAATCTGATGGACAGTTTCCATTTCGAGAATAATTTCAAACGAACGATAAATTGTCCAATAACTCGGCTAATATGAATGAGCCTAGTAAGCAGAGCCTTACTGGCGTTATCATTGCTTTGTGACGTATGTTACTCAACAATGGAGAAGTTATCATGTTAACTTCTCATTTACTGTTAAGTAATCAACGTCACAAAGCAACGACAATGCCAGGCAGAATGCAAGCAAGTGGAAATTTCAGTGACGCAAGCGTCGAACGGTTTTATTCAGTCGAAATAAATCGCATGATGAGCCCGAGTGACGCTGTTGACCCGGGTCGCCCCTGTAACAACCTATTTGAATTTCAGGTGGTTCACCGATACGTTTTCATAGTGGTGTAGTTTTGTCTAAAATGGTGTAAATTAGGTCTTCATATGGTGTATAGGTAATGACGTCATATTTCAATGTTTGTGACGTCACAATGGCCAATTTAAATCACAAAAATGTTCTATATATTTTTGACGTGCACTTGTGCCCCCCCCACTTTGAAAAAGGTTCCGCCACCATATCATCGTGGATATCTCACGTCATTTTCGACGACGTATCATGGGTTGCCGTGACGCGGTTGAAGCTGCCGCGCGGCTTAATTAATATTTTCGTAGATATTTCGAAAATCAAGAGGGAAGGGACACGTTAGCTTCAATACAAGCAAACGACCCCTTACGAAACAACCTTACATTTCAGTGGCCTCAGCTGGTTGAGAAATATTGGGATTTGCGTTGAGATGGTTACATTAAGTAACAGCTTTTGTCTCCAGCTTTTGACGTGGGTCTGATATAAACGTTGATTTCACGTCAGCTCGGCAAAAACAGCGACTTTTAATCTGGTTGGGAAATGGGAAGAGTTTGCTTTTTTGAGAAACGACTGAAAAACCATTGACTTAAATTCATTGGTCAAAAATGATTTGCTTTGGTGTCGTTGCTTCCACTGCGACTGACTTAGAAAGACTTCCGGGTTCCTTCCTATCCAAGTGTTTGTATTTTTTACTTCATCGCCGCCTCTGACATGAAATGAAACCTCTCGATTGACGTTACGTTGAATGCGCGATTCACCACAAACGGGATGTGGGCGAAGAATAAACGCATATATGAGTGGCGTGAACAAGCGACAACAGAGTGATCTCGTCAGGTGATCTCTATTGTTGCTTGCTGCCACAGTGCGAAGTTTTGGGCACTTGTCCCTCGGGCTTTAGGATAACGACAAAACACAAAAAGGCAGTTCACAAGAACTCGCATACCTCCGGGGTCAGAGGTGTTCCAGCCGACGTGGCAGATTGTGTGGAACGTTTGTTCGGAAGGAACGCCATAAAAAAGAAAGCGGGTCGGCTTCCGCAACAAAGTATAAAAGTGATCTTTTGTTCGTTTGAACATTCGGTAAAGTTTAGGATTTTTTACTTCCGTCACCTGCAATACACATGCAAAGGTGTGAGAAAGGCCAAAAGCTAATTTTCTAATGAAAAAAAGAAAAAAGTCCGATAGAACTAGTTTCGTTTGTTTGCCAAAGTAAGAAACAAACCAAAAGGGTTTAATCGTCACGAAACACTCGGCGATTTCATTTTTTAGCTAAGCGTAAAAATCTTTGCTGCGAACAAAAATGTCGCACTAAAACACAAAAACTGCTCAACAGAATCAAGACGTTTCCTTGACCACTCAGTGCTCAGCAAATGATGACTTAAGAAAAGACAAACTTTTTCAACATAGGAAAATTAATGGCTACATGACGTAAAGGGACAAAAGCTATAGGGTTATCTGCAAAAATAATTTCTTTCATGATTTATGTCCTGATTGTCACATCATGCAATCGTACCTCTCGTACTGTCAACGGAACAGCGCCACCAGCAGTGAACTTTGCCAGGACTGACGAGCATTTTGCGCCATTGCCAACAATAGATTCGCATCTCCAATCATCTGTATCCATTTCTCTCCACCTTTCTTGCCAATCTGACATACAAGAAACATTTTTGTTGACCTCTTCGAATGAAATAAATACTTTCTCCTGAACACGGATCTACCGGATGGTTCTTACGTGAAAGAATGACGCTGATCGTAAAAACTTGAGAGGGACACAAGTGCTGATTAAAAGTTTAGGATTTTTGTTTTTTCGTGTCCAAAATCTAACTGCTGTGCCTTTCCACGATTATGCAAAATATCTTTAAGAAGTTCACCAAACGGGCACCCGTGGCCCAAAACGTTTGGGAAACCCTGCATTACACCAAAGTGTTTCAACCGTTTTTGAACCACGGAACGCATTTTACTCTTGTAAAAAAAGGTATAAGGGATCTTCAGACCGGTGATATTTCCCTAATCAATTTCTCAGCAAAATTCCCTGACACGCGCCTTGCCAGCCCGGTTATAGCCCGGCGTCTCGATCTAGCAGCAACCACGCAAAGCTATTTAGGTTTTTCAGAACATTTGTCAACTAAATCAAAAGGGACTGCCAGTGAAAGCATGAAAATCCGAAAGCTGCCGCAAACAACAAGGGACACGTGCAAAACTTAAATATACTTTTTGAAATGAGTTTGCACTGGCCCTATATTCAACTATTATACGTAAACTAATTCGTTCAATTTTTAGAAAATTAGCCAAACACCTTTTTTGTCGTTGTTTTGAAGTAAACGTTTGCCCATCGAATCCATCACCAACAGACTGCATTTGCGGCTTAACGTAACCAGCTCCTGCAAGAGTAATAATATTCTGAGCTGCAACCTGAGATGTTTTGCTCCACATGACGATATATTCCCTTTTTTCTGGCAGTGAATTTTTACGTCCAATGGAGACAATTATAAGGTTTCTATGAACAAACAAGCCAGTATCATATCACTTTATGATTTGATTGAACATGAAATCTATTTCGCAAAAAAACATCAGTTCTTAATTATTCGAATATAATCGGACAAAACGAAGCCAAGGGCTGGGCACAAAAGTATAACAGAAAACTATAGAAACTGCAACGCACGAAAAATGTTCCAAAAATAAAGTTTCTTGCATTTCGCCTGTTGCACAAAAATGCTCCAAAATCAAACAGGTTTTTGCGTTCTGTCTGTTGTACGTCGAAACGTAGAATGATCCGTTGAAGCTGTGCAGACAAAAACTAGAGCGACCCGTTTATATGCATTCAAGACAAAACCAAGATACTCGCAAAATGATAAAGCGATCTGGCCGTTTCAGGAAATTCTTTTTCTTAATTAACAGGTTTGCCCCTCCAGAAGAACTACAGACGAAGGCAAGAGTCCAGTTTGATGGCTCCATGTCTAAAACTTTTCCAATTTGCAGAGGCGTCAAACAAGGCTGCGTCCTGGCGCCAACATTGTTTAGCATATTTTTTCAGCTCTTCTTGCACACGCTTTCCCACAGGAGGATGGAATCATGCTCCACACTAGTAGCACCGGCGGGCTGTTCAACCTTTCCCGGCTGCGTGCTAAAACCAAGACCAAGCGTGTACTGATTCGTGAATTGCTGCACGTCGATGACGCTGTCCTAGTTGCTCACTCTGAGATGCACTTGCAAAACCTGTGTGAACGTTTCGCTAAGGCCTGCACTGACTTCAGTATGACCATCAACTTGAAGAAACAGTCGTAATGTCACTCGGAACTCCCATTCCACCACGCATTCTCATCAACGGTTCACAGCTTAATGTTGTTGGCAAGTTCTCTTATCTGGGATCTGTTGTCAACTCTTCGAATAATCTGGACGACGAAATCAAGCAACGAACTGGAAAGGCTTCGACCAACTTCGGGCGACTGAGTTTTCAAGTGCGGAACAATCATCATCTCACTATCAAACTAAAGATCAGGGTCTACACCTCGTGCGTCCTGAGTGTTCTGTTATACAGCAGCGAGACGAGGTGCAAATACACCGGTTCAATGTATTTCATTTGAAATGCCTTCGCTCCATTCTTGGTGTCTCATGGAGAAATCATGTCCCTTACTCTACCATCCTGCATCTCACCGGTTCATATGACCTCACCACCATCATGAGGTAGCGACGTCTGCGCTGGCTGGGCCCCGTTTCGTCGTGTGGGAGATGGTCGCCTCCTTAAGGATATCTTCTACAGCGAGTTCTTTAACGCGCGTCGTAGAACTGGCAGACCCAAACTGCGCTATAAAGACGTCATCATCAAGCGTGACATGGCTAGCTTCCACATCTCTCCACAGTCATGGGAAACACTTGCTGCCAATCACAACCGATGCCGTGCTCTCTGAGTTACGGTTATTCATTGTCAGCCACAAGCTACATAGAAAAGATGGAGAAGCACCGAGTTCATCGTTGACAACGACGGGATGGGCCATGATGATGACTAAACGAAAAAGCACTTGAAAAATATCTAATCTGAAACCAGTAACTGGTTTAGCAACGCCTCAAAATACAAATAAAGCCGTTGTTTTATCAAACACAAATTTCCTTTGTTTCAAGAAATTTTATAGTCAAATGTTCCCTCTCTCTTTTAATGGAAACATTAAACACTTGGGGTGCACACCAACGATAATTATTTTCAATCTACGATGAGTTTTAAACCGAAAGGCATCTATTACCTAGGCCTGCATTGGCAACATTTGAGAAGATAACTATGACTTCCCTAAAGGAAAAATAGTCAAAAGAAAAACACCAAAATAAATTCAATAATCAACATTCAAAAAAACATAAATGCTGCATATGCCAAAACATGGGGAAATGAACACTTTATTCTGGCAAGTGGTAAAAATCATTAACATAAAAAATTCAAGCGAAAAGATTATACTAACGGAGTGGACGATGTTTTTAGTCCCCTTTCCGCCACGAACCTCCCTAAAAGTTTGCAACAATGGACAAACATTCAAGCATGCAACAGCAGTTTCAGTGCTTTGCACGACAAGAAAAAACTTGCATGCAGATCAGACCATTTTCATATAATCTTCCAGTCCATAACAAATCAACTACACTTATGATGCATACATCGTTTTTCTATCATTAGGTCTCGATTGCAAACCTCTTTCGCAACAGTTTCGCACAAGAACCTTTTACTGAGTCGCTCCAAATTAATGGAGTCAAACAGTGAATCAAAAGCATCACGTCTCTTTTCCAAATCATGATTCATCCACTTGAAAATTGCACGACACGCAGCGTCTTCATCTTTGCTCTAGAAATCAAAGTTTGTTGGGCAACAAGCTAAGTTATGAAACGTGAATTAATCGAACGAAATAGTTAGCAAGACATGAGAAACCATTATAGCCGAATTGGACTTAACCGCTGGCCGGGTTCGAAGCTGCGGATATCCGAAAAAAATACGTTTTATTCAAGCGCTGCTTTCAGGGCATTTGGCGCGGAAATGGTCAAAACGCTTCAACATGCGCTTGTTTTTGTAGCCTACGCAAAGCACGATTTTAACCAATTACGTCAAAAAACTCCAGATAGAATTGCAAACGCATCTCAAGTCTACATTGGATGCTTTTCTCAGCTGTATCTGGGCTTAGCTCCAGCAACATAATATACAAAAACAGCACAAAAACTATTCAGATGCTATCTAGGAACAAATTCGAAACCAGTGGTGGGCAAATAGGGGACCGCGGGCCACATGTGTACAGCTGCAACGTTTTCGGTGGCCCTCGGAAGCATTCAGGAAAATCTTCAAATCTGAAATATCCTCCAACTCATCACGGTAAATGTAAATGCCGCGCTAACTTCAACCGAGACTTGCTTCAATTTGCATTAGAAGGTACGGCCCTCCGTCATACGCAGCCTTCTGAAAGCGGCCCCCGAGACAAATTATTTGCCCACCACTGTTCTAAACCATTCAAGTGATGGCTAACGTTACCACACTGTTTCAAACCACTATTTCAAGTAGAAGCAAAACACGCATCGTCTGGAACTTGCAACATACTGTTCCGTCTTTAAGGAGAAGAATTTTGGCCACCGTCTGTAAGTCCGTTTCATTAAAACTTTCGCTACAAACCACAGCAGCAAAGTTTTCTTTCATAAATTTTGTGTTTTCCCTTTCAAGCTTTTCATTGCTATACGTGGTGGACAAATGCATGACTTGTATGCAATGCGAAACTGATTGGTTCTTCATTGTAAAGGTTGCACAGAAATCTTTGACATCTACAAGCACAGTCAAAAAAAGCTTAATCGAAGTAAGTGTAAGAATACGATATGACACTTATGAAAACTTCAATAACGTTATAACTTCTTTTGAAAAAAAATTGACGTTTAAATAGATTTTCCAGATAAAGTTTGAAAGCATTCGACTTGCAGTTGGGAAACTGTTCTTTGAAATTAGAAAACATACACATCCAAAAAATTCATAAAACCTATCAAACACATGGCATCATGAGCTGTGAATTGATCATAGGCTTGCATACAAATTGAATTTTTCGCACATAACAAACATTCACTCACTTTTCACACCTGCTTATCCTCTCATGAGGGTATCACGGCAGTAGTCCCAGGAGAGCTCAAAATACCTGTTTTCAGCAACCTCTGATAGTCTTGCTGGCTGCACACCAACACAAAAACATTCCAGGTCCGAGATGTAATCACCAGTGATGAAGTCTCGAGACTTGGTCTTGGTCTCAGACCTGGTCTTGAGGCTCATTTTTGCGAGTCTCGGCCTCGAAGTTTCAGGTCACATCTCGAAGGCTACAGGTCTCGGTCACAGTGTTGGGACTTTGAATATCACAAAAAAATGGCTTATTGGCAAGTTTTTTGTTGCAGGCAAGAAACAACCAAAGCAGGTCAAAAAAATGCCAGAAATTTAAAAAATACAACTTCGAAGTTATAATGACATTTTATAAAATTTCCGCAAACTCCACAATTTTTGAAGTCTCGAGTCGTCTCAGTCTCAAATTTCAAGTCTCAGTCTTGGAATTTTTGATGAAGTCTCGGTATCAAAGTTTTAACCAGGTCTCGGTCTTGAAGGTTACAGTCTCGACTTACATCACTGGTAATCCCGCCATATCCCAAGCACTTAGTTTCAAAAATTCAATACCACCATAAAGTTTTGGTACAGTTGGTTGAGCACATGCCACAAACGCTAATAGGTTGGTTTCTAATCCTGTCTGCATCATATAATTAAAGAACAGCAGACATTCAGTAGAACTAGCATTTTGAAAACCTTGGGATATTCGAAAAAAATTTACATTGGCAAGTCAATCTTAAGAGTAGGAATATCTTCAAAAAAATTGAAAAAATTTGGCAGGTTACTGGTACAAATGACCAAAGCTGGCAGGCTGGCTTTCATTCCGGACCAGGTCATAATGAAGACTTGAAAAACAGCACTTGTGCACTGCCAAGCCTTGTGCTCTGTGTTGATGGATGGGTGCAAGAAAACGGTTCACATCTGGCAGTGCGATTGACTCGCCATCAATGCAGCATTCACTAACAAAGTAGCCGTGCAGCCCATGGTGCAAGCAAGCAGAGATGGACAGAACAGATCACTCATGACGCTCCTAAAGGAGTATAGAAAGCTATAAGGCTTTGATTTCCAACATGTAGCACATCGTGCAGTTGTAACAAATGTAACAGCCAAAATCTCACAGGGTACATCCACATATTAACTGATTGCAAAATGTAGTAGCCTACAAATTATATTGCACATCACAGTCAAGCATCTTCTGTATTCACCTGAAATAGTAAGATAGTCGGCAGCAGCAAAAAGTGCGAAAACATTATCATAACTTATTCTGATCTTTGACGTGTAGATGAAGTTTAAAATCATTTCAAAGACTTCAGGTGAAACTCCTTTAATTTCAATGACTTCTTGATATTTTTCATCCATCTGCAGAATACCTTATTATCAACATACATAACAGTATTGTTTTGACACAAAACAGTTTTCATTTGTTTAAATCAGACATGTTTCCATAACAAGCATGGCAAGAAATCTAAGAAAACAATACGTAATACATTTTTTAGAAAACAAACAAACTTCTACCCAAAAACAAAAGTTTACAGTTGATATATCTGAAACTAAAGCACAGCATATTTGCCATATGTACGTGGGCACTTCTGACCCAACAAAAATTTTCAAAATCTTTCAGATAATCATATTCATAACATTGGCTTATCAATGCTAATTCTATTCCAAAGACAACAAATCCTTAAATAGTTCAAATAAACGTCGGCTGTTTTTCAATTTTCACCTGAATTTCTTATAAAAACAGATCAATTATTGAACTTACTTCCGTTGTGAAAAGCATCTTGAAATAATCTGATACAGAGGCCAGAATGGCTTTATGAGCAGGAAACTTGCGTCCTGCTGTTGTGATAATTACATCACAAAACACTGGTGCTGACAATCGTTCCCTTGCAAAAAGAAAAGATTTGGTTATGCACAGTAACAAACAAACAAACTTGTATGCAAATGTATGTCATGTATACAAATGTATGGCATGTACTGTACATAATGTATGTGATAGCAAGAAGTTTCAAAAATGCTCATTCATTAAAAGTTACTCAAATCTATTGTACTTCTTTCACACAGAATCTTTTAGCTTAAGCCTATGTGTGTCTCTACAGTTGTGTGCATGGCTTTTGTAAGCAACCTCCTCACAAAAAATTGAAACAAATACACATCTGATACTTGAGATTATTCCTATGTTCACAAATTTTGTTTCAAAAACTAGCATAAAATGATTGCATAATTGCTGTATATAAATTCTCTGACAAGCATCAGCAAGTTTTAAGATAAATGACCATACAAGTTTTACTTTACAGTCCAAATGGGAAATAGTATAGGCTGCTAGGCATTAAAATAAGCAAGTGGCTATAGTATATAGGTCAGTCGTGCATCACGCGGTTTGAATAAAACGCTGAGTTTGTCACTTTAACGGCACGTTCATGCTAGTGTTCCAGATGCGTTTATGTCTGCTGTGTGAATGGTTTTCTGTTCGGCTCTCACCTTGGCACCTTTTGTTTTGGTAGTATTGGTTGCACTTTTCATGGGACCACTTTTTCACTTTTTTCAAGTTTTCAAACTTTTGTGTCCACATTTACAGTTTAGGTTTGGGGTTTTGGTTTAGGTGTTAGGTTCAGGGGCTAGGTCCAGAGGCTAGGTCCAGGGGCTACGGCCAGGGGCTACGGCCAGGGGCCAGGTCCAGGGGCCAGGTCCAGGGGCCAGGTCCAGGGGTCAGGTCTAGGGGCCAGGTTCAGGGGCCAGGTTCAGGGGTTACTCATCGTGTGTTACTGTCACATTGCAAGCGGCAGATGAGTAAGTATTCAAATACGAAGTTCCATTGGCGGATTTGAATCCACTGCCTTAATATAATACAACACTTATTCTAAGCAAAACATAATCTGTCCTAAATTATTATAATATTCCACAAATTTATGTACACAGCCTTACCTATTCAACTCCATTAAAATGTTTCCACCATGCTCGCTGTCAAACTCTTCCAATGCCATCATTTATATGATCTGCAGAAATGATTATACAAAGAACTTCCAGACTTAATTTGCAAACTATTACCATTTGCTACATGGCAAACAGCACACCTATGAACTAGTACAAGTTTAATTGATTTCCATTCAATTGCAGCAGAAACACTATTTATGCATATCAAAATCTATTACTGCACATTCATATTGCTTATAACATGTCAAATCCTACCACCATAGGTCATTTAGGCACACTGACATTGTCAGTGTTACATCTCCATAGTCGGCGTTGTTGACCACTGCTTTTTGTCTTATGTTTTGCGCTTTTGCCCACATCATCAAACCTCTAGTCTTATCATCATGATGTTTACTGAGTGATTACTCATACTCATACTGCAGATGGTTTCTACTTCAATGCCACTCACACATATAGCTATGGCAGTAAGTAACCCGGTGGTTCTTAACCAGGCACCTTGCCTCCACCTGTGGGCACCAATCAATTTTCAGGGTGGCGCAAGCCCTTGCGCACTCTACAATATGCAAAGTTTGACCAAATCGATTTGGCAGTGTCTAGCCGCACCGCACGCATTGCTAGCTTCTGGGGCGAGCCGTGCAGCCCTCTCATCAGCGCGCCCTGTGATTGGTGGAAATGGTGGTGCGCAGCGGTGCGATGCGGTTAACGTTGTGAAGAGCGGTGAGAGTGGTGAAGAGCATCTTTGCGCTGAAGCGCGTCGTTGGGCAGTGAGACTGAGAGTAAGCGTGGTGAAAGAGCATCTTTGCCGTGATGCACGATGCACATCGTTGCGGAATAATCTAGGCTCACTTATCGGTGTAAACTGGAGTGCAGCGCTGCCGCTGAGCAGAAGTCCAAGTGCACAGTCCACATAAATGTATAACGGCCATACGAAGTTTTTAAGGTGCGCAAGGCATGCAGGCATAAAAATCATAAGAAGGTTTAAAAGTCACGCTGTGAGTGAAATATCCACCGTTGTGTTTTGTATGACTGTTTGCCAATCCGAATGTGGGTGGCTATGCTAAAACTCTAAATCGCCAGAAAATACTCGGAAAAACTCAAAAAAACAACCTAGGCCTACTGTAAAATAAAAGAATTTAAAACCGAAATTTAAGCTAAGAGGGACCCGGTATTAGCATTTAGCATGCCAGTCGCCCCCAACTGCTCTCTCGTCATACCGTCATTTACCTCCCTGTACATATCGTGTATTCACTTTCTGAATGAAAACGTTTTTTATTCATGTCTGAGTGTATGTGGAACTGCAAAATGGTTCCTCAGCACGTGACTTATTCTTTGAAAAAATCCCTGAAACAGTTCTAGTGTGCTATGCAGCAATCATATTCAAACCTAATTATCCCTCCTTTCGTTGTCGCTTCCATTAGTTTCCACCTACAGTGCCTTGGTAAGCAGGGATGGATATTAGGAGGGGCTGACGAGAGACGTCACCTCGGGTCCTCCTTTTTTGCGGAGATGCCGCAGTCACCCCTTGAGAGTTTCGCAATTATTTTTTGCATTGTTCTGTTAAAAAGCATATGAATCACTCTAGAGCCAAATTTAATAAGATCAGAAGCAAGTCAAATGTTTTTCAAATTAAAGCAAAATTTATGCGCAAATGTGCCAAAAGGGTTCCCTCAAATGTTTTGTGACACCTTTCTGAGAATCAGCCTAAATTTTGATATCCATCCCTGCCTATGAGGTTGGATTTTCAGCCCTTATCCACATTAAAACAAAAGTTAAGGAAGGAATAGACTGGACGTTGAGAATCACGTTGGATTAGCTTAAGAATGTAAATACAGTGAATCTAATGTGTGAAATGATAGTGTTTACTTATCTTGTTGGTTGTTATTTGATCACCTTTGGAGTTGCAGATAATGGCTGGGGCCAAGGGCTGATGTAATATTTTCGAATGGGGTCACGAGATCAAAAAGGTTGGGAACCACTGGTATAGCACTTAATTAAATCAAGAAATAAGCAAGCAAAAAAAACGTTTTCCGTGACGATTACAAGAAGAAAGTTGAGAATAAGACATTGCTGAAGAAAATGGTTCCTGGAAATAATAGGCAAACTTATGATCTGATGTTAGTCGTGCAAACATAAACAATTGTTTTCTTTTTAGGTAATGAAATGAAATTTTACTCAGCCGTCCTTATTTTTGGTTCTAGATCGATGGTAGCCCTGAATATACAGCTCAGACAATGTTTTGCCAGAGTAAAGTGTTTCCGACTGAAAAAAGCCAGTTTTCTTAATTTCTAAAATAAGCCAAGTTCAAAAAAAGCCAGAATTTCAAAACCTGGCTTCAAAAAAGCAACCCTGTTGCCAGATTCTGGTTAAAAATACAGCCCAACGTCCTTATGAAACAAGCCCAAAACCAGGCCAAGTAACTCCAAACTAGCTCAAAATTTGTGATAAAACTAGCACTTTGCAGTGAAAGTAACCACCATTATCTTATTGCAGTTGCAGTATTTGTGCAACACACGACTGATTTTTCTTACAAAGCAATCTCAACCATACAAAATAACAACAGTTAGTAACATCGCAACGATAATCAAACTGTCATTTAATAATACCACACATTGCACTCGAAATAAAAAGCTAACAGCAAAGACAGGTGGATACTACAGTGTATCAAGCATGTTGTTTAGAGAATAAAGTGAAAGTTTCTTGTTTTCTTTATTTTTTGCAATTTGAAAATAAAAACTTCAATTTGTCAAACTAAGATAGAATATGTTTGATCTGATATACTCCCTAGAAATTCTTTAAGGTGATGCAGGCTTGCATCATTTATACCAGAACGGCAAGCAATGTGCGCAGTGGTTTGTAGGATAAATCTGCAGATTTAGCACTATCATATACAGGTAGGTTATCACAACCCTAGGCTAGCCAGCATCAAACAGACAGACTACACATAATGCAAATGGAGCCGTATTTTTATTGTGTTTAGATTTGTAGAATGATTCTTTAAAATTTAAGTCATTGTAATATGTTCTTATTTCACATCAGCAGTATTTAGAATAAGTTTTTTTTATCTGTAAGTGTTTTTTGTACCAGCCATTCCATTTGAGATCCTTTTCTCATTTTCGCAACAGACGTATCGCTTGTTTAATGGGCCCATTTACCCAAAAAAGGTTTACATCAGTGGTTCTTAACTAGGGGGCGCGCCACCCACACGTGGGCGTCAATAAATATCCAGGGAGGCGCAGGCCTTTACGCACCCTACAATATGGAGTTTGATCAATAACTTTAGGCAGTGGCTACAGATACGCCTGTGGATCTTGAAATTTGAAAACTTATTCATAAGCCACCTGTGACGTAACAGTAACGCACGACGAGAGTGCAGTAGGCTAGGCTTGGTAGAAACGAACTAAATGTAAAACATAAACCATTAACCTAACCCTAACCAGAGCCGTATCAGCCGCACTCCATACCCCCAATTGAGGTGGCCCACACAGTCACAGGGGGCCCAAAATTCAGTCCCGTCACCACTTAGCCCCCCAGAGAAAGCTTCGATCCCCCAAATTGAAATATGAGGCACTATAAATCAGTGAAGTTAAGGGGCCCTTTGAAAGAAAAGTGCTGATGCAGCAGTTACTTTGGGCACCTTTGAAAGCAAGGTATTTACACATTACAACTGCTGTTGGGGGTCCCTTTGAAAGCAAAGTAGCCTACTTATACATTACATTTGCTGTTGGGCCCCTTGGAAAGCAAGATACTTCACACATTACAGTTGCAAAGGGGGGCCGAGGCAAGTGTCTCGCTTGCCTTCCCTTAAATACATCACTCTATATAACCCTGACAATGATCTTATAAAAGAATATGAAAACGATTGAACACATTCTGCTTCATCCGAGATACGCACTTTCTCACCTGATGTGCGCATATAAACACTGCAATGTAAAGTTATCTTTATATTATTGAACACATTGAAGTTGCTGATGAGTTTATCACCTCAAAAAACTCAGATTTCACGTGATTTTTCATAATAACGTAGACACACAGGTCCACTAAAAAACAGATCTGGGTGGAAAAGCCCTGGTCACAGGTGGCAAAACACCTACTACCATAACTTGAAGTGGGCATTTGAAGTTATGGTAGTAGGTGTTTTGCCACC
>Ga0210059_1007138_pt1 | contig 17812 bp, 8 predicted proteins | sample Ectturendosymbi2_FD_188042 | JGI IMG/M metagenome (GOLD analysis project Ga0210059, IMG submission 188042) | Ecteinascidia turbinata endosymbiont from Florida, USA - Sample 2 (SPAdes) (version 2) | ecosystem: Host-associated > Tunicates > Ascidians > Unclassified | place: Key West, Florida... | reverse complement strand
AGTGAAGACCCAACTGCTCAGGTAACTTTTTTTAACAAACACGGATAATAACCATACACATTTTGGCTAAATCACATTCTCACCATTACCCAGGCTTACTGTAGCAGAAGCGGCCTTCAAGCGTTTCCGGAGCAGAAGCGCCCTTCAAAAAATTCATAAATTATTATCAAACTTCTCTAACCTCAAAGAGTGACTTGTTGAATGTTGGAAAAGTTTTATTATTAGCAAAACAAACATAGGTCCACGCTGAAAAAACGCGTGTGGCAGGATCAGAAGTGACACAAAAACTCACGAAGAAACTTGAAATGCAGCCAGAAACGTTTGTGGTCAGTCTGTGCAAGCTCTATGCGGTAGGCCTAAAGTTCTTTTTCTACCTATTTTCACTTGCAAATAAATAAACCACACTGATAAGTTGGTGGAGCGGCAAATGATAAAAGTGATGAATTGAATCCAACGACCAACCCTTCGTTAGTTTTTGCTCAGCTTCAAACCATTGAACACTTGCCTCTAAGTGACAACTGCACTTTTCATGCTCAGCTAAGCGCACTCTAGCAGTAACCCAGTCGGAAAACCCATCAATGGATAGCGCGGCATTAACATCGTCAAAAAGCTGACAACAAAATCATCATATCCGATTTTTCCAGCTGTGCCTTCAACCCATTTTTTTTGCACCACCTCTCCATTGGAAATATTTGCTGTAAACAACAATTTGAAAAATTCCTGCATGCTGCATCTTTGGGAAATTCATAATTTAAATGTAACGTATGCGGACTTTTTACGATTAGAAAATCTCGCTGAGCTGTTAAAAGACGTTTGGATCAAGATGCATGTTCCTCACAATTTTCGATAAAGCTAACATTAGGGTTGTCGTTTTCCTCTCGGAATTTGAATCCCACTGCTGGCAAATGATGTAGCTTGTTCAGCAGGTTACTCAGCAGTTGCAATAAGGTTGTGCAGATGTTGATCCTTCAAGGAACTGAGTAACCAACTACCTGATTCCTTGATCTCGGTACTATTCTTCTTAACGATAAATTTGTTTATTGCTCCGCTGACACGCTTTATTTCACTTTCCTTCGCTGCTTTTATCTTCCTCTTTTCATTGCCACTAAGATAGATTCTACCAATGTTGAACTTCCTTTTTTGCATTTTTGTGATGCGGAACGTCCAGGTTCCTCTAAACCAGGGGTTCCCAACCTGGAGTTCATGTACCCCTACGGGTACATTTGCCTATCTGAAGTGGTACATTTATGAATATCGTCTAACCCAGCGGTTCTTAAACTTTTTTCGTTGGGACGCCTTTGGAAAAGTTTGCTGGACTTGCAACGCACCAGCAATGTGAATTTTCTCAAAGTTTTGTTTATTGATGAAACAACGAAAAGAAAGATGCATCATTTACAGTAATGCGATGTGTGGGCTTGCTTATTTTCACCAGTTAGTCGAATGATGGAAGAATTTGTGAAATTGCCATCCGCATTTCCCTCTCTTTCCCGTTCAAAGTTTTCTCGTGGTCGATATTTGATTTTAATCATGGCGATGGCAGAAAGTCCTGCTTCATGTAAATATGACGTAGAGAAAGGGATATCCATCCTTAGTGTTCTTTTCACCAGGGCATTCGTTAGTCACTGAAATTTCTCAGGTTTCCTGGATTAAACTTACTTTCTTTCAGGGAACCATCACAAGCAAAGTCAATTTACTTTTCTTTTTCTTGCAAGGGTAATCGATGGGGTATGGTTGGACGAAAGGAACGCGAATCCATTAATAGCTTCACAAATTCTCCGGAAAGTACTGAATATATTTCGACTCGAGCTTAAACAGACATTGCAAGAATATACTTCGTAGTGTAAATTTGAAGGCAGCATCATACGTTTATTTTAGATCAAATCATGAGACAGCGGTACCTTCTTTAACTGCTCGGCATCTCCTTTTCCTATCACCGTAATTGCAAGATCGATTGCAGCAGGCAGTAGTAGTTCCTCAGAAATGGTGTGAGGAATTTTAGACAGCGTGGCGTGGTGATTCGCCACACATAACGTTGAATTCGCAGTAGCAATAGTAGAGTCTACCTAGTCGAGTGGGGAAAACTGAGGTTTTTCCTCCCGTTCTTCAAGATAAATGTGAACCCAACATTTAAGTGACTGTTGCTATACTTGCGAGGTGTATTTTTAGGCCTGTCATTTCCAATCGCGGATTTACGCTTAGGTTGCAACATTACTTTCCTGTTTGCATCCACTTTATAACTGACTACTGTAACCTTCATTTGTCTGATGCAAAGTAAATTAAAATTTGTACAATGGGTTTATTAGCAAAAAATAACGACAGTTACGCAATCATGAGATGGTAAATGGGCTATCTACTGTCAGTACGATTGTAAGCAAAATTGTTTCTTGGTAAAGCTATATACTGTAACTGCACTGAAATTTACTCTTTCAAGCTCATTGAATAAAATTGCACTGAGTTTAGTTTTGTGCGACGCCGTTGCAAAATTAAAACGACGTACCAGGGCGCCACGACGCACAGTTTGAGAACCATGGGTCCAACCAGATAATGAATCACTTCACTGGCTATCGGCGGACATCCTGTCAAATGAAACGTTTTGAGCTAAGCATTGTATCAGGAAGCCAAACAAACTGTTGACACTCTTCGCACCTACAAGCTATTCCTCACTGATGGGCTGCTGTTCTGTGAGAAATGCAGTAGTGCCAAGGGCGCTAAGGTGCAAAGCATAAGCTTGTTTATATTGCTCAATTTGAAAAACTGAAGGTAATGTTGCTAGCCCTACTGAAGTTGTACCATTCGCTGCAGCCGTTGCTTTTTTTCATAATACAGTATTTCGGATTCATCGTGGTTTCGACTTCACTGACAGACGGTGGGATGTTTGAAAAAAATTATGAATATTTTCATAGTTTTGCAAACTTTCCTCATTGTTATTCCTAGTTTAAATATGATCTAGTAATTAAGCAACAGCTGATGAGCGTAGCAGTCGCAATGTTCTGTAGTTTTTCAGCACCATAGTAGTTTAGACTTTGTGTTCAGGAGAAAGTTAAAAAATTTTAGAAAAACGTTTTTACAAAAGAAACTGAAATAGACTGATAGAATGGAAAGACACTCAAATGTAAATTTGTTCTCAACCAAATTCGTTTTTCTCTGATTGTCTGAAACGAGATCCTTTGGATTTTTCTTGAAGCACTTTAAAAATTGCAGCACTAAATGAGATCGATACTGAAACTTGAAAACAGAGCCCTCTGTGTGACATGAAAACAGTGCCCTCTCGCTGAATTTGAAACAAATCTCAGGGGAAGTGAACGTGGTCAATGGAAAATTTTATTGTGGTTGTAGCAAAAGTCGCGATGACTTTTACTTTGTCAATTTAACCATGTTTTCACGATCTGCAAATATATTGAAAATCTAGCAGTTTCCATTAAACAACAAGTTAATATCGTAATCAGTTGTAATGTCTTAGTTTGAAAAATGATTGCATTTTAATAAATTGCAACAACTACGTCAAATAAATATATAAAAAGCAAAACTATGTAGCTTACACAAACTGCACGAATGTGATCATCAAACAGCTGCGAACCGTACTGCTCATTACACTAAGGCAGTGGTTCTTAAGCTGGGGTAAATTTACCCCTGGATGCAAATTTCATCTTCCAAAGGGGTAAATTTACTGAATCATAAATTTTAGCAAATGTAAATTTTAAAAAATCATTCTAAACTATAGGAGTGTTAATTTCATATTTTTAAGAAATGAGCACCACTGAATGTATTGGGGGTAAATGTAGCAAACTTGTTTGATAAAGGGGTAAGATATGTAAAAAGGTTAAGCACCACTGCACTAAGGAGATTACAATGGACTGAAAAGATGTTACAACTTGACCTACGAAAAACTTTGAATTATGGAAAAATTAGCAAAGGTAAGAAAATTTTTGTACGGAACCTTTCGATGCAAAATTGCAGTCATATGTTTACTGTAATAACGTCATTTTACTTCTTATTTCCATCAATACCTTGCTTAGTTAGATGCTGAAGCATGCATTGGTCACATGTTGAAATTTTACGAACCAGATCTTTTTCTCGATGCTGGTAAAAATGCAATGCATGTTGGCACATGTTTTCAATCAAATTGAAAATTTGAATCAAACATTTTTTTATCTAATAATCCAGGGGAGACAACTGAAGGTTGTACTGCTGGGGCACAAAATGGAGCAGTCAGAAATGCGGACGAAGCAGGACGCAGTGCGTGCCTACTTTGATGCATAAACCATGCTTCGCCAAGCCGAATACAATTTTTTGTCCAGATTTTCTTAAAATGGCCCTCGCATGCCAGAAGCACCCTCTTTAGCCATAGGCAATGGCCGTCGTAATCCAAAAATAATTATGCGGGGGGCAATGGCAAACACAGCATTAACCCCGTAGACAGAAAACGTGGGGAAAAGGTAGTTGTAATTCTTTGCAATAGGGATAGTCTTTCAAAGTCAATTATACATTGTTATGTCTAGTTATTTGGAAATAAACATGAAACAGAGAAAGCTGGTCAATGAAAACGTTTGGTTCTGTAGGGCATATAAGAGCTAAAAACAGCCAGCGAACCCACAGTCGCGAAAGTGGTTCGCAAATACAAAACAGTTGCCCATCACTGGTTTACATATTTTCCTTACCCTGAGCTTCCGGATAAAGCTGTGCGTTTTTATATTGCATTTTACTGTTTGTTTGCGAAACACACCATAAATACAGTAAATACATTCGCTTCAACGAATTTTACATTGTGTGAGGAAAATTTGTTGATGTAACGCCACAGCAAAAAATTTGAAAATGACCTGCGACGAGTACAATTTTTTGCGTTTAGTTTCAAAGATATTTTCTTTAATTTTTTTCAGTGGAAAGAATATTCTCCTGATGAGATTTACTGCTACTGTGATGATAAAGGAGTACTTGGTTCAGGTGCATATGCAATTGTTCGTTGTTCATGGCATGATATTCATGGTAACATTGCTGTCAAATGTTTCAATGTGGTTGGTGGAGATGCTGAAAAGGATTACATTGATAAAATGTAAGCGTCTGGTTTTGTGCAGTGTTTAGACAGTCTCTGGGTTTGTTAGAATTAATGCGTTCTGTGAACACAAACGTTGTGTAAAGTTTCACTTAAACTTCAAAAAGATAAATTCACGAATGTGCCGTAAAGACAACTTTAAACAATCAATTTTATTCTTTTCTTCAGTTTCGAGGATTTTTTTTTTAATTTTCAAATGATAGTTTAGTCAGCAGTCATTTCATTTTGAAGAACTTTACAACTGCACAACAAGGCAAGTGAACACGTGGCTGGTGTAGAAAAACGCCTAGTCTTTATAATTAAAACTCCTGCTTGCAGCATGTAAACATATAGTTGCGTATGCAGCATTCTTCAAAACTATCAGCACCTTCCTTATGAAAAACAAGTTAATTTGATGGTAACATGAGATGAATTGAAGACTATTTGGAAGTTTCACAATACTTTCTGCCACAATCCAAATTTTTCGATGTTTTTCATGATCTGACCAAATAATTATCACGCCCAGCATACACAAGATGTGCCCAAAAGTATTGTTATTTGATGTGCATTTATCTGAGGAAACTCAAACTTCAGGCGTATGAAACTGAACTGGTTGAATTTTTATCAATTGAAGATTTTTTCTTAAATAGATTGAGAAATTCAATTTTTTATTGAAAAAGACTTATTCTCAAACATTAGATTGAGGAATTTGGTGTAAATTCAGAAAGTCATGCATGCAGAGATTGCGTGTGGCCTATACGTATGGGTGCAGAGCTCTATACAACCAGCCCTGGGCAGCGGGTGTTAGTAGTCAGTTCAATGTAACATTCCTACATTTGAGACATTATTAAGAAAATATTTGTACCTGTTTCTCGAAAGATGCAGAAAGTCTAACAACGTATGGTTGCGAGCTTTGATGCAGTCAGATTGTTTATATTCGTCCTTATTCTTTGACCACTACAGCCGCATTTTACTTTGTGACTGAGTGCTCGGACATTGCAGTGTTTGTTCCTTTGAAGGCGTGTCATGTCATAACGCATTTGTACTCTACCTGGCCTCAACCGGTTTAGGAATTAGCGTCCTGCAATGCAGTAGTGTTGTACCAAGTGTTACAGGTTAGCGAAGAATAGTGTTATAAATGTGTCTGTTACTCTGTGGTTCGGTCTCCAACGCCGTTGAAAAACCTTCTGTTTTGTCTGTTTTTATCAACCTGCGTTGAGCAGAATGTGTGTGTTTGTACTATGGACTTCATGTCTGCTGGCAAAATACATTCATTCATTCAAGCGCGTGATGTATATTTTATAACATTTTTGCAAGATTTAAACATTCATAAAAATTACTTACCAGCGCTTTCGCCGCTTTATACAAATACTGTCCTTCCTGAAGTTTCTCAGCTATATCTTCCGATGATAGTGTTTATCCAGATCTAGATCCCTTGACTTTGCACAAACGACTTTCCTCTTTAAACTTTTTGTGCCTTCCAAAGCATGTGCTGCAGCGGGTATTTTTTAAAGGAATATCTATTGCAAATGCAAGCTGTACATTTTTTCCCACTGTATATTCCTGGAAGGAGATAGGTCAAAAGACGGCAGATTATACTCCAATGCAAAAACGCCTTTTCTATTGAAGTGAATGCGTTTTTTTATACCTAAAACGATAAATGAATAGAACAAATTTTTGTGTTGTTTCTACGCATTCTGTTGAAATGTTAGATCGTTTGAAAAAATGAAATCAAGGTAATAGCCTGCATAGTAATGGCAAATATTTTGGAGGACTCTGTATTTTGCTTTTATATGAAAACCTTCTCTATAAAAACCTTGCTTAAAAGTTTAACCCTGCTCAGGTAACCTACAAACACCGTTGTTGTCCTTGCCCAAAATGGGCAGGTTTTGTTTATTCGCTTATACTGGACTAACTGACAGGTTTGGACGTGCGCGCGGGTTTTTGTGCAACTTAGAAAGTCTTCTCAAACTGATCCGATCAGAAAAAAAACAAAGTGTTGATCTTGGAAAATTTTTGTGTGATGATGAACAAAAGCAATTTTCCAAACAAAAATGTGGGAAGTGCTCTTAAAAAATAAACGAAAAAGTAAAGAAAAATCCAAAAATTCCGCCAGTAGACGTCACTGGTTGTCGGTTTAAGGTTTAAACAGAACCTCATTTCAAGCTTGTGGTTCTATCTGCAATAAAAGTAAATTAGGTTGAGACATGAACTTTTTACATTTTCATTGCAATTTTCAGCCACATTAATCTGCCTTGCTCAAAATGGGCCAATTTTTTACGAAAATCAAGCACATAAGGTGAACTTGCCCAACATGGTCAAATGCTTTACGACAATTATTGGGCAACCAGATTGATCGCGGCACTGCTGCTGACTTTTATGTCTCACATGCGGACAGCCCGTCGACGTAGGGGAGAGTTTGTGGGTTAAGCCCACATAAACAATGCACCAACGATTCCCAAATTGAAATACGAAAACTATAAATCAGTGGAGTTTTGTCAATTTTTAGAATGTCAACAGGGAAACCAGAAACTCACACTAACCACAACGTTGGGTGATTTTCACCCCAATTCACACTAACCATAACTTGGGGTGATTTTCACCTAGGGACAACGTGGCCATAACTCCTCTCTGGGTAGAAATCGCCCAGGCTTAGTATTTCAGGGATATGAGTAAACCTTTGCAGAAAACTTGAAAGTGGCCAATACAGACAAGTGCACGCCATTAATAGCGGTTGGCACGTGAACCTCGTTTTGTTCTGTTTTGACGATAGACAGGTTCCACAGTGTTGTCTGGTCTCAAAGTTCATGTCCTCAATAAAATGCTCTGGCCTTTTACCACAAGTACACGCACAACAAGGCGAACGTCTTTTTTGCCTGAGCCAGAGTTCTAGACACTTCAGTTTGGTAAAGAGAACCACAAGGTTCATCATGTCCTCAATAAAATGATTTGACCTTTCACAACAAGTGCACCAGGCGCAGGGCCTTTCTGGCTCGAATTTCTGTCCTCTGACGGAGAAGGCGTCATGCATTCTCCTGCCTGTTTCTCAATGAAACCCACGAGCTGAGCAGGAGCCATTAGCGCCAAATTGATTTGTGTGGGCAGGGCTTGCACTCGTGTGATCTACTCCCGTGCTGGCTTCGGTCAAAGGATGCTGCGTGCCTTACTAGTGCAGTGTTTTTCAACCTTTTTTGCATCACGGACCACTTTATGCAATAAAAAAATATTCGGGAACACCAAACAAAATTTTATAATCACAATTATGATGTTTAGTTCTGTTTTGGCTCTTTTAATTTATTAAAATTAACAAGAAAGTCCTATTCGTTTGCTCCTAAAACAAATTACTTTCACGAAAGAAAACATATTTACGCTCATTGCGTTAAACTAGTGATTTTCGACCGGTGTTCGATGGAACACTAGTCAAACTTATCAAATTTCCTGACGATCTTTCACGGAACACTAGTTTTCCGCGGAACACCGGTTGAAAATCACTGTACTAGTGAACCTACATGTATCAACTCCTTTTGCCCAAATTGGTCAAGGTTACCTTAGGAGGGATGTTTGTGAAGGAATTATGTTACACCACAAGCAACCATGGGTCAATTTGGGCAAATTTTTGTTCCCCATCGAAAACTACAAAACTTGTGCAGATTTCGATAGGACTGCTCGAAAGAGCGTCTAAAAATGCAGCTACTGAAAAAAACATCTTTCTACGTGAACGTTAACTAATTTTTAGTTGAAGTAGAAGAACCATTTGCCCAATTGGGCAGAGGTTACCTGAGCAGGGTTAAACATTTTACATTCTTTTTCAGCTTCTGATTTTCTCTTCTGGTGCAATGTACCAATGCCATAGACATTGAAACTGTGTGGCTTGCAACATTTTCAACTTGGAATAATGAATTTTTATCGTTAATTGCTAGTAACAACAAATTCCGACAATGTTCCATTCACTGTGCTACCTGTAACACTCTCAGTTGCACCGATAGTTCTTCATCGTACTCCAGCTTTGCAGTAAACCTTTCGTGTAGTGCCAAAGCTTAACTTCTATTTACATCCAGATAACATACCAATCTTTTTATGTAAAAATAGCAGAAGTCTTCACGTGAGAGTGAAAAGGTTTGTGCATTATTGATGTTTTTAAATCAGTATTTATAGATTTTACTTTTTGATATTATGCCTGTTAAGTCAATTTAACCAGATAAAAAAACTGTTTTTGTTAGGGTATGCTTAGGTATAACGTCATACTGTCATTAAAGTCAGAATAAAATATTGTTGCCAGTCAAACAATGTTGCAACCACTGCACACGTCTAATATTTCGTTCCTTTTTTAGGCTAAAGAATGAACTTGAACTGCTCCAGAAAGCCAATCACACAAATATATTGCGGGTGCATGGATGGACAAAATGGTGTGGCTCCATGGCTTTGGTAATGGAATATATGCCTGGAGGTAATTTGCGCAGGCTCTTACACGATCAAAATATTCCTTTACCAATTGTCCTTCGCCTTCGGATGTGTGCAGAAATTGCAAGTGGAATATCTTTCATTCACAATTTTAACTCACAGCAAGGTCTGCTGCATGGTGATTTAAAGCCAGACAACATACTACTTTCTCAGGATTTGCATTGCATCATTGGAGATTTCGGTGGGGCTAGGTTGATGAAATATACCACGTCCACTGTGAATAGTTCGAGACCTACGCAACGTGATCAGATGACAAGAGCGTATGCACCTCCTGAACGGTTAGCCGATGGACCTAGACCAAAACCTAAAAAAGAACATGACACTTACAGCTTTGGCATAATTGTCCACAGTGTTCTCAGCCGTGAAACACCGCTGGAGATGTTTAGAGATGAGACAGATTATGTGGAAGCAATCAAAAGAGGTGATCGCCCGGATCGTCGAGCAATCGAAATCCTGAAGGAGGGAATTACTTCCGAGGTTGAAAAAAGTATCATTGACATTCTTGAGTCTGTGATGACAAGATGCTGGCAGGAAATCCCTGACGAAAGACCCAACATGCCGCATGTCAGAAATGAATTGAACACTCACTTGGGTAAACTGTCACCTGAAACGATTCAGCAGAGTGTTACGTCAGTTCTGTCTTACATGCGATTTTTCCTTCCTTCAAAAACAACTCACCACTGCGTGCCACTCCGCAATTTCAATACACGCACTGGGGATTTCCACACAAGTATGTCCCTGGTTATGGTTACTCGATTTTAAAGAGACTGCAGTTGACTTTAAATGCATTAGAAAAAATTGCAGCTGCGGGAGAGTTGAGCTCTCAATCGTAAGTGTGATTCGTATATTTGGTCGGTAGACATGGCCGCGATTTCGTTCTAAGCGCTATTTTGTAGCAGAGGTTTAAAAGCATCGTGGTTGCTAAAATTACTTAGGCCCTAAACTTCTTTTGTGTCTGTTTATCATGCCAAGAGTCCCTTTAATGCTGAAAACTTCTAAATGCCTTCTGTAATTAAGAAAAGGTCGAGGATTGTAGGGGGCATACATTAATGTACTGTCACGTCAGTTTTGCACTACCTAGGCCACGTTTTATTGGCTTTATTTGTGAACACCCACAACAGGACAATTGTGTTAAGACAAGCATAGCCTGTAGGTAGTTGAGGCAAAAATAGATAAAACAACGGAAAAATCAAAGGCCAAGATTAATTAATGTCGTACGTTTCATCAACAACTGTTCTCACCGTCAGAAAATTTTCATTAGGCGCAAGATGTCGAATTGGGGATGAACAATTGTAATTGAAATGTAAAAATGTCACGTAAACTTCAAGTATTACACTGAACCAGAGGATTGCACACAACATCCGAGGAATGTTTTTCATGTTCATGAACTGAGAATTTTCTCTCATGTGATTTGAACTAAATTTTTTTATGCATCGACATTGTAATTCTATGGCTCCTCTGTGAATCTTCAACGTTCAGGCCAGCCAACATGGTGCAGGGGCCTGGCCTTATTAATATTTATTATTCATCAAAATAAAAGTGTTTAATCAAGTAAGATTTAATTTTCACAAAAGTACGACAACCTAAAATGAATTGCTAAATTTTCACTTCCACCAGCACATTTTTTGCTCAGAGAGTTTGGGGAAGTTTTATAGCTTTCTGATGCATACATCTTTGGCTTACAGTTTCCTCGCATAAACTCAATTATTTGTGTTTGGACAGAGAATCAATACGTGGTGAGACCAAGCCTAGACACTTTGGCTCTGGCAAGCATTTCATCATTTGCTTCAGGTAATAAACTGTAGGAACTAATTCGGCTTGAATGTTTGCAAGTTAGCAAAGCATTGTTGGCAGTGTGCTCAGTAACTGATTAATTGCCATCACAGACCTGACGTACTGAAGGATGAAATCCTAAAAATAAAAAATGTATATCATTGTGATTATACACAAAAAAATTTCGATTTTTTATATCATGGATTGGATAAATTCAGCGCTTGTTTGATTATTTAACGAACATTACTTCCAAGCTTTTGGTTATTTGCAAAAAATTCGCAAAAGTTTTAGTGTTGGTGGCATATGGCTAATTCCAGATTGTAAATAATTCCAGGATTCTTATTTACACTCTTTATTCTTCAGTTTAGATAATTTGGCGCGTCGATAGCAACCTTTATTTCAATATGAGCATTGCTTTTTGGACAAAAAGAACCTGAATTTTCCGGCCTATCTTGACCAGTTTAGGCTGAAACATTATCGAATCAGTGTGCGTTGTATCAAGGTCGTTTTTTGAAAATTTGTTTCATCTTTAACTACGTTGCAAAAGTCTATTAATTTTGGAATACGTTTAGACATACATTCTTTCCTTTTGCAGTTCTCATTTTTGCAGATTTGTTTTCACGATTCTAAATTGCTTTTCTTTCCATAATGCTTGCTGTTCTCATTGCACAACGATCTTGAATCTGCTGTTTATCCCAAAATATTGTCACGTTTATAAAAAATGAATATAATTGCGAATTAAGCACACAACGAGTTTTGATCTTTTCTGGCAATGACCGATGTCCGTTTGTATCCAGTTGCATGTTGCATGGAAATAGATTGCTGATATTCTGCAAAACAGATATTCTGCTTTAGGATTAGTATCCACAAAACTTTCTTCAAGGAAGAAAGGAACAGTATGTGGTTAGCATTTTTGTTCAGTTATTACATTTCAAATATTTTTTTCTTTGACAGTGAAACCCGAGGTACCTGCAACAAGTGCAGCGGAACACATTGCACCTTTAGCTACAATATCTACGGAGATTGCAGGCAATGAGCTTAAACACGAAGTAGCTCGTGACTGGGCGCTAAATGATCTTTGATCGTAATGAAAATTAGTGTAGGAAGCAGGGTTGCGGAGTCGGAGTCGTATGGAGTCGGATGTTTTTGGGTGGAGTCGGAGTCGGATTCCTAACAACACTGAGAGTCGGAGTCGGATTTTTTTTGTCCAACTCCGACTCCGGATACCCAGTTTGATCCGTGGGTGTTGGAAGGATTTATTCCAGGGGGGGCACTAGGGGATTTTTCCTAAATTTTCCAGGGTGGTGCTAAAAGTGGTGATATTTGATTCTTCCCCCTCAAAACTAAGAAAGCAACCTTTTTTGCTGAAAATTCAAAATCCAGGGGTGCCACCCCTTTCCGACGCCCATGGTTGGATCATTTTTCACATCACACTCCTAAATTGGGAATTCCTGTTGAAATGGTACAATCTCTTGAAACTTTTGTTGAATCAGAGATTTCTTGCTCTGTACCGCGATTTCCATTGATTCTACCACCCAAATTTAATTCCCTTTATGTTAAGGAATCGGAGTTGGGAGCCGGAGTCGGAAACTTTGGAAAGGTCGGAGTCGGGAGTCGGAAATTTTGGAAAGTCGGGAGCCGGCGTCGGATATTTTACCTCCGGCTCCGCAACCCTGGTGGGAAGCAATGTGTTTATTAATCCCAAAAGATGACTTTGCTTTGAGAACACTAGAAACTTGTATTTAATATCGTAAATGTAGTTGTTTTTCCGACGTCATACCTACTCTATAAAAGCAAAACGTGGTCGAACTGTCATTTCAGAAGGAAGTCGTAACTTTCATAATAAATTGTTGGTGTATACAGAATAAAATAAAAACACCTTTTTCGCGTATTTTTGTATTCAAAACGGTTATAGAAACTATGAGGACCAATTAATTTTCTTCATGTTTTTAAGATTAATTCTTCAGATATAAAAAATCAAATATCATTTTTATAAACACCTACAGAAGCAGCTAGGTCAAAAGATAGCAGCATTCTCGAGAATGTTGGTTTGCGCTGCTGCAGGTTTGCTACATTTTAAGAATGTGTCTTACAAAATATTGCTTTTAGCCTTGAATTTTTCATAGGAATTTCGTTTGATCTTTAAAATTGAATAGATTTTTTGAAATTTTTTCATAAGGCAGATATTGTTATGTTTATCCATCATTTTCTAATCTAACTTACAGAAGTCGCAGATATAATCATCGGTTGCTTAATCGCATTGCATTTACATCAACAGTTAAAAGTGTGTGGTGATGCAGAGACACAGTCGCAGAGCATTTTACTTGCAAGTGGCTGAAAAGTTGGCTGTAACGTTGCGTGGAGAAATCGGGCTAACTTTCAACACCTCACAAACAGTTTGTGGAACGTCACTTGCCTCCATTTTCCTTCAGCCAAAAATTGCAAAATATATGCATCATTACAGTAGAAAGGGTGCAGCGCACTGTTTCCTTAACTCAACAGATATGGAGTTGGCTTGTTAGAAAAGGTTCCACAGCGCGAAACGTTTAGCCTGTCGAATGATACTTGACTTGGTCATAAGTTTAGTCGGCGTGGTGGATGCTTAAAAACCTTTTTGGTCATGAGAACCGTAAAGTATTTTCGACCATAGGTCCTTGAAATTGTTGCATTTGCATCCTGCTTTCAAGTATAAAACGTTTTCATTTTGGCAGTGAACACCGAAATGTCGACCGCAGGAACGATTTTCAGCTGTTCAAATACAACTGCTGTGTCCTCCACCGTTTCAGGTAACATGGACGAACACATTTGTTATTTTTCGAATCTAAACATTGTTTGATAACTTGAAGCATTGTGACTTTTTAGCTATAAAATTGAGGTTACTTTGTCATTAAAAGAACAAAATACGGGCTTACCAAAATAAAAGCACGACCTTTTCGCATTTTTTATTTTCTCGATTAAGGTTATATTTATGCTTACACATGCAGATGAAGCTGGATCAGTGGACAGGAGCACATCCATGGCTGTTACAGGTGCCATTCCTGGCTCATCGACGCCAGGTTTGGGTTGAATCATAGGCTTTTATTGTACGTGCAGGATTATTTGCAAACCTGTTTTCTTATAGTTCTTTTATCTCAAAAAAATGATCTGGTTGACAATATCTCACAAGGTAGAAGCATGCAGAAAATCATTGTAAGTATTGATCCAAAAAAGGCTGTTTATCAAGTTGTTTCTACAGAAATGCATCGGAATATCTATTAAAGCCAAAGTGATTTTTGTTTTGAAAGAAAATGGACTGTAAACGATACCTTGTATGATTTTATGGCAGACAAATTCCTTGCATTTAGGGTTCATTTTACCTTTTCCCACGATCTTGTAAACAGTGTCGGCATATAACCCGAGGTGGCACAACAACGAATTTGAGTTGACTTTCACCATGTCACCAATTTCTGTGTTCTGGGTGCGAAAGTAACGCAGGTCTTCTCCAGATTATTACAAGCTACGAAATAAAATTTTCTGCAAGAGATTCATTGTCAATGAATATCTATCCGATTAAAATTTTACCACATTTTATCGTAAATGATGAACAGTTCTGTGAAGCATCAGATGTGATTTCAGTACGGCTATGCTGACAAAACAAGAACCCCTGTTGATATTTGGCTTTCGCACGTAGGAATTTTAATTTCATTTCAGCCCTCCGAGTTGGTTTTACCCAACATTAACTGGCCCTGTGTATGGGGCGCCGTTCGTAAAAATATTATATCTGACAGATTTAGCACAAAAACTGCTATCTCTGCGCATATTTAGCTATCTCTGCGCAGAGATAGCTATCTCTACACGCATTTAGCTGTCTCTGTGCAGAGATAGCTATCTCTGCGTGCATTTAGCTATCTCTACGCAGAGATAGCTATCTCTGCACACATTTAGCTATTCCTGCGCAGACATAGCTATCTCTGCGCACATTTCGCCATCTCTGCACAGAGATAGCTATCTCTGTGCACATTTAGCTATCTCTGTGCACATTTAGCTAATCCTGCGCAGAGATAGCTATCTCTGAGCGCATTTAGCTACCCATGCACATATATAGCTAAATCTGCATGCATATTTATCGCTGAAGCATGTCGGAGGAAAACATGGTATCCTGTCTGAAGAAAAACTTTGTGTTGTGTTTCAGTAATCCAGACAAAAGCTAGGCTACTGCAAGGCATGAATTCCCTTGCGTCATATAAAGCTAGGTGGTTTCAGGTCTAAATTACTGGTGTGATAATAACATTGGTTTGTGCAGACGATGGGCTGCAGTAAACTTGTGGTGGTGGTCTCAGTGTTAGCGCCATTTTTTGCCTAATATTTCAAAGAGGATCTCGTCAAGTCTGACCATTCCAACTGTTCTTACCAGGCGCAGATCCCCACCCATCTCAGCACCTTCAGGTGCACAAAGAGAATGCTCTCACAGAAAGAGCGCATTAAAAGTGAAGTGCTCGGTTGGAGACGAGCACCGTTTTGTAAAGAGAATAACGTTGTCCTAGAAAAAGCACATCGAAAGCAACTGATCGGTTAGGCGTTCTTACCTGAAAATAACGTTGGCAACACACATCAATTTAGTAGCATTATCACAGTAAGCCCTAATGCTTGAAGTATCAAAGATATCTCTGTGCAGAGATAGCTAAATGCGCGCAGAGATAGTGATCTCTGCGCAGAGACAGCTAATTTTGCGCAGAGATAGCAGTTTTTGTGCTAAATTTGTCAGATATAATATTTTTGCGAACGGCGCCCCTTACCTGTGGGTAGAGCACGCACTTCCCAACAATTGGACTAAGTTCCATTCCCAGGCTGTCTGGTACACTGGGCTCTATTGGACAAGAAGGTAGTAAGCTGTGTTTGCGCTTGAATAACGACATTTGCAGCTTTTCTTGACTCGTTACCGGCGAACACAAACGAAAATTTAAAGCGTGTTGTTGCCAGTGACTTGCCACCATTGCTGCATTTATAACAATGAAAGTATACTATCGGGGTTCACGGCGCACGGTAAACCTAGCGAGAAATCCGTAAGACACTTAAAGCGCTACCTAGGGTGTAAGCCAGTGGCGTGCAGAGGTCTGATGATGCTAGGGTTGCCACTCTATATTACGAAGTTCCCCTGCAATAACAATGAAAAATCCCTACATTTCCCTACACAAACTGAAACAAAAAACACAATAATCTTTAGCTAAAACATCCGGCCACATATTATACATGTTGCATAATTAAGACTGCAAGATCAAAATTGGATATGTAAAGCATGCATCATTACACTTACAGAAGGCACCACTGCATGACCACATGTCAGTTAAAAAAATATATTTAATGTCTTCTGTAAGATTAGTCAGCACCAGGCCCGGATTTACAATGGGGCTAGCCGGGCTTAAGCCGGGGCCCCGTATTCCTTCCAAAAAATTTTAAATCCTGCTAAAATAGCTTGCAGCCTGGTCGCACAGGCTTCGCAAATGCCAGCACCTAACCCGGTTGTTCAACTTGTCTGTAATCACCATAAATCAAAGTAGCCTACTGCATCGTATTTCGTATACGTTTATAACGTGGTTAGGGGTGCTAAACATAATGTAAAATTGCAATGAAAACGCCTAAGTTGAGGTCTGTTGTATTCGTAGCTCATATGCGCCTGCTCTCAGAATGTGTTCATACTATAATGTGAGATTCGCCGAGACTATTTTTAGGTCCATAGTTAAGAACACTATTTAAATGCTACAAATATGTTCTATCTAAACGTGTAACGTTTATTTTTGACACAAAATGTTTAGAAACGTTTTATTCATTACGATGAAACCCGACAAAAATCACAACATTTTGAGCGAATTTAAACTTTTCACAGCTTGTTATATATTAATACAAAGTGTGGATTGGAAAAAGTTAAAATTATTATGCTTTGTTCAGCTACAGTAACATCTGATAGCCAGAATAGGTTTGGGAATTTTCACATGCTTCTGCTCTACCACGTAACATTAGTGATATTGACCACCTCTGAGCTACTTTCAGGTTGTTTCAACCATACCACATACGCAGAAATGGTTTTGGACTTGGTTTCGTGAGAGTGCCGCATTATGCAAGAAGTCACTCTTGCGTGAAAGTGCTGTCACCTGACCTGCCACAGCGTAGGGGTACAGATTTGTGTACAGATTCAGTTTCGAAAACGTTTCCATTGTCGCAACTTTCCACCAAAATCAACGATTGTTAGTTGGGTTACGAAGTTCAGAGAGCATGGGACTGTAGTGAACTTATGTTCTAAAGCCACAGGAGGAACTTATTCAGGCAGGAGAAAGAGTGCAAGGACAGAAGAAAACATTGCTGCAGTGAGGGACTCAGTAGGACGCAGCCCTAGGAAATCAGTGCGTAGACGCAGCCAAGAACTCGGAATGACAAGGGAATCAGTGCGGCGTTTTCTTACGTCTGATCTGCACCTATACCCATACAAGATCCAAATGAAGCAAAAACTAACTGATGCTGACAAGGAAAAGCGAGTAACAATGTGTGAATGGTTCTGTAATGTGCTTGAAAATG
>Ga0210059_1007137_pt1 | contig 17812 bp, 14 predicted proteins | sample Ectturendosymbi2_FD_188042 | JGI IMG/M metagenome (GOLD analysis project Ga0210059, IMG submission 188042) | Ecteinascidia turbinata endosymbiont from Florida, USA - Sample 2 (SPAdes) (version 2) | ecosystem: Host-associated > Tunicates > Ascidians > Unclassified | place: Key West, Florida... | reverse complement strand
CTTTTGACAATATCAGTCCATGTGGCGGAGTTTGTTTTACTTCAAAGGCTAAACCATTCTGGATGGCTTAGACCAGGGAAGGAGAGTAGTGCCGTCAGGAAAGGACCAGCCTTTCAGGTGATGCTAGCACCACTCTGGCCTGAACCTGCAGATCCAGCTTGTTTTATACTTTCTAGGTCACTTGACAGTTATGTACTGTAAGTGTATTGTCACATGACAGTTATGTAATCACATGATAGGGGTGTGGTCACATGATAGCGTTCAGCAGCGCCTCCAGTGTTGAGACCAGAATGAGGTTCTGTTAATATTCAGCATGTTTGAAGTAACGTTTGCGTGTCACGTTTTTCATGCTTGACTGTTTATAGCCTTTGGGCTGGTTTTTCTTGTCTTTGTTGTTTGATTCCTTTGACACTATTTCCTTTAATCGTATCAACATTAAACATGCACAGACCATTAAAAATGTGTCTGCTACACGGGCTTTTCTAGGTTCTACCATTTTCTTAAAAAGCGAAATCTGCCGTTCTCTAGTGAAGAAAGGAAGTTTGGCAGCGTTGTCGGACGTGTGCTGAGATAAAGCCACGTTTCTGCAAACCTGCACCAGAAAGTCTTGTGAGAGCTACGAGACCCTGGGAAAGATTAAGTATGGATTTCAAAGAACCCTTAAGGGGATCGAAACCATATGTTCTGATAATATTCGATGAATACAGTCGCTATCCACTTGTTTTCCCTTGCGAGAATACGTCAACAACGTCAGTGATTGAATTTTTATCGAATCTATTCTGTTGGTTCGGTTTTCCCGCTTACATGCACAGCGACAGAGGGTCATCCTCATGAGTTGTGAGCTGAACGAGTTTTTAACAACGTGGTGTGGGAACTAGCCGGTGTACACCTTATCATCCGGAAAGAAATGGCCAATGCGAACGTGCAAACCAGACTATTTGGCGAAAAATTAAATTGTTTTTACACAGCCAGTCGCTTCCAGAAGATCGTTGGGCAGAAGTTCTTCCTAAAGCTTTGCACGCCATACGTTCGCTAATATGCGTGACGACCAACGAAACCTCGCACGAGAGATTGTTCAGCTTTCCTCGCCGAGCTATGATGGGAACGTCAGTGCCAACATGGCTCATGTCTCCCGGTCCAGTATTACTCAGACGCTTTGTGAGAACGAAAGGCGAACCCTTACGCGATGAGGTAGAATTATTGGACGCAAATCCAACATACGCTCATGTGAGGTATCCCGAGGAAATGAAAGTACTGTTTCCACTTCCGATCTCGCGCCTGCACAACCAGAGCAAGGTCCTAACACTGAGACTTCTACCCATGTTGTTCCTGCGTCAGATATCGCCCTTCTACCAACAGCGCCGCCAAATGTCAATGTTGATGAGAGAGCTGTTCAAAGCAAAGACCAAACCGAGGACGTGACAACGGCTCCTGACGAAAATGCACGAGAGCTGAAACGCCTCGACTACGACGTTCTTGCCCGAGAGAGAAGGTGCCGAACGTTTTGGGGAATGGACAATATAACGAGCGACACAGTAATGTGCTACGAACTGACGCCGAATGCGCGTAAATTTTTGAGGGGAGGAGAATGTGATAATTTTGTAAGATGCATTTTCGATTACTTGATTGTTCTTTTGTGCCATTGGCAAGATACGCTTGATTGCTTGTGTTCTCTCGCGCTGTTTCTGATAATTGGTGATTGTGGCCTGTGGCGCGAGATCTGTTGACTGGTGCCGTGTCTTCCATTTTCGTCATTCTACACAGTGTTCTCATGCTGTATGTGTCGGCAATTTTCAAGTTAGTTAAAGCCTGGGAATAAAACATCCTCGGTATATGTCAAACGGTGCGCGTTTAAGTGTGCTTAGTAAAGCAATTGTTGATTTACGTCGATTCCGTCCTATAGGACCAAGGAAAGAGATTAACAGCTTACAAGTGCAGGCACGTGCGGCAAACACAGCCTCAAACTGTCTTGTTATAAGAATTGTGATCACCGGCATCCGCAAAAAAATTCCTTAACACCTGCTTACTAACTAAAAGGGAGGGAATGATGATAAATTCAGAAAAGCGTAAGCTACTTCATGATTATAACCAATCCCTCATACTGTTTCACTAAAAGTTTAAAAGCTTTTGGGTAATAATTTAGCAGTAGTCTTTTTGAAGTTAATCTTAGACATCGGATCAGAGGCGACCCCACTACTTTTAAGGAGGTCCAATATACAAGGGATGACGCATTCTTTTTACTGCATTTTTACTTTTTTGTTATAAATACAATTCTCATTTTCAAAATTATGCTGAGTGCCTGCCAACAAAGAAAGCTTATTTTTATCTCAGTCTCGTGTTGATATGCCGTCCACTCCCGTCTTCTACTGATGGCCAGACGCACGTGCACGTCTCTGGTACCAATTAACGAAAAATGCAAAATGAGATTTCATACAGAACTACGTATCATTTGGAGTTAGTAGGTGGTACTGACAGGGGCGGATCCAGCCAACAAGTTTAGGGGGGGCGGTTTCAGTAATATTTGGCAGCCAAGTCTCATTACGAGTTCACTACTGCAAGAGACATGAAATATACTTTCACAACACTGTTAGGACAAAACAAGGAACGTCAAAATGGCCTAATAATCGCGAATGCTCTTCTCCGAATTGTGCAAAATCTTGGTGAAAAAAGTTACTTGCGTAACTCTTTTTTGGGGGGCGATCGCCTCCCCCCCTCTGGGTACTGACATCAATATGAACATTATGCGACGTGCGTTTTCGCATTACCATATTTTAGCAAGGAGGGGAAAAGGTCTCTCCAAGGTTGACTGAATACCGGTGGCGTCACACAATGAACCAACCATCACGTAAGCAGTATTTTCCAGTATAAAATTCGCTGTGCCACTCATAACTGTCATGCGTGGTCTGTGGGCGCCCATCTATGCTTGCTTGGGCCGCGGTTATTTTTGTACACTGGTGGCAAGTAAATTATAGCACTGCACGCGAAGCTTCCCTTGCACCCAAGCACTAACGCCGAGCACGAGGCTGGTAGGGCAAGCATTGTTTAGAAGTCTGAAAAAGGTACGGCCCGACATGGAGATCAACTCAACCTACCAGCTTCAGTGGGAATTGTTCAATCCATTAAATCCACCGACTGACATAACAACGATATGTGGGATGAAAAAAAAATTATCCACCTCTACCAAAAATTTCTGGCCCCTACTGCGGTCACTGCATGCTTGAAATATTCAGTTAAAAATCTCACTTTCGTTCTCGCCAAATATTCAAGAAAATTCCCGGACAACTTCATGCTTACAATCACCAACGCAAGATTCGAGAGCCGCTGCCGGTAGTGTGAGGGAAATCATTTTATTTTAAATCGGCGTGCTGCAAAAAAACGCAGCTCTTCACCACTCGCGCCTTTGACGAAAGCAAACGAACGAATCTCTCGTTAGTGAGTCTCGAATTTACCGCCGTTTCGTTTTCTGAATTCTTGGAAACTGCAAAGGCAGCGTCAAGACCGCCGTTTCCACCTTGACGCTGTCGCGCGTCGTGACACGGACCGACCCGCCCAGCGCGCGAACGTGCGTCGATAGCTTTTTTGACGTGATGCCGTAAGCGTTTCGCAAAGTGACCGCGTTCGTCGCGAACGAGTCGATGTGCCAGGCGACGATGATTCCGTACGCCAGAGCTTTGTCTTTCAAGCGGTTCGGCATCCTTTTCTCTTTGTCGACGACGACGAAAAACTCGGAGATCAGCCAGTCCCGCACGGGCTCCGGCATGTCCGTGAACACCGCACGCCGCCGGTACTCAGTGTTGCGTATTGTGTAGGTGCGGATCAAGTACGCCAAAAGCTGCAAACAGCAAGTGTACTCCTCGTAAATTTCTTCGCTCTTTAGCAACGCAGGCGCAGGGTATTGAGCGTGTTCTTGGAGGTAGGCAGTCGACAGGGCGCCGCCTTCCGTTTTCCACTGGGCCAGGGTGGCCTTGCTCGGGCGCAAAAACTTGCTCGCCTCGGTTCTCAGAGCCTGACTCACGTCGTCCGGTATGAGTTTGGTCAGCGGGTAGACATCTTCAACTTGCTTAGCGTCTTGAACGAAAGGAACAATGCACTGGAAGTCGGCAGCCTCTTCTTCTTCGATAACCAGCTCGCCTTGCTCCATCAAGCCTTCGACCGACCTTTGCACGGCAGCCGTGCTGTCGGCGACCGCGTTGCGTTGTCGGGACAGCATGGCGCGCTTTCGCTTGTGACTGCCGAACGCCTCGGTCAAGTCATCTTGCTTTTCGGTGAAGGTTCGCTCGTCCTGGTTGTTGCGCTTTTTCCGCGTGTTTTCCTCGTCGCTGCTCAGCAAGTTCTCGTCGCGATGCAGCAAAGGCGACAAACGAAAAAAATCCGTGTTGTAAACGCGAGCGATCCCAGTACGCCGGTTGATCTTGGCGATCACGTGACGCTGGGCGTGCGGGAAAGTGAGTTTGTGGCTGTAATTGTTGCCCAGGTACTTGAGGAGCGGACCGTGCACGAGCATTTTGCGGTGGTGGCGAAATCGCGGATTGTCCTGCCGCTTGTCCTGGTAGCGCTCGCATCTGAACTCGGATCCTTCCTTCGGCAGGCCGTTGCTGAATTCCACGAGGACTTGCGCATGCGCTTCACGCTCGTATTTCAAAACGAACGACATCACGCGGCAGTGGCGAGGCAACCAACGCACTTGCTTAGTTTAAGATAAAGTTCGCTACCTGCAAAAGAAATAATAGAATTGCACAGGTCTTTTTGAGTAATGGACCAAACAAGGCTTTTGTAAACACAGCTATGAATCATGTTTGGGGGACGCTGTCCAAATACATGAGGGATAGTGTTTTCTAGTAAATGCAGTAGAGGTTTCCAAACGCCTTTAACGACAGACTAATTAACGGGTAACGAATTTTTGACGCACCCAAATAAGCACAAACCTTTCCGTTTCTCTTAGCACCTTCTTGGAGGTATTCACGCGCTTTAATCGACACCACGGTTCAACACCACTGCACGGTTGAGCTTGCAAATATGTTCGATGGTAACCGGTACACCGTTAAAGCGGCATCATCACGCTATAAATCTGAGTGCGGGATGGTGTGGCGAGAGCAACACAGAAACAATTTTAAATCTTGGTCAACAGATAACGGTTTTCTGCTCGCGAAAATCCCAGATGGAAACAAATGCTTGAATAAATAAACACAGTTCCAACATCAAACACAGGTCGTTGGAGGTTTAAACGAAAGACGCTTCCAGTTATTTCTATTTTAATCCTTTTTTGGTTGTTTGCTTCAGGGGGGAGGATTATTCGTCAACAATCAGCAACGCCAGACTAGAAACAGCTCAGTTCCGCAAGAACGGAAACCGATCGGACCAAAGGCGTCAATCGGCAATTTGCGATGAATCAGGCTGCCATGGATAATGGAGCGAGGTACAAAACACCACACGCAAGAACAAAAACCAGCGTTTCCTCGCACAAACCGCACAGCAACATTGATTGTATCGTTAGCTCCGCGTGAGGAAATACATATCACGCTGTGCAACCACGCACTATTCGAATACGGATTATCGGTAGTCGGCCCGGTGCGCTGTTTTCGTCATCAATTCGTCAAATGTTTGGCTGTTCCAGATTGCCTACTGTTTTTTTTGCAATCAAGCACACCAAACGCATGCGCACGAAAGAGAGAACTTTCCTTTTAACTACTCACGGCATACATATGAAATTCAGTTCATACTCGCAGGGCAACGGTGCTGAGTATGCCATGCAGGGTTGGAAAACATACGCCCGATTCCTTCCCAAGCAAAATAATTACACAGAAATACCGACACGAGCAAAACGGTTTCCTGCTTCTAGCAAAATCGTATGACTCGCAGTTTAGGAGTGATCGATTGAAAAGCTGTCGCAGATGTGTTCTATTACGCTTGAAAGTTAAGTACGGTATTGATTTATGTCACATGCTATTACGCAGCACGACCAAGAGTACGATCAAGCTACCGTACAACAGCAGCAGTCACGTTTCAGAAAAACGCTCTTGAATGCGACAGCGCCACGCACGCGAAACCAAAGTATCGTTTACATAAACAACAATGCGCTTTTGTGCAAAATTGCACGAGTCAAGCGGTACTTTCTCGCATGCACCGTTCGGCCAAGCATGAAACTTATCGTGTCCTTGTTGGTTAACGAACTCTGCAAACGTTCGAATGGTTAGGTTCTGTGCGCACTCGCATGCAAGTTCGCTTGGTCGACTATAGCCTCATGGTCTCGATGATATCAAGTGGGCAATCTTTCTGCCTGAGCAAAAAAATGCAGCCGCTCCAATTCACGAAAAACCGTAACAATTTCGGTATAAATGAATCCTTTCAGTATATCAATAAACACATTGCAAAAAGCCTGTGGCCTTGTTGCATATCAAAACGCTTTCGGAATGAAACGACCCTATCTTATACGATCGACTTTTAACGAAAAAAAGAACAATGCAAAAGCTCTGAATGCAGTTCTTAGCTTTTCAAGCATTCAAGCAATATCACTATGCCCGTGTACTGTATCCTCTAAACCTCTGACGGGCCAATAAACTATGCAACTTCCAGGTAAACCGGAAACGACAGCCACGCCTCGAAAGTGTGATTGGAGGAATCGCTAGTTGCACCACCGTTACTTAATCTTCATGATGCTGCTCAGTGGAGCATGCCGAGTGATGTGGCACTGCCTGAACAAGACTATCGATGCAGGGGGCATACCGATTTTGGTTGGGCTGGGGAAAACAGCCATGTCTCTCTTCACTTGCTGTCCTACGAACAAGTTTTGTACTGTTATGCAGCTAAAGATTTCCAAATGAAGCAAATTTGCATTTTGGCGAAGTAGCCGCGTATTCGCATTGCAAAATGTGTTCTGTCATTGTCTTACACATTTTTCGTTTTTTTTATAATTTTGGTGACGGCAAACCGAAGCGGTTGAGGTGAACGCGTTCTTGTCAAAGGAGGAGCGCTACGGCGATTCACTCAGTGGCCGTGGATCGAACGCCCAATCTTCTAATTGAGAGACCGCGGAAACCTTACCACTGAGCTATTACCGCTCATTTTCGTTATGGCTATTCATTGCAAGCCAGTGCTCATGTATTAGCAATGCTACATGTACCAGCGTACGGGCAACGCCAAGGCAAACTCAATGGAAACATGACTCCGATACAAATTTATCGGTAGTTTTCACACTCTGCTGACAGTACGCTTCCCACCTTGAAAAAGGTATGGCATTTCTGAACATAGTTATTTCTTTCTGATGGGCTTCCAACGGTATACAGCTGCACTTGCCACGTCTTCTTTCTTGACTAATTCACGATCGTTTAGCTTGTCGAAACTAATAATACGCTGGAGGCTCATTTTATCAGACACAGCCTGGAGTTCCTGAGCCCGTTTACGCCTCTGTTTAAGCACCCGCCTTACTCGGGTCTGTTCATCTGTGACTCGCAGCTCAGGTGCAGATTGCTCATTCTGCTTCACATCGCTGCTGACTCTGTCCACAAAAATTATATGCTGCTTCTTCGTCTCTTGGTCGTCCGGAACGATTCGCTCAGAAAGTTTTTTCACCTTTTGCTTCTCGATTTGAAGCTTCCAGTTCACGTAGTTCAGGTCCTGGCTTTCCAGAAGCGCTTTCTGCGCCGCCGACATCGTTTGTTCTGGTCTTTCGACGTCGATCCAATGAACGCCGTCCTGCAGTTTTTTGTTTATCATGTTGAAGTAAAACTCGTCCGGGTTGCGCGCAAGTGCCTTCTTGTGAAGCGATTTCAATTCCTGTTGCTTCTTTTGGTAATTTCGGGCGCGCTGCTTGTAGTCCCGCTTTTTTTCAAGAATGCCAAGACTCGCGCGGTCGGCCGGCTGCGCCCGTTCGCGGTGTGGCTTTTGCCGCGCTTTCTGAGCTTTTCGGAAAGACATCGATGCGCAACTGCATGCAGAATCAAACTTTCGGACAATAACAACCACCCCTAAATAAGACAGGTAAGTTAATTGCAGTCTTGGCGTACCTGCAAACAAAAAGAAATGTAAGACATGGTAGGAAAGTCAACGTTTGCAATGGAAATGTGAAAGTATTTTCAGAAATATTGTTATTTTTCACCAACAGATTCTTATTACATCGATATAAGTACTTTGTTGGATGAAGGTGTGAATGCCACATAAAAGTTTTATCGCAGTAAACAGTTCAATATCGAACTAGTAAAATACATCGATGGCAATGAAACGTAAATCCAGCACCTTCTGTCAAGACCAAGGTTTGCAATCTCAAAAAAATCACGTAACATTCACATCCCCAATGACCAAGTTTGTCGACTTAGGCAGGATGAACATTTCAGCTGCATTTACTCAGAGTAAAGCAACTTGGTTCGTTTAAGACGTTTTGTAGTGCAGTAAAAAACGTCTATTTGTGCAAGAGGTCAATGCTTGTATTGATGCATGGTTATAAGATTGATGTTGTCAATTTAAATAACAAGCATTAAGCACATTATCGAATTTGCCTTCAAAAATATCAGGTGGTCAATTTTGGGCACTCGAAAATATTGTGTGCATACAATAAACACAACTGTGCAGCCACAGCAAAGGCACAAATTCAAATTACATACATATCATTAATTTCTTTCCGGTTCATGTTCAAATCAATACTTTTTTCAGAAGAAAAATTAAGCAGTGACAACCACTTGCACCTCAAATTCACAGCAAACTCCACAGAAAATATCGTAAAACTGATGAAAATAAGAACATCACAATCATAGGAAATGAACAAATACAAGGAAACATGTTCAGTAACACACTTCAAATTACAACGATCACGAGTCAATCACACAGATAAAGTTTTAGTGTATAGAAACACGAAGTGTTGAAGACAAAACAAAACTGAAGAGCAAGCTCCAGAATAAATGCAAAAAGGAACATGTCACTAAATTCATACAAAATATTGCAGGGAAAGCTTTGCATGTAAAACAGCTGCAGCATAAGGCAAATACAGTGATGAAGGTAAAGTGTTGGACAACTCCTGGCTACAAATACTGCTACACTAACCAGTCTGGTTTCCTTCAGAGAAACAGTTAGTTTGGAGTTACATTTGTTTGTCAGTGAAAAAGAAATGTCATCAATACTTGACCAGCTAACTGCATGTAACACAAGGCCAGAGTTGCGGGTTGGGTGGTTAACTCTCATTAAGGCCAATGTACTGAATAATTTCAGGCTAATGCTGTTCAAACAACACATTCACTTTTATACAATTTCCACATGAGTGTCAAAACAATGCTGCTAATGCTTGTGAAATCATGGGCAACTTTTCTCAACCACTGAAAATATCTGATAGAAACAGCTTGTCGTAAGAAAAACCAGGCTCACTAAAGGACTTATTCACTGCTAATATTGCACACATAAGATCACCCACACTTAATTTGTTCCCAGAAGTTATTTCAAACACCAGATATGCATTCTTCAGTATTTTGTTTAATATGGTACAGCATCAGCAAACAAAGTGGATGCTTGAAGTTTTGAAATGAGCAAAAAAACCTTTTTATTGAAATAACATTGATTCAATAAGTCAGAGCAAAGGTATATACCCAGTATTTACAAAAGTTGCATCAGATATATGGTCCAGGATTAACATTTACAAAAAATAAATTATAACAAAATTTTCTGCTGAAAACTTGGGCAGTTCATTTTACTTTTTAACACCTTCGCTGCTGAGACAGTTCGGATGAACCTTGGTTTCAAGCATCACTTAGCAACTCTGTAACTCGCCAAACGAATATGCTGGAGAGCTATCTAAACCCTCAAAAGAAGTGGCTAGTCTTCTAGTTTGCAATGAAAAAAATTTTAGGTTTTGAGCTTTTTTTGTGGGTGACATCATAAATGGGGCAGGTTTTAGGCCACTTCTGCTTAGGTTACCTGGCCCTGGGCCCTAACCGCTGGATGGAATTTTTTGACTTAAGTTTTTATTGGAAACTAGACTAGAATCTGAGTCTTTTGAGCCTTTGCACAGCTATGGCCTAAAACAACAAACTAATTAATCCCCTAATTAAATAATCCATTTGTTGTTTTTAGGCCATAACTTTTGAAACAGAAACTCTAGTAAGCCAACCAAGGTCTCAAAAGCCTCAGATTCCAGCCTAGTTTTGGAAAAAATTCCATCTAGTGGTTGGGGCCCAGGGCAGGTAATCTGAGCCAAATTGGCCTAAAATCTACCCCACTTATGACGTCACCCACAAAAAACCTGAAACCCAAAACCTCATTTTTTTCATTGCAATCAAGAAGACTTGCCACATCTTTTGAGGGTTTGCACAGCTCTTTAGCACAATCAACTGGCAAGTTATCAGTTATGGATTTCCAAACTGGTGTGAAAATGGTGGCTAATGTGGGAGGTCAAAGTACGAGATCTCATACACCAGCAACAAACATGTTAAGAAATTGTCATGACAGCAGAAGCACAAAAACGTGGGCTATACCTGAAGAGATTACTTAGCTAAAAGTCTTTGGCTTGCATAAACCTCACTAAAAAGCTGCACTGGTTGTAATATTATTTTGTAAAATTTTTGGTTTTAAGTCTTGAAAGCAATGAATGCATACCATTTAATCAAAATGAGCTCATTTATAACAATATTAAAAGTCCGTTAACTAAACAATATAAAAATAAAATTTGTATCTAAGCCCCATACTCATTACAAAAATATTCAAAATGAATATTTGGAACCATTGTGTGTTACTGTATGAATTTTGCCAATAGACCCCCACCATAATTAACCAAATACTGAGATAGTTTGAACCAAGACAAAAGTCTGACACAAAAACAAGTAACAAGGTTGCTTGTTAATGTAAATCATGTGTAAATCGTGATGAAAAACAAAGATGCAATTGACAAATTTCAAACAAGATATAATTGCACACATACAAGCACTACAACAAAAACTGTATACATCTTACAGACTGTAACTATGTCAGCAAACACACTGAGATCAACCTTTCAAATGAAAATAAAAAGTTCTTAATCCGCATTATTTGGTGAAGAATTTTTTATGTGACTACGATTTAACATAAATAGAACATGTTGGAAAATACAGTGCCGTGTAGGGTCAAACTCAACTGGTATCACCATTTCCATAGAGAAACACCCTGCATAAACCAAATTGTAGACCTTTGAATGACACTTCTCACATCACTAACAGTTCACCTTAACTCTGGTATGCTAAAACTGTATTCGAATTTTTGTTATCTTAAGGAATCTGTGCCATTCGTAATAATACAGTAAAATGCTTGGAGTAGTGGCAAAACAGCAGGAACAAAAATTACACCAACAGCCACTACTGGCAGTAGTTTCAACTGTAATTACAGATGAAATGAAAATACTAAATGTAAGACAAGGTATGAACCACAAACATAGATAATCACGTCTGTAGTACCTCAATTTCACTCTGCATGAAAAGCATCTGATAACAAAAGTATGTTGAACACTTGCTTCATAGCTACACTTGCAACTTTTTTCTCCAACGTGTGAAATATTAATCAAATTGCAATTTTTTTGTACATTGCAAATCAGTTTCCATCACCTAGTTTTTCCTAACAGTTCCAGAGGCAAAGGTGATATATGATTTATCTATAAGAAAAGTATGCAATGGGCAGTCAACGTAATAGACATTAAGCCTGATATCATGTTGGGTTAGTAAGTCAGAATAAAAATAAAAGTATTTGTGGCTTAGTTTTTTCAATGTGGCTGTGTAAGCATACATAACTTTGATAGCCGTCTATTTGTGACACTCCACGCAATGTGTCCATTTACTTGACCTTACACCACCACCACCTGCAACTGCATTCATCTAAAAATGTTTAGTTATTACCTTGTTTAACCTTTACAAGCAAAATTGATCAGGCTACGTAGTAACAACTTCATTCCGCTAAAAATCGAATCCAACAAAAATGATCACTTCTGGCCAGTCTTATAACCAGTTGATTACTGTCATTTTGTCAGAGCCAATGCATCGTTAAGTCATGCCACACATTCTGTGCACCGTCACCAATCAGGGATGCATCTACACATCATATTTGCTTAGAACACAATGCCAGTCTGTCAAGAAAATCTGGGACAAATAGTGTAATGGACTCATTTACATATATGTCACTTGGGTTAAGTTCAGTACAGTCATTCCACAAAATCCACTGAAACAACAGGATAACTGTTTTAAATTTGTGCATCAAACATCAGTACCAAGCCTACACACATGTTGAACCTTGCTATTGAAAACCAAACCATACCATTAAAGCTTTAAGTCTATCGGTTGCTAAACATCATAGGAATTGGAATGTCATCCATATTAGGCATAACCAACACTTTCATGAATTCTTCTTGCAGTTTGTTTTCTATCCAATCAGTTATGTGCACCATTTTGACAATTCTTTCTCCGTACTGAGGCTGAGCTTTCAAAACCATATGAGGCGGTCGACAAAACCCATACCACACACGATCAGTAGGTGGTGGCGGAATGTTCAATGCCAATGTTCCCTTGAGTTCAACCAACTCCACAGACAATGAAACAGGAGTGTTTGACACACTTTCAAGTTTTTTTCGAATAAATTCATTCTCAGTTGCTTTCTGGAAGTACTTAGATTTCGTGATGCTGTCTACAAGGCGTAGCCATCGTTTTGAGGAACCTTGTCCAACTGGCTTGGCACCAGAAACAGACTGTGAAGTTTGGCCAGAAGGTACCTTAGGAGAATCTTTAAGGCCCAAACGTCCATCCCAACTATGCACAACATTTTGCACTTGTCCTAACACTCTAGACACTGCTGATTCATCTTCAGATGATGATTCTGCACTATCTTCAACATCACTATCATCAACCACTGCACAAGTTTTGCTTGATCGGTCAACTTTATAAATCAGGCTGGCATCATTTTTACCAACTTTAGTCAATGCAATTTTTGTTTTAAAAGTCATTTGCAAACATCCACTGTATGTAATATCCATAAAACACCATGCTCCTTTCCCATCAAGTTTTGGTTGGGACACATAGTGAACAAATGGAGCAGTGCTTCCCAAGTTTATTTCATCCAACTTAAGTTCCTCAATGAAATACGGAAGTTTAATTTTATCCAGTTTTTTCTGTATCTTGTTTGATAACCACTTTGCCCATTCTGGTTGGCGAAAAAAGTCAAACATGATCCGCCCAATTACAACATTCAACCATGCAACCTCAGGCCTTGGCTCCTTGAATTCTCCAGCACTGGTGTTGGTGCCACATTCAACTTTTCCAGACACTTTCAGTTCAGGAAATAGTCTTGATATGTGAACAACATAATCTTCAAATGCTTTGTGGGGGTTTTCATTGATTGCATCAACATTTATCAATGTTGAAGCAATGTAAGTGGACCCATTTTGCTCACTTGGTTGAGCTAGCAAACCCCAATCATCACTTGCTGTGCAAGAACTAACACTCTCATTTTTCTTCGAATTGTGAACAGCAATGTTGATGCACCGTTGGAAACGGTAAAACCACAGCTCCTTTTGATGATTGCTTCGACCAAACAAGTAAATTACAGTATTTTGCGGTGTTGATGTACTTACAGGTGCAGAGTTCAAAGGATCAGGCAAGCTAGACTTAAAAGGTTTTGCCTTTGTGTGTGGTATTTCAACACATATAGGATACTTTTTACTCCAAACTCGCTTCTTAGACAAGTCTGAAGGCTGAAGCCACACCTTAGCATCTGTTACATCAAACAAGCGTTGCTTGATCACATTTGATAAAGGAACATTACCTTCACCAAAGACAGCTCTTCTAGAAAGACTTTTTTGTGGTGTTTGAAGCCTCATGGTACTGCCATCCAAAGTCACATAAACAGAATGTGTATTGTTCACATGGTAAGTATCAGGGTCATAAGCATCTATTTCATTTAACCAGCCTTTAATTGGCTTACTGAAATCCCATACAGATTCTGCAATGCACGCTGTGTCAGCATGGCAATAAAACATTGCTGGAACATTGCAAGAGGCCCTCCTTGATTTGGGGGCTACAATGCACAATGCTGCAGCAGCAAGCAATGCCCCAGAAACAAAGCTCACCACAAAAATTTGTAGAGTAGATGGGAGAGGCAAAATGAGATAGCCATAAACACATAACGCCATGAACCAAATTGACCAAAATGATGGTTGCTCTTCCATAGTATTCAAAGATGTTTCAGATTGTTTCGGTCCTGAAATCTCCGAGTTGTTAGGTTTACACCTTCTTTTGCTTTTCTCAGTGGTCATAGGTGTTTCTGTGACAACGACCGTGGTTTCGGTTTGTGTTGTGTCTGTATCAATTTCAAATTCATCACTACCTTGCAGTGATGACAATCTTATGGCAAGTGGTTTCACAGTAGATGGGGAAATGCCATCAACTGAGACTTCACTGAGAACTGAAGTGGAGCCATGAGTCAAGATACAAGCTTTCTGAAACTTTGCATTGTCAGCACTGTCACAATCATCATCAGCTTGAACGTTCTTTTTGCTAGCTGAAGGATTGGAAGCATCAGTTTGGGAAGCTTCAGCAACTGGTTGATGATCACCAGTAAGAAAATGTACTTTTTGTTGGCTTAGCTCAACCAACTGCTTTAAAGAAAAACGTTCCATAGTTATTAAGCTATTTCATCAGGTACACATGATGTAAGAGCTTGATGTGAGGACTTGCAGCAGCTGATGCAAAAGCAGGTTGTCAACTTTACTGAAAAAAAATCTGGAAGTTGTGCTGTTAATCCTGTACACAAACAATTGTAAAATATATTTTATATTGCAGACATTTAAGTACTGCAGAAAAAAGCTTGGAAGTATGTTTTTATCAGTAAGCACTAAAGATGACTTTACTACAGGCTGTAACTAAGACAGAACCTGACATGATCAGATTACTACATCTTAGAACATTTCAAGTAACTGGTCTCCACAATGGCAATGAAGTCAAATCAGTAAGCAAAATATTTTTTACCTTAAAGCTTTTGTCATGGGGACCCAATCATGCTAAGTTTGTTGTCATCTTTCACCTATAACACTGCACTTACTGGAAAAAAGTTAATGATATTAGTTCAAACACAAGAGTTTCTTTGAGTTGGACCTTCATTTTACCAACCCACATTTCAACAGTAACCTAATGGTATAGTATTTAGAATGCCCAACAGTTTGCTATATATTTAATAAACTTATCTGAGCTTTGCTAATCCTATACAACTAATTGATGACTTGTCTGATTGATATGAAAGTTGTTGATACCAGTGATGGAGTCTCTAGACCCAATTTTGCGACCTTGGTTTTGAAAATTTCAGGTCTTGTCTTGGTGTCTAAGGCTACAGGTCTTGAGACTTTGAATATTGTAAAATGGTTTAATAAAATTTCTATAATTCAATGATTTTGTTTGTTGTATTTGCAGGTAAGAAACAAGCAAAACATGTTGGAAAAATACCAGAAATTTGAAAAAACCAATGGTGGGAGTTTTGGTCATTTTGACCACTATTACCTTTATTGGCCACTTTGGCCATGAATACTAAGACTGAAAGTTTTCCCACAACAGTTGAGCAAGGATGACACTGTGGCTAAGTTTATAAAATTGAAAGCAACAAGCACCGATCTAATGACTTTGTTTCTTCAATTTCGTGTTTCTTTACACAAAGAACACATCAATGAGAATATGGATAGGCCAAAAATTCTCAAGAAAAAAATCTCACAAAAACCAGCTGCAGTATAGCCAGCTAAATACAGCATCAACCAAGACATAGATGGACCCCTGGGATACTAATGCCGGGTGATTTGTACTCGGTCAGGTGTGGCTTTCTTTTTCATTAATAACAGCATTAAATTAAAGTACAAAGTAACTTTAATAGTGCACAAATCATAGAATAAGAGTAAATTTTCAGTGTAGTTTTTGTAATCAACCTTAATTGAAAGAAAGAATTGTTTTTATATTTTTCAAAAACGGGTAAAATTCTCCCGGGTTAGTGTTTGCATGACATAAATACAGCATTAGTAATCCAAGCAATGAACATTACATGAATATTTTTATTTGTTTCAACTTGTTGCTTGTTTGCACATGAAATTTGGCAATATTGAAGCGGTTGGTAGGCTGCAAATTTGAAAGAAAAAACATCTTGCGAAATGGCAGCTCCATTGATAACATTGGTACGTTTGATTTTCAAAAGGAACAAAAATTGCAGTGAATACAGCATCACTTGAGGCATTGATGGGTTTAAAACTATTTAGCGATAAACATTGCAACAGTCTTTTTATTTTTTCATCTTTGGGCTTGTTAACGCATGAACCACAGCACTATTGGCACTATCATCAGGCTACAACTTTTGAAGAAAAAATCTCAACCAAAGGCAGCTCCACTGAGACCATTGGTATATTTGACTTGCGCAAGGGCAAACATCATAGCATAGCCAGGGTATTAAACTTGTGAAGCAATAAACATTGCACAAATCTTTTTATTTTTTCAACTCAAGGTGTTTATTTGCACATGAAATTTGGCAAAGTTGAAGCAGTTGGTAGGCTACAAACTCAAAAGAAAAAAGCTCACAAAAACGCAGCTCCATTGACACCATTGTTAGGTTTGGTTTTGGTATGCATCATGAATCACAATGAATTTAGTGTAGTTGGAAAGGATGTTATGTTTGAAAGTTCCACGAATATTTGAAGCACTGTAGATTGCATAAGGGAAAGACAGTGGTAAATTGGCAAGCCGACGTTTGACCTGTAACAAGCTCTAGACTGACTCTTGCGATCACACACTCTGCAGAAGACAACAGTAGTGCGAATTTTCGCACTTTGGCAACTTTTCAAAGAGTGACCTGTGAATATGCGACAATTTTAAGGACAATTGCTGAAAAACATGCTGGTAGGGAATGTTTGTCATACCAATTCCGTTTTTAACAACTAGTAGGGAAGGTGTTAAGACATAAACCATCTGCAAAATAACCAGCTCAATTTGCAATATCTTAAATCAGTTGATTAACAGAGGCCATACAGTTGAAGAGTGTATCCTTATGTCTTTTAAAAATTGAAGGAATTTTTTACTGAGCACTTGAAACATGCAAAAATTTGCTACAACCCTATTCCAGGGCCCTCCTGTGCAACGTATTCTTCAGTTTAACTCCAAATAGGCTGATACTAATAAATGGTAAGGTTTCTGATAAAAAATATTGTGTGAGCTATAAATTTTATTGGAAGTCGCTATGGAACCACCCATCCCATGGATCTTCTTGTTTCATAAGTTATTGCAACATACCACCTCGCATGACACGGTTTGAATAATAAAGCGGTCAGTTTGTCACTAAGTGCTATCGTCCTGGTAGCGCAACGGATCAGTTTTAAGGCTGCCATGCCAATGGTTATGGGTTTGTTTGCCTCTCACTTTTGTGCCTTACATTTTCGTAATAGTGACTGCTTGCATGTTTCAATTCGTGGGACTAGTTTTTCTTTACTTTTCAAAAAGAGTGACCTGTAAACTTTCCAAACTTTTGCTTTATGGGTTAAGCTTAGGGGTTGGTAGTGTCTATTTTACCAGCGATATTCTGGTGGCAACAGATCAGCTGGAGCTATTTAATTTATTTGTTTGTTAGCAGACACGAAGTCCATAGTATGAACACACACACTCTGCAGAACGCAGGTTGATAAAAACAGACAATACAGAACGTAGTACAAGACATTGAAGCCGGCGATATCACAGGGTTACAGACACTTTTTGCAACTGCATTGAAGACAGAACCATAGGGTTACAGACACATTCTTAACACTATTGTTAGCTGAAACGTAACACTTGTTACAGCACTACTGCGGAGTAGGGCGCTAATT
>Ga0210059_1007136_pt1 | contig 17815 bp, 12 predicted proteins | sample Ectturendosymbi2_FD_188042 | JGI IMG/M metagenome (GOLD analysis project Ga0210059, IMG submission 188042) | Ecteinascidia turbinata endosymbiont from Florida, USA - Sample 2 (SPAdes) (version 2) | ecosystem: Host-associated > Tunicates > Ascidians > Unclassified | place: Key West, Florida... | reverse complement strand
TGCTGATGCCTGTAAAGCACATAGAATTGCCAGAAGTCCTCCCGTTCCGAATATGGTTTCACAATCCGCTTTTCCCCCTCTTCCGAAAAAGACAGTAGGTCGTACACAAGCAAGATCTCTTGTTGTTTCCGCTCCGATTCCGCATGCCGCTGGTGTCCCACCGGATCAAGACGAGATGATCAATACTGAACAACTTGATTTTTCCAGCCTCTTGTTTGGCAACCCAGTGACCTTCCTCACCTTTTTAGCGGAAGTTATCAGGCAAACCATGCTGGCAAAAGACAACAACGAGAGTATTGACGTATGTCAAATTATCACTAAGGCAGCTGGTGACCGCATGGGTCTACCAGTAGATGCCGACCAATTACAACTTCTTTCTAGTTAACAATGGGTTTTTCAACACTACAATCGAATTCCCACTCCATCTTTAAAAAATGGCATGAATTTAAAAACTACCTTTATGCACTAGACGACTTACCTGATGTCCTCTGCATCCAAGAGTTGCATCTGACATCAAAATACCAGCCTTCCATACCCCACTATCAGGTAATTCGTAAAGGCCAGCCTCTCCCCTAAGGAAAAGGTGGTGGCCTAAGGTTTGTGTCAAGACGTCTTTAGATTTTTCAAACATTGATGTCGCTCTTCATGCCAGCAGCAATCTTGAAATTCTAGGCATTGCTGTACACGGTTTTTCCATCTTTAACATTTACAACCCCCCTCCAACCCCTTGACCTTCACCTCCCTTGATTTTTTATGTAACTTTGCAAAAGTTATTCTCTGTGGTGATTTTAACGCTCACCACGGGATGTGGGAAAGCGAGTACACAAACTGTAGTGGCAGATCTTTGGTAGAGGCTCTCGACGTACACGATTTAGTTGTCCAAAACACTAATACGCCAACGCATTTTTCACTCACTGGACGTAATGCATGGAGCCTCTTAGACTTGGTCCTTGTCGCTAGCTCATGCGCTTCGCTCTGCACATGCACAGTAAAAAGCAAATTCTTGGGCAGTGGCCATTCTACTGTTCTAACAAATGTCAATGCGAACACCACACCGGAAGACCATGGTGTCTCGAAATGGAACTTCTCCTAAGCAGACTGGCAGAAATTTAGCGCCGCCTGCGATCAAACTTTGACTTCTTTCTCCATCTTCCTGAGCTATGCCTATTGCCTCTTTGAAACTAGTGTTCGCGAAGCTGCTCTGGAAGCTATTCCACAATCCAAGAAGTCTTTCAAAATCGCTGTTCCATGGTAGAATAAGCAGTGCGACGTTGCTGTGAAAAAGAAAAAGCATACCTTCAACAGAATGAAACGGACTTGGCTTTTAAGTGATATTATTATTTTGAAACGGCGCAGAGCCATGGCTAAAAGGGTTATACTAGAGGCAAAGTCGTCCTCCTGGCGACAATTTTGCACATCGCTCACATGCAACACTGATCTCAAAGTTTGGAAGGTAATCAAAAGCTTCTCCGGTCACCGCTCCAGTTATTTCATCCCAACGTTGCATGCCCAAGGCATTTCTGTCAAAAATAAACAACACAAATCCAACAAGCTCGCAAACCAGTTCGCTTTATCCAGCAGTTGTCTAAATTATCCGCCGCGTTTTGTCAACGTGACCCTAACAATCCAAACGCGACTATTGCGAAATCCGATGTCCCATACGACGCCAATTGATCCAGCTCTAAATCAAGATTTTTCCATTAATGAACTTCTCTCCACTATCAGTGACACTAAGAACACTACACCTGGACCAGACAACATCTGCTGCGAAATGTTTAAACATATGTCCATAAAATCTCTGGAAGTCATGCTACAGCTGTTTAACAAAATCTGGTTCACCGGAAAAATTCCTCCATCTTGGCTACATTCCATTGTTGCCCCTATTCCAAAACCAAACAAACCTGCGCACTTACTGTCTTCCTACGGCCCAATATCCCTGACCAGCAATGTTTGTAAGCTTTTCGAAAAAATGATTGTGCGTCGCCTCAACTGGTTTTTAGAGTATCATAATGTCCTTCATATCTCGCAGTCCGGCTTCCGACAGCGCTGCAGAACGACGGATCATCTTCTCCGTCTCCATGACGCAATCCACAAGTCTATGGCAAACAAAATCAACGTTTTGTCAGTCTTTATTGACATAGAAAAGGCCTACGGCATGGTGAACAAAGAGGTTCTTCTGCCCAAGCTGCTTAGCTATGGCATTTCAGGTCGAATGTTTCACTTCATCCGCTCATTTCTTTCCAATCGAACCTTCCAATTCCGCATTGGCTCAACTTTATCCATGACTAACGCCTAGAAAACGACACTCCGCAAGGCAGCGTCCTTAGCCCCATACTCTTTTCTTTGATGATAAACGATCTCCCAAAGCGAATCACCTCTCATGCTGCCCTGTACGCGGATGACTTTTGCTTCTGGGAATGTGGCTCTGATATAACCCTCTGAAACCAGCTGTGTCAACGTTCTTTAACAAAAGTGTGAAAATGGTGTGAAGACTGTGGTTTCAAACTGTCTAGCACCAAATCTGCTGCTGTCCTGTTTACAAGGAAACACAATCCTGAACCTATTTCCTTGCGTCTGCAGGACGGTACCCGCCTTCCACTAAAAAATGAATACAAGTACTTGGGGTTAACGTTTCAACGAAACGGTTCTTACTCGACGCATAGAAAGAAACTTGTGGCGAAATGCCGGGCACGGTTCAATGTTATTAGGATGTTGAAAGGTACGTCCTCGGGTGCAGGTAAACGTCCATTACTTACTGTCTATAGGTCGCTGGTTAGATCTGTAATAAAGTATGGTATGGAGGTCAATTTTTTCGCGTCTCCCAGTCTATTAAAACCATTACAAAAGATCCAAAATGATGCACTGCGCTTGTGTACTGGAGCCCTGGTCAGCACTCTAGTGATTTGCCTTCATCACGCGTGCAATGAGATGCCTTTGAACATTAAGCACAAGTTCCTGTTCCTGAAGTTTAACGCCCATCTCTTGTCGTTCAGTGACCATCCAGCCCTGTCGTTAACTGAGGATTGCTGGCAGGAACGTTTTCCTGACTCGCCTGGTTTCTGCTCTTTAAACATGTTCACAAAGACTGAGGCTGATCATTCCGTTTTCGCCTCCGCTCCGGTGCGCATCCCGAATATTCCTCCTTGTTCGATACAAAAACTCGTCATCGATCTCACTCTTTTACAGTTTGTTCGTCAGGCGGCATCTGCATTCGTTGCACCGGTTTTCTCTTCGCATTTGCACAAAATATATGATCAGTTTGTTAAAATCTATACAGACGGATCAAAACCTCTGAACGAGCCGGTTGCGGTATATACATAGCGGATAGGAACCTACGATATTCTATTACAATAAACAGTTTCTCCTCCTCCATCACCTCTGAACTCTTCGCCATTCTTCACGCATTGTACCTGGCTTACTCATTAAAATTATTAAGGTAGTTGTTGTCACAGACAGTCTCAGTACCTTACAATCGATCACTGATTGGAACTGGAAAAAGCATAGCTTCGCAAATAAAATTGCCCTCCTCTATTCCACACTCTCAGCATCGGGATACGAGGTCCGTTTCCTTTGGGTTCCGGGCCACCAAAACATCCCAGGAAATGAAATTGCTGCTCAATTGGCAAAACTCTCCACTGCCAAACCATCATCCAATCCACCCAAATGTGTTCACCACAAACAGGTAAATACCCGATTGAATTTTACTGATATGCTGCCATATTTGTACCAGCACTCTTTCCACGCGAGGGAAATTCAATACCAGGCCGATACAAGAGGAAATGCATACCAAGCTTATCTTTCCTGCCCTGCTGCGGTCCTCTCTGTCGACCCACTCTCTCTCTACTATAATCTTTCGTTTGTGCACAGGTCACTGTCAACTAAATCATCATTAGCACGCATTGGTCTTCATCCTGACGGGCTCTGCGACAAGTGTGAAATACCAGAAACTGTAGAACACGTTATTGAAGTTTGTACAAAATTCACAGACTCGCGACGACGTCTGAAACACGCAGTCGAAGATCTTGGTATAAATTTTTCCACCCCAGAAATCCTACGTAGCACAGCTGCTGAGAAGCATGTGGAAGCTTTTTTGCGAGAGTCGGGCATATGTATATAGATTCTCTTTGCTCCTGCCCTGGCACTACAAGACCTTGCAGTCATACAGTGCCATTGCCCCTCCTCATAATAATAATCGGTTCAGTCCACTTTGGTTGTTGTCGCAGGCAGTTTTCTGAGGGTGCGGTTCTAGGGAATGAGCGAGGCGGTTGGTTGCTGCAGCAGGTGTAAAAAGTTGGTGAAAAGAATTTGTTAGCGTTGAGAGCTTATAGCCGTGTGACTTGTATCGGCGTCCTTCTTTCTAGTTTCCTTTGTCCGCTTGTTCTTTGGCGTGAGTTGTTTTCTTTTTAGGGTGGAAATATTCCATTATTTTCCCCGAACTTGCTTCAGATATAAAACGTAAGTGCGCTAAGCGCCCAAACATGGACGACGATGCCCTAGACACGTCGGAATACTATAGGGATGCTCAATCGTTCCGAGCACTGAGAAAAAGAAAATCGAAAAATGATTCAGCTGCTGGCTCCGGCGAACGTTGCAGCAAACAGCATAAAGCCGTTGAATTGCTACCGGTTATTCTGGAAAGCAAGTCAGACAGAGTATTGAAAGCTTGTAGCCCTGTGTATATCCATAAATGTCTTGACGTGTATGGGTTCGTACAAGACCTGTTCTCCTTTGAGTAACGGACATCTGATTGTAAATTGTTGCAGTGTGCAGCAGATGACAATGCTTCTCAGTTGTACGAAGCTGACAGATGGTGTCGCTACGGTCGAGGTCACAGCTAGTTCCCGTAAACCTATAGGTGCACGGGGCGTTATTTATAACGCGCCTCTGAATATCCCTACGGATGACATTTTGGCATGCCTTGCAGGGCAAGAGGTTCAATCAGTGAGACGTTTTCGATACAAAAGTAAAGACTCCTCTGAGATGACCGAGTCCAAATCAGTATTTTTGCAGTTCACTACGGCTGACCTCCCTAGTGAGGTCCATTTTACTTACATGTTGTTCCGTGTAAAATAATATATTCCAAGGCCATTGAGGTGTTTCAAATGTAATCGCTATGGTCACGTGGCAAACCATTGCCGAGGTAAACTGCACTCCTCCATCTGCAGCGGCGAACATAAGTATAGCGACAGCAGCGCTGCTGCCTCAAAATGTCCCAACTGCGGTGGCAGACATTCGGCAAATGAGAAAATCTGCCCAAGATACCAAAAAGAATCTGAAATACTTAAACTAAAAACTGTGGCCAATCTATCTTATGCTGATGCCTGTAAAGAGCTCAGAACTTCCAGAAATCCTCCTGCCCTGCATTTAGCCATTTAGCTTCACAGTCCACTTTCCCCCTCTTCCAAAGTCGACTGTGGAACATCTCTTGCAAAACCTTAAATTTAAGTGCCACTCCGTGTCCGCATGTTACCGGCACCCCACTGAATCAGGATGAGCCCGTCGTAACTAATCAAAACGATTTTTCCAGTCTTTTGTTTCGCAACCCAGTGACCTTTCTCGCCCTCTTGGCAGAGGTAATAAAGCAAACTATTCTGGCAAAAGACAAAAATGAGAATATTGACGTATGTCAGATTATCACTGAGGCAGCTGGTGGCCGCATGAGCCTACCTGTAACCTAGATGCCGAGCATTTAAAACTCTTTTATAGTTAACGATGGGTTTCACAATTTTATAATGGAACTCCCGTTCTATGTTTAAAAAATTGCATGAATTCAAAAACTACCTATCGACACTTGACAACCTACTTGATGTCTTCTGCATCCAGGAGTCACATCTGACACCGAAATACCAGCCTTCAATCCCCCACTATCATGTCATTCGTAAAGACCGGCCTTCTTCCAACGGCAAAGATGGCGGCCTAATGGTTTGCGTTAGACAAACTTTAGATTTTTATAAACTTGATGTCACTCTTCCAGGCAGCAGCAATCTTGAAATCCTAGGAATTGCTGTACACGCCTTTTACATATTTAAAATTTACAACCCTCCTTCCAACCCCTTGACTTCCACCTCCCTTTATTTCCTATCTAACTTTGCAAAAGTGATTCTCTGTGGTGATTTAATGCAAACCACGGGATGTGGGGAAGCGAGTACACAAACTGCAGTTGCAGGACCTTGATGGAAGCTATCGACGTACACAATTTGGTTGTTTTAAATACTACTACACCTATCCATTTTTCACTCACTGGACGTGATGCATGAGTCTGTTAGACGTGACCCTAGTCTCTAGCTCATGCGCTTCCCTCTGCACTCCCAAGGTCACAAGCGAATTCTTGTGTAGCGACCACTCTGTTGTATTGACGGCAGTCAAAGCGAACGCCACGCCGGAGGATCAAGGTGTCCCGAAATGGAACTTCTCCAAAGCAGACTGGCAGAAATTTAGCGCCGCTTGCAATCAAACTTTAGGTTCATTCTCCATCTCACTGGACTATGCTTACTGCCTCTTTGAAACGAGTGTTCGGGAAGCGTATCTGGAAGCTATTTCTCAGTCCAAGAGGTTTATCAAAATCACTGTTCCATGGTGGAATAAGCAGTGTGACATTGCCGTCAAAAACAAAAAGCATGCCTTCAACAGAATGAAACGGACTTGGCATTTGCGTGACATCATCATTTTCAAACGGTGTGGAGCAAAGGCTCGAAGGGTAATACTCGAGGCACAATCGTCCTCCTGGCGACAATTTTGCACATCCCTAACGTCCACCCAGAGCCATGTGAAAGGCTGTTGGCCCCCCCGAACAATCCTGATGGGGACCTTTAATATCAGCAAGCATTTAGGCAGATGCGTGCTTTTTCGATCCAGTTGCATATTAGCGCCTTTAGCAGAGCTACTTCAAAACCTAACCAAGCTAAACTAATAATGTACAACTTACGAGAAAATAACTTTAATGAATTGCCAATGCAAAATAAGTGAAAACTAATTTTATCACTTGTTAGTTGTTATCATCAATAAAGCGAAACAAATATCTCTTCTTGTGATGTGATAGGAAATTATTTATGATGTAATTTACCTGTTTGATATAGTTGCCGTACTTGCATCAACTATAGTGTACGACAGGAGTGTGCAACCTGCGACCCGCGGGCCAAATGCCATACAACAATGTGGATTTTCATGCCGGTCACTAGTACTAGACAGCCTGTGTGAAACGAAGGCGCGGCCCGCAGTCTAATCTGTTTAATTGCTTTTGGCCCTTCAGTAATAAAGGTTGCACGCCCCTGGTACACAACAATATTTGAAACCGGCAGTCTCATTAATGCTTGAGATTTGCATCCCGACGATCACAGAGTACCTGGGGGTCGCTGTACAGCCTCATCATTTTAAAAGCCAGTCTCAATGTAATCAACTTGGTGCTTTCACCAGAAGCTGATAGGTGGAAGCAGTGGGTATAACTAACTGCTTCCCAACACTCACTCTGCCTTCACTTCTAATAAGAACGAATTTATTGGAATCTGACACCATCCATCTTCATGACATATAGCAAGTGAGATTAAATCAGAAGAGGCTTTTCAAGATCGAGCAAGCGAGCATTAAAAGTATCGAGATTATCTCCGGTTTTTCCGGTCGAAACTTTAAAGTAGACTGTCTTAACGCAGTCTGCACAGACATATATACAATAAACTGACACAACAACCTTCCTTCGTTTCAACTTTACATAACTTGTCTTAAGCAGCTTTCACGAAAAAGTTTCTAACGTTGAACTAGAAACCTAGTCTCTCTATCTGTACGCAACTACAAAGCGATTGAACAACACTCCACAGCACATTCATGATGACGGAAATTTCCCCGAGAATTTCAACGCACAAGGGCGAAGCCAGCGAAGTTAAGTGTGAATGTCAAGACTTTATTAACAGTTAGCAATTGACCTTGTTCTGACGTAACCACAACTTTACAAAAACTGCTACAGTGTCCAAACGCCCGCAATTTTTCGAAAGTAACGAATCATGATATTACATGCTTAATCTACCGGCTCTGCATTGAGGGCAAAAACCAGAAGAGTAAAAGTCAAGGGTAGAGAGACGGCTCTACCTTACTAATACAATACATATTGTGGGGCCCCTACGAATGGTCGGGACCCCCCCGACCGGGGTGTACGGGGCTTCCTTGCCACGGCACTGCGTCCACCACTAATCTGTCCAACGTTTGGAAGGTAATAAAAAGCTTTTCCGGAAACCGCCCCCTTGCTTCATTCCAACATTGCTTGCACAAGGCATTTCGGGTAAAAATGAACAACATAAATCCAACGCACTAGCAAACCAATTCGGTCTATCCAGTAGTCTGGTAGATTATCCATCTCGTTTTGTTAACGTGTTCTTGGCAATTAACACACGACTTTTGCAGCACGAACTTTCTCTTTCGACGCCAATTGACCCACGACTAAATCAAGCTTTCACCCTTAAAGAACTTATCTCAGCTGTCCAAGAAGCCAAGAACACTACACCCGGACCTGACAACTTATGCTACGAAATTTTTAAAAATTGTCCATAAAATCATTGGAAGCCATGCTGCAGTTGTTCAACAAAATTTGGTTCACCGGCAAAATTCCCCCTCCTGGCTGTATCCCATTATAGTTCCTATTGCCAAGCCAAACCAACCCTCACACTTACCGTCCTCCTACTGGCCAATATCCCTTACCAGCAATGTGTGCAAACTCTTTCAAAAAATGGTCGTATGTCGACTCAGCTGGATTTTAGAGTACCACAAGATCCTTAGTATCTCGCAGTCCGGCTTCCGACAGCGCCGAAAAACAACGGATCACATTCTCCGTCACCATGACGCAATTCAGAAGTCCCTGGTGAACAAACACAAAGTTTTGTCTGTATTTATTGATCTAGAAAAAAACCTGCGATATGGTGATCGAAGAAGTTCTTCTTTCCAAGCTGCTTAGGTATGGAATTTCAGGTGGCATGTTTAAATCACTCCATTCATTTCTTTCAAATCGCACCTTTCAAGTAAGAATTGGGTCCACTTTATCCTTGACCAAACGTCTTGAACGGTACTCCTCAAGGAAGCGTCTTTAGTCCCGTACTCTTTTCGTTAATGATAAATGATCTCCCAGAGCGAATCACCTCTCCTGCAGCGTTGTACTCGGATGATTTTTGCTTCTGGGAATGTGGTTCGGATATAACCCTTTTAAATCAATTGTGTCAATGCTCTTTATTCAAAGTGTGCAACTGGTGTGAAGAATGTGGGTTCAAAATCTCTAGCACCAAATCTGCGGCTGTACTGTTCACAAGGAAACACAATCCAGCACCCATTTCCTTGATTCTGAGGGACGGTACCCACCTACAAATGAAAAATGAATACAAGTACTTAGGATTAACGTTTCAGCGCAACGGGTCTTACTCGAAACATGTACTGAATGTTGCGGCGAAATGCAGGGCTCGCGTAAATGTTATTAGGATGTTAAAAGGCACATCCTGGGTTGCAGGAAAACGTTACTTACTTACGGTCTACAGGAGGCAAGGGGGGCACATTTCCCCGGGCGCCAATTCACTATGGGGGCGCTGAGTCACTGCGTGGACGCCGAATTACTGCTGGAGGCGCCGAAAAGTCCCAACAATGTCACGAGTACATTCTTCAATACAGTAAATGTGCCTTCGAAAGAACTCAGATTTGACCATAGAGGCGCCAAACTTCGACCATGGGGGCGCCGGTTCGACCAGGGGGGCGCCGAATTTGTGTTTTGCCCCGGGCGCCATCTAACCTGGTTACGTCCCTGTAAGGTGTTCACTACAAACATGTAAATACTCGACTAAATTTTTCTGATATGTTTCCTGCTCTATACCCAGGGACGGATTTACGCATAGGCCAAATAAGCCATGGCCTAGGCCCTGCGCTTTTGGGGGCCCCGCGCAACTCTTTCCTATGACGACTCAATGTTAACTAAAAATTTGCGAAATTGCGCAGAGTCATAACTTCACAATTAACCTTGAAACGAGCTGAAATGCAAACGTCTACTCTAGACTCTTATCAGTACAGTAACAACACGACAATATTATGCACCTGGGCATGACAGAGTCACAGGGCGTCTTTATGAAAGTGGTTCCAAAAAAAAGGAATGAAGCGGTACTTAATTGGTGTTCAATTTTCCACTGACAAAAAGCTCGCAACAACGCAAAACCGCCAGACACAACAAAACTCCGATGAAAAGCAAAAATGTCAGTATTGAATTCTACGTTTGGTTGTTTATACTAGATTTCGCGCAAAGCGAGATTGCTTGTTGAAGCTCTATATGTTAGTTAAATCAGCTAGAACAGTTTCTCGTGAGCTTTACTGGGAAAAACGTGTCTACATTGGGCTTAATTCATGCAGTTAGCTGAGAGTGTTGCGACAATACTTTGCTGTGCAAAACTTGTCTTCATGCTGTTTACCATCGGCCTATGACGTAGAGCAGTGAGTCTCAAACTATGGGTCGCGGCCCCAAAGCAAATGGGATCACGAAATGTGATTTTGGGGGGGCGAAACCAATTGGCTTGACAAGTCAGATATAACAAATTTTGTAAAATTTACAAGAAAATTGAAAGTAGGCTTGCAGTGAATCTATTTCTACTGAACTTTTATTTTTAGGGGCACTATCCTATTTCATGCTGTCAGTTGTTTTATACGATTCCCGCCTGAGCTATCAAATGATAATAAAACCAGGCACAACAAGTTATGCGTTGTTACACCATGATTATTTCAACGCACTAACCGATACTGACTTTATTGCATTCATTCCGGCACGGAGGCATGCTTCTGTTTAGACTCTAGGTCAGGGCTGGCAAAATCTGCTCTATGTATGAGTCGCATATCGTAAAACCCAAGTTACAAAGAGCCGGAAATATAAAAATCTAAAAACACGAATTTTTTTTGCAATCTACGTTTCTGTGACATCACAATTCTTGCAAACGTAATACTGTATGGCACACTAGCTACCACGGTAATAAAAAACAAATACATGTATATAATTTTTCGAAAATCTCAAGGAGCCGCATGCAAAGGTTCGAAGCGAGCCGCAGTTTGGCCACCCCTGCTTTGAGTCTACTTTGGGGCTAGACTAACTGCTTTGAGGGTACACCGAGTAGTTTCAAACTAAAGTTAAGGGCTTCATACACAGTTTCAGAAGCGCTTTTGACTTTGATTCAGGAGAAACAGGATCAACAAACATACATATTGGAAACGTTAGGAGAGCACACACCTGCCATTCCCAGAATGAGTTTGCGGTGTTACGACAAACGTTTGTAACTGGAATTTTCAAAACAGAGTTTAGTTTATGGATTTTTGGATAAGAACATGAAATGAATGCTCAGTTATTTCTGATCTAGCGATTCATCAACTCTTAGACTTTTGCACAAGAGATTTGTGTCACGTGGTATTCTCCAAATTGATAATCATCAAGGCCAAAAACTGATCCGTTTTGAAAAATGTTAAGAATGTCCTTCGTTGTCTTGTATCAATCTACGAATGATTGATCTGTGTAAAAATTATCAAGTGCATCCATCCCATTAGTTGTGCTTGGTAACTTTTATGAACTGAATTGTTTTTTGTTAAATTTTTCGCCTTACTGTTTGCATTACGTAGTAGTTTCATTACTGCGTAGTTGCTTTCGTGAATTGTGCGTATTTGCAGGATTTCGCCATTGACAAAAATGCATCTTGAGATTTGTAATGAGACATTTACACGCAGGCTCGTAACTAGGAGGGGCCTCGACCCCCCTGGAAAAATGTGTTGGACATTAGCTTAAAACTATTGGATATTGTATAAAAAATTTGGGCCCCTCTCAGAAAACTCTTCGCTCCCCCTGATGACCCAAGATGGTTACGGGGCTGTTTATTAACATCTTAGGTTATACATCAAGGGGGCCGCACAGAAAAACCTTTTCTTAAAATGGAGCCGTAAAACAAAAGTTTGCGAAGCCCTGGCATAGAGGATTAAAGCACTATATTTTGTATCGCTTGGAAAATGACAACTTCAATACGGCACAAATAAGCTCTGTGTCAACTGAATGGATTGTGCTTGTTTCTTTCATAAAATGTCTTTACTTTACTTTAAAAAAAGATTTTACATACAGGTATTCAGACTGACAGTTAGACGATATTATCGATGGAGGCAACACGGACCCGCATGAAAATGTAACATCCAAAAAACAAACCTACAAAAAAACGCTAGAAATCACGGAAAAGTAACGAAGAGAATTTTTGAACTGCACAGAAGAGCTATAAATGCCAAGAAAAGATTGCAATCCATTTGTTTTTTAGAAGAATGTAGGAAAGGCTTTAATTTCTGTTGAACATCTAAGGCAAATGGAGAACCAGAGTCGGCACAACAAAAGAAAGATTTTTGGGAGGCACTACACATAAGAGGGGCATACTTGCACGCTTTTCAGACAAACGGACAAATATGTCACACCTGCTTGGGGCCCTCGAAACTAAGATGGCCTAGGGCCCCGCGCTCCCTTAATCCGTCCCTGTCAACACCAACACTGTTTCCAAGAGTGGGACATTCAATACCAGACCGACACACGAGGTAAAACTTACAAAGCTATCTTTCTTGCCCTGCTACGGTCTTCTCTATCGATCCGTTCCCTCTCTCCTATTATTTTCCGTTTGTGCACAGGTCACTGCCAATTAAGCCATCATCTGTCACGTATTGGCCTACACCCTGACGGGCTCTGTACCAGTGTGAAACACCCGAAGCGGTGGAACACATTATCGAAGTCTGTCTCAAATACTTGACGGCGCGAAAACGACTGAAAGTTGCACTCAATCAACTCGGTATTTCTTTTCATACCCCGGAAAACCTCCGTAGCACAGCTGCTGCAAAGCTTTTAGAAACGTTTGTGCGAGAGTCAGGCGTACGTCTTCAAAATCTTTTTACACGGTCCTGGCACTACAAGACCTCGTAGTCAGAAAGTGCCATAAACCCCCCTCATAATCATAATAATAATGATAATAATCAGTTCAGTGTTGTGTTACAGTGGGACGCGACATTTGTTATTAACCGTGCTGACAGTGCGTTGTGTAAAAGAATACATTCATCTGGTATGAACTCGCATTGCATGAGCACGCGTAACTAAAATACCACTCCAGTGTAACGGCTGAAGAGTCTACACTATTGGACATAATTTCAAAAATTTGGGCCCCTCTCAGAAAACTCTTCGCCCCTCCTAGTGTACCAAGCTGGTTAGGGGCCTGTTTAGGAGCAATTATTTCCGGTATTTCAGCTCTTTCAAGCGAAGTTCAAACATTTCTATCAGAAGAACACTTAAACGAATTCGCAAATGCATACTGAATTAGTGAAAATGATTTAAAACATGGAATACTTCTGGCAAAGAATTAGCTTCGGAAAGAGCCGCAGCTGCCCACATCGCTCGAACAATTTATTTCGTTTAAAGCGCCTTTGAAAACTGCGTTTGATTGTTATACAGGTTGTTTCTTATAGCTGTAACTCTACTCGTCACCAACTCTTCATGCAAGAGAAGTTTTTCAAAAATGAAATTAGTGAAAACATTTCTCAGAAAATCCATGGCCCGTGAAAAATTGAGTGGCAATGGTACAACCATAAAAATAGATCTAGATGGCTTCGCTGATTAATTTCACAATCGATATATCGCGTTGATGTTGATATGAAATTCTGACGTAGACTGTGCAGGGATTTGTGTGAGAATTATATTTCTCATTGTCTATTTGTCTAACTGTTTCTTTTGGTTTGTTTAAGGTAGTGCGTGTTTCCCTTATGACAAAATAGTCATAAATCAGTGGTTCTCAACCTTTGTTGACCCATGGATCCAGGGGCGTAACTACGGGGGGAAAGGGGGGCACAATTACCCGGGCGCCAATTCACTATCGGGGCGCTGAGCCACTGCGGGGACGCCGAATTATTGAGGGAGCCGCCGAAACGTCCCACCAATGTCACAAGTATTTTCTTCAATACAGTAAATTTGCTTTCGAAGGAGCTCAGGTTCGACCGTGGGGCGCCAAACTTCGATCATGGGGGCGCCGATTCGACCACGGGGGCGCCAAACTTGTTTTTGCCCCGGGTGCTATCTAAACTCGTTACGCCCCTGCATGGACCATCTTTTCAGAAAGTATCCGATGGGCCACTTTACTATGCAAACACCTCATGAACAACTAGTCGAAACTGTATTGCACATAGGTCAGTGAACGTTTATCAAAGATTTATGGAATTCTCTGTAGATAAGTGGACCACCTGGACCCCGTTGAGAAACACTGTTTCAAATTAACGCAGGATTTAAAAGTCAGTTTTTGAGGAGGATCAGAAAATTTAGTGTAAATATTAAAATTAATGGCTGTTTGGGAATCTTCTGCTGAGCAAGTTTTCTGCCTGCTGTTACATCTTGCTATCAGGTACACGCCCTAAAGGCCGACACACACATTCCTATTTGTGGCGGCTTTGCTACTTTACGTGCAACTGGTCGACTGGTGCCGAAACCTCGCTGTTATTAACTGCATAGATGCTTTTCAACCTTTGGAAAGACGGTTCGCACTCTTTTATTCAACGAAAATTTCATTCGCATAACCGACACCAGGGATGCTGAAGAATAGACGTAAAGTTGGATAGGCTCTAAAAAACGATGTAGAAATTTTGTTTAAATGACCAATATAACGAATGCCTGCTGCAAAATAATAAGCACAAAGCTGTGCAAAGAACATCATTTATTCATTCAAAGTATGCATATATACTAATGACTTGGTGTTGCAAAGTACTTCTTACAGTTTTAGACCAGTTTGGTGCAACATCTTGCTTCAACACTCTTCACATTAGGTCATCTAGTGTCTAAAAAGACGAAGAAGACAACTCCACTTTCCTGTCTTGATATCAATCAATTACCAGAGCACTAAACCCTTTTTCGGCCAAATAGGTGGTTGGATTTTGCATATCAACTTCGACCGCTTGAATTTCGAGGTCTTTGCGAGGGCCATATCGAGGGCTCTTACCCAGAATTCAGCGTGTTTTGTACATCTAATAAAAGGTTGATGGCATAGGTCGTATGATTTTAGATTTGTGCCCAAATGCTCCGGTAGATGCTGTTCGCCGAAAATATTCAAAATCCATGGCTTTGATTGTACATCTGTAGCCTTCTGTCTGGGAAGTAAGCTTCAAAATTATCACTAAGACTGTGTATATGGGAGTTGGCTGTTTCGGTGCTGTTCTGCTCCAGATTCTTTTTCTTCTCCCTTACACGTGGACATGACTAAACGTCTGTAAGGTCTTGGAACTAATCAGGTTATTATTGACGATTTCGTCTTCGAAATTCTGAATTACAGGCTTGAACAATGTGATTTTAAAGGTCCGTTTGAATGTGTCAATTCCACAACTTTAAATAGTGAGTTTCAGCTGTGTAAACATGTCACCAGAATGACTAGTCCAGCAAGCCAAAACAAATAACGAATGAAAAGAGCTTTATGATCTCTCGTCGATCAAATCACACAAGAAATTCCAGTTACAAATTCCACACTCTCCATTACTCTTTCACGAGAGATCCGCCAGAAGGAAGATAAAACAGACTTGATCGACTACTTTCGTACGTTCCTTGTCAGGAAAGCGAACATATGCAATCAGTTGCCAATGCAACGGGAAATCATTGTTAAGATCAGTATTTTCATCGAATTGCATCTCGAAGCAGGGCACCTCACGAAGATCGGCTAAAAGTGTTTCTTTCAATGATCCAACCATTACCGCACACAGGGCCGCAACTAACTGATATTTTCGGGGGGGAGGCAAAATGGTTACAACTTGTTGTTGTAACTAACGCGAAGCATGTTTTCGAAAACCTCGGGTGGTGTAGTTGCCCGGTTGTCCCCCGTAGTATCGGACAATGGCAGTTTTTGCACTTAGGTCACAGCCAATGATTCCTCCATGAATTTCTAGTGCTGCTATCTCTATACAGGGTTTTCATAACGCTTTCCGTCAGAGTAAATGACTTCCTTGCGAACATATGGACTTGAGCTATTAATGATGATAATACGAGACGCTGATCAGAAAACGCCACCATCAATTGCTAAAATTGTCGCTGCTGTTCATCTAATTGTCGTGGTTGAAGAATGAAGTCGACTTGTTTTTGAGTTTTGGATATTTATTAAAGGAATGGTGCGTTTGCTATTTACCATACTAAATCTGACTGGGATTAGGTAGGTAAAACGAAGCCGACTTTAACAATATTCGCCTAAAAATTGCAGATAATGATTCATTTCTGGTTGATGGATGCATTGTCGTGGCACTATCGTGCCTTTAGCACTAGCATTGGGATAACCGACGGCCAAGACCGAGGGCCGAGCCGTCCCCCTGGCAAGGTAAATTAAAAAACCGGCTCCCCTTTAGCTAACATTTTGGTATTTAATTTTCTTTTAGTTTTCAGCAGGTTGTTGTTTCTTTAGTTTTTTTTTTATCTAGTATACACATACACGACAACTGGATTAACTTTGAATAAGATATAAGGACTGACGATGCGTAGGTTTACGTTAAATCGATTTCTTATTAAAAATCTGCAATAGATTCCTTGCCTGTTTCACCTGTGGCGTAAAGCTACTTGAAGCCGGATTTTCTGTCATTTCTTAAATTTTTTTTGAGTGTTCGCTGGTGGCCCCTAAGATGGTCATTGGGCCCCCTTCTGCTAAGTTCTGCCCCGCTGTCTCAAACCTCTAGTTACGCTACTGAGCAGCAGACATCACTGCTGGGATCACCAGCGTGCTCCTGGCTCAGCACACAGATTGAATAGCTGCGCTGGTCTTCTGCAATTGGAGGAGCAGCAAAAAATTGATATCAGCTCAGCTTTGCCATGCAGATAAATATCTTTTGTTTCCACCATGACGCAACAACTGAACAAGCAGATAGAAAGTTTCGCAGTAGCTTTCCATAACTTCTAATATATTGCTCTGTTGAGATGATCAAACTATCAAAATATGAGCGCAATGTCTCTCGATGTTTCCTTGTGAGCGATCCCATGTTTTGCAAAAAAAATAGTGCGGTTAAATAAAGAGAGGATTTTTAACAACACAACAAGGTTTTCTCACACGCACTCGTCCGCACCGTGTTTGTCATCCGCACCGCGCGGTTTTCTCATCAGCACTAGTGCGTACCGTCGCACAGGTTGAAAAGCACCGGCATAGGACATTGAAAAGTCCTTACCTTATCAACGCTGCAGATGGGTACTACACTTGTGATAACAGTTGCATAACACTGTCATTGATACATCACAATCACAAAGTGTTCGTAACCTTCCACAAAAAGGGATTAGTCAGTCTCACTAATCTGTTAGCAGATGGCTTATTTTAAAAAAAAACTTGCTTTGTAGTAAGAATAGTTTGACGAAAATAGTTGGCTATCAACAGCTTACTTGTCTCTGTGTCAGGATGGCATTCATCGTTGGAACCATTTCGCTTTTATGTGAATTATTGTCACTTTCGTGCCGCTGTTTTCGTTCATGTGGGCTCGGCACCGGCACAAATCGGGAAATGGTGTTTCGTTTCACATGTGAGAGTGTAGTGTTGTGGAAGTTGCATGTTTAGCACAGTGTATCCGACATAGCAGTGCAAGTGTGCGATCGCATCTCCTGGTCCTCAGGTGTCTCTAGTGCAGTGATTTTCAACCGGTGTTCCGCGGAAAACTAGTGTTCCGTGAAAAATCGTCAGGTGTTCCGCAGGAAATTTGATAAGTTTGACTAGTGTTCCATCGAACACCGGTCGAAAATCACTAGTTTAACGCAATGAGCGTAAATATGTTTTCTTTCGTGAAAGTAATTAGTTTTAGGAGCAAACGAATA
>Ga0210059_1007135_pt1 | contig 17815 bp, 9 predicted proteins | sample Ectturendosymbi2_FD_188042 | JGI IMG/M metagenome (GOLD analysis project Ga0210059, IMG submission 188042) | Ecteinascidia turbinata endosymbiont from Florida, USA - Sample 2 (SPAdes) (version 2) | ecosystem: Host-associated > Tunicates > Ascidians > Unclassified | place: Key West, Florida... | reverse complement strand
AGATTACCAATGGAATGCGGAGTGGATGGACAGCCCCACAAGACTCCGCATTTTCATCACCGGCACCCACCCCCCCAGAATGACCCTCCCAAGAAAAGCCTGGGTCCGGCTCAACCGCCTCCGCACCGGTGTCGGACGTTTCCGCTCCTGTTTGTACAAATGGAGTATGGTCTCCTCTGCGGCCTGTGAGTGTGGCACAGAAGAACAAACCGTCGACCATGTCCTCCAATGTCCAACCATCGACTTCCCCATGGACTGCATGGCCTGATGGTTCTCGACGATGAGACAACCGAATGGCTGCTCAACACCTGCCTCGAGATCTAGTGCGGCCAAGCAGTGGTTAGAAGAACTGGGTCAAAAGAAGAAGAACGAATGAAAACCCTAGAGATAACAAGAAGTAGCAGGATTAGCAACAAATCAGGAAGCAACATGTAGGCAAAAAGATAGGATTGACACAAGTGTCGGCGGAGACGTAGGAGAAAATGACGCACCTAAATCAGTAGTTAGCGAAAATGACGCTCCAAAATCAGTAGTAGTTGCCAAATGATGTGGTTGCTTGGCCTCATGTTGTACATCATCACTTGAGAGTTGATCTGTCTGGATGTGTATTTTTTAGTGATTTTTCTTCCTAGTTGCACTTTCCCTTTCGTTAGTTTTTACTTTTTTGTTTGTGTTTAGGCTACCTATCATTTATTATAAAATTTTTTGTTTGGCTGTTGTTCGTCTTTGGAGTCGAGTAATCGTAACCCCCGCACTGCAAATCTTGTGCTTGTGCTAATAGAAACGTATATGAGTAAATGTGATGAAATCTTTCCTGTTTTCTTACGTTCATGTTTCTTAATTGTTGTTGGCTTTATTATCTCATTTTTATTTTGGAAGCAACCAAAGTTACTGCCGTAGCTTTGCTGTTTAAGATATTTGTTCGAATATTCCGCTGATATTGTGATATCATCATGTTTGATGTAAACTCTTATGCAGAGCGGCACTTTCTGTGAGAGCCAGGGGCGTCAGACCGTGCTCCTAGACCACCGCTTCCATCAGTACTGTTTGAGCCATCAATCCGATTACTTCTTCACGTGTGCTTGACGACAAATGTAAGGATCGTCCATTTCCCGGGTTATCTTGTCCAATATGACTAGCAAAATTGGGTCGCATTTGGCTATGAGTTCGAGCAGTCCCACTAGATCAGAGGTTCCCAACCTTTCTCTGACAATGCACCCTTTCAGAATTTCGACAGATGAGCATGTGCCCCCAAAATTTTCTATGACATAAAGCTGAGTATAAGAACAAAAATCCCCTGAATTTTTTTAACAACTTTTAGATTTTTGGAACTATAATGGTAGACTCCGTTTTTATGTCTCAAAGTTAATACATCTAGCAATAAACAAAAATGATTTATGAAAATTATTCACGGGTATATTTGTAAAGATAATAACATTTACCTGTTTGTGGTTTTCTTTGATTCCGTTTTATACTTCATGATGCACTTCGCAGAGCTGATGATGCCTACCTTGTAGGCGAAATATATACTCTGTAAGATCTTTAGTGTCTGATTCTTTGCTGGGGAAGGATTCCTTTTGACAGACAGTTTTCACTGATATATGTACAAACATTTGGAAATAAATATATACAAATGTACTTTCCCTCTTATTGCTAACCCTAAATGTACCCCTTCAGTTGGGCAAATGTACCCCATGGGTAAAGGGAATTCTGCGTTCAGTGCAACGCAAGATTACATCTAAAGGACGCTGCAGAATCGACTTCAAACAATAAACAATGCTTCTTATAGCAATTTCTTGATGCTTGTCGATGCATTTCTGAACAGAAGAACACTTGCACGAATGTAATAGCTGAAGTACGAAAAATTAAAATAAAAGTCTTGCTGTTGAAAAAACGCTGCTGCGTTGTATCAACTACAACGTGATGCTGAAAATTCGGCATCCTTGTGTTGGAAATATAATCTGAATGACTGCGGCTGTATCAGCTGCTAATTTAAATGATAAGGGCTGTGGCCATAACAGCACAAGCGCTTAAGTGGTCATTTTCAGAAACTGGCGCAATTGCATCAAAGATCGATTCGCTTTCAGCAGAGCTATTCTGAAATCAAATTGATTCTCTAGTTTCAACTTCAACAACTGTTGCGGATTGACCGAAGTGACCAATGACCATGCCTTGAACATGTTGAACGTGCGTCCTTTCCATTCTCGGTATAGTATCTGTAGACCCTTCTGCCACACTAAAAACTGGATTATTGGTTTGGTCTTTTCAATAATAGGTAATAGTGCATCTGTTTTGGCAGCGGCTTTCTTTCGCTTGCTAAAAACGCTTTCATATGCACGTTTCGATATTCTCAAGTTGATGTAGCCTTGATCTACCTTACCCTGATTACTTTGAAAAAAGAAAACAACTTACACTTGAAGCTCACTTTGCAAACTAAGCTCATGAGCTCAAGCTACATATCGGCTTTGATGATACATCGAGATATGTATCTATTTTTAGGTTAGATATTTCTATAATTTACGTATAACTCTTTGTGATTTGCAGGTTCGATTGGTCTGACTTCACCATTCCTTTCTGTTACGATGGGTAATCCATTTGTACTGAGACCAGAGATTGATCAGCATCGAATTTCTCCATTTGAATATGTCGTCGTAATAAAACTAACCAGCTTGTATTTGGTTGAGGTACAAGAAGCACTTCAAAGGCTTTGATGTGCCGTGCACTCGACACTTAGAGTTTGTGAGAAAAAAAACAAACAAGCACGAACAAAAACGCATTGCATTTTGTGCTACTTACTATGACGGCTGCTTGTAAAGCAGTAGTTGCAACGTATTTCATGTTAACGGCGAATTGTCTTTGTTAAATACAAGTATGTGCGGGGCCACAACCAGCTCATATTTTTTAGGGAGGGCAAATAATTGTAATTTGTTTCTGTTCCTAGCAACTAATATGTTTTTACAATTTTTTGTGGGGCAATTGCCTGGTTGCGGGCCTGAGTATGTGTGAAGTTACCAAAACTATTTTGACGGGGTCAAAAAAGTCTTCGAAAGCATTAATTGCGAAAATGCCCATGGCTGCTTGGCGACCAGAAAAAACACCTCGTTTTGGCTGCACAAAAGCTTAGGCCAACCAAGACTGTATCATCTCGGTCGCGTAGTGTCAAAAGACTGATATAGGCCACCATTGACGTTACAGAATAATGTGGTTTTAAAGTGATGGGAAGTTTTTTCTTTTGAAGCTTCTGCGTTATTTTTGTCATTCATGCCTAGCTATTTCATTCGAGCAAGGAGGATCCAAATTTTTTTGCGATTTTTGTATAAAAATTAATAACAACTAGTGCGGTTAACTGCTCAATCTGTGTACCGCATCATCTAATTTGAAAGCGAATTTTTCAAGAGCAACATCATACACTGAGACTACAGGATCTTTCAACAGCTTTGTATTTTTTCTTTTGCAGTTTTTCATTCGTTTATAGCCGACATTTCACAAAACGAAGCACAGTTTCACCACAAAAAAATTTGCAAGGTTGTTTGAATAGATTTGTAAGTTTTAAACCGATGTCTTTTCATTACAATGCTGTTGAAAGATCCTGCAGTCCCGTTCACGACGTTGCTCGCTAGTGACATATGTTTGCTGAAAACGTTTGTTGATTTCAGAAGCAAACGCACCACAGCCTCCCGCGATTATAAAACGGACTAACTTTGCATTTGCAGTTGTTTTGATTGCCGGCGCTCTTTTGGTCTGCAATACGCGCAACAGGAATAAAGCGTTACTGCAGCCGTGGCCGGCTTGTTGGCAGCCACTCTTCCAATGATCTCTTGGGATTCGCAACTAGATGATAATTTAAAAAAGCAGCCGATGAGAAACAGAAAATACGTTGGGACAGAAAACTTTTTTTAAAGAGAATGTTTGTCACATATGTCATTTTGTGAAAAAATCAGGATATTTTTAGTTATCCGAAAAGTCTTCACTCTGACTTTTTCTGGAGATATATGCGTGAAAACGAGTTGCTGACGGCGTTAGTATCTTTAACGAACATATAAATTCGTGTTTTTTGCACAGGTTTTGATGTGAGTGTAAACTACCAAAGCAATCCATTCATTTACTTTTAGTGGTGCTTGAAAGGAATTACGCTTTTTCAATGCATTCCCAGTTTGCGCTGTAATTGCAGTTTAAATAACAAAAGGTCGATACACGCCAAAAACTGCAATGTGCCGTTTCTTTTTCATTTTTGTTGTAGTAGAATTTGAAGTTTTGTCCAAGTGTGCATAGAAAATGTAGTCAAATTAAACGCTTTGTATACATATTTCTAGCGATGCTTACATTCATACTAAGTTATTCAGAATTGTGACGTTATCTGAAAATGTTGCACATCAAGCGTCGCTACCTTCGGTGTTGACGAACTCAGCTTGATCAATCTGCTGAATTAACGAACGCGATGTTTTTTTAAATCTAAACAATCCAGGTTACATAATCGAGCCATGTGGTATATGTCGCGTTTGTAGATGTATTTCAAAGTGTTTACTGATTGAAGCTTGTTTGTTTCGTTTTAATGAAGATTCTTGAATAATTTCGTCTCACTTTAACACTCGATACAGATCTTCACAGAGCGTGTCTTTTCTTTTATTATCCAGGGGGCAACGTCAGTGTCTGTTGGTTTCATCGGTTGGCGGGACTTCTGTCCAGTGACGTCCCATACTGTGCTCATTTTGGCCGGATGTCCCAACTCCGTGCGGTTGATGTTGGATTACTCGCCGTTTCTCCAAAACGCTTCTCCGCTAACAATCTACGAATATGTTTCAAACAACGCAAGTGCCACAAAGGGACTAACGACTACTCTTCCGGTACGGATTCCTAGCGTTTGCCATGAGTAGTTATTAATACAGTAAGTTCCGAAAAAATAGTAATAATACTAATATCTGTACTTTATTCGCGGATTGCAAAGTAATTTACGCAAAGTCCTACTAGGGGTCGCATCGTAGCGCATCTGATATCCTGATCATCATTTCGTGAAGTATTGCAGGGTCTACCAGTTTCTTTCACATCGCCATAAATTCCATGCTTCTTAAATTTTTGGTGATGAACTTCAGTTTTGCTAACTCGTACAGTCTTTTTGCAATCTGCCTTACTGAGGAGTCTGCACATGCAAAGCTGCTTTCTATGCACGCTCAACAACCAACAATGATTTGTTGCCCATGTTTCACTACTTTCAGAAAGGTTGAAAAAACATCAGTGGTACATTAATCTGCGCTACAACTTACTGCAGATGTAAACCTTCAATGCTGTTCGTTGTGCTATTCATGTTGGTTCGTAGTGGGCTTCTGCTGCTCATTTTCGTTTAAAATAAACAGTTTCTGAAATATGTAGAATTGTCTATAGTGTAATAATGTGTCTGTTCAATGAAAAAATGTCACTGGAAGAAGGGAATGAACACTGCTTCAAACTTTGCTGCAATATGTCTTTGTTGCTTGGGTGGTAATATAATATTGCAAATAACTGCAGTTAGCTCGTTTTGTGTCACAGTACAGCGGCGGGCCGAAAAAACTGACTTTGCAGGTCGCAATTCGGTGACCTACGCACAAATAATGTGGTACAGCAAGATACAGAGCCGGAGGAAGGCCCACGGTACACCCAACGGGGGGCCATGGCAAAAACGGGGTTCCTAAATCTGACTGAGGAGTTTTTAAGGCGTATCGACACACCAGGACTGAATTCACCAAGAACCGATTTCACACATTTCCTCTTTCAACATTCCCATTTATCCCATACGTCAACGAAAGTGACCTTCACACGACACATAGCTTAGTGTTATCTAAGCCAATCATTACGAAGTGATTTGTGGGTTGCTTCGTCGTTAGCATTTGCCTTGGTAAGCTGGCAGTTGTGAATGTAACATCGTTGAATCCACGTTGATTGTCGGCATTTTTAGTATAGTCTAGTAAGAAATAATTCAAGAAAATCGTGTAGTAGATCTGTGTTGTGTCCTTTCACTGTACAAGAATGGAATAGCCGGTTTCCAAGGTATACAATCAGGTAAAATCCTATTCGTATTCCGCGCCTGTAATATCCAGTGCATCTTGCATCAGAGTTGTCCAGTCAAAACTCAACACTTTACAACAACTCGAGAAATCCAGTCACTTACCCAATAGCACTGTATCTTTCATGATAGCACAATTATTTTAGGCAATGAGCAATCGTTTTGCAGCAGTTTTTAGAAGTGTTTGTCACAAGATAGCGCTAATTTTATCCATATTGTGAAAATTAACATTTTGTGTTTGTCCACAAAAGTTCCCTTGTTTTTTAAAGATATTCCATAGAGGTAAGACTTTTTGCTAATATTCGAGTTCGTAATGTAGAAAAAATATGTTTGTCTATATGGCCTTGTAATGGAAGTTTCACATCTGTTGTGCTAGTTAGGATAATCGTAGCCCAGCTGCTCGTTATATGAATCAAATTTTTAGGTCTTTCTGTGTGAATTTAGGAAAACAATGATAAGGTGTCCTTAAATGATAAAATTAGATAATCGTTTTAGATAATAAAGTTAACGATCACTTTCCGCGCTTGTACAACGAATTTTATTTGATTAATCATTTCAATTAAGTTTATATGCTCTGGCAGTTTCTATATGTTTTGGCTGTTTGATTTCAAATGACTACTTCTAATATTTGATTGACAAATATTTGATATTCTAAATATTAATTGATTTCTAATATTTGATTGACAGTACTGCTGTAAATTGTTCAACTCCTGTCTCGTCGCTGTTTTTTAAAAGCGCTTTTTTCATTTATGCGTAGCGTCTGCTTTTATTGCGGCTTATCGCTAATTCGTGCCCATTTTTTCCCTTGGAAAATGATCTGTGATATGATAGGTCGGAATGGTAGGATATTTTCCTTATAAATTCACACCAGAAGAGCAAAAAAATTGATTGCAGAATGCTTGGTGGTGAACACGCAATATGTTCGTTAGATCTTCCGATTTATTACTTCTGATATTAGGCAGCCGTTGTTATGTCATCAGTATACATATCCATTGAAACAGGCTTTTTATAAACATTTGTTAAAGTAATCGACGTTTCTGTATTTTAAAGCGATCACGGCAGCTTTTGTATTGCAAATTTATTGTAAAAGTAGTTGCTCTTAGCAATGTTTTCCACTAGGTCTTTAAATATACGCCCATCTTCTGAAAAATTTTATGTTGGTCCAGAAAAGACGTTTACAACGTTCACAATATTGCTGATTTTTCTTTATTAAAACGTTATCGGTGTATTTCTCAGGAGAACTACAGACCTCCTTCATCGCTGGCAGTTCGCATTCCACTATCAAGCAATGTATACAATGCCAATCCAGAAACCATCAATAAAAGCAAAACCCCAATTGATTTTGACGAAGCAACCCGATTTCGGTGAGCAAGAAGTTTTTCACCACTTTTATTTTCTTGAACTACTGCAAATACTTGGTTCATTTGTTGAAAATACGCTTTACAAACAAAAGTTGATAAAATCTATTAATCATAATTGTTTCGTTCAACATTTTGTTATTTGAGAAGGATACACGGCTGTATAATTCTTCCAAACTTTCACTCTGCTCCAATTTTTACGATTTGTTCGAAATATATATATGATCACCGTGACTGTTTACTTTTCGAAAGTTACTACATTAAGACTTAAACGAAGTCTTCCTTCATTAAAGTTAAAAACCTCGTGACATTTGCACGATGCCAATAAGTAACCTTGATTTTTATTACTAAAATGTTTCAGGTAGTTTTGCTGTGTTCGTGTTGTCCAAAAAAATAAAAAGTCAGTTTCATGTAGTTTTGCTTGTTCTTTTTTTAGAAGAATATATGAAAGAAAATGCAAAATACAACAAAAATCAAAGATTGTGAAGGTTTTCTATCTACTTAATTTCACATTTTACCGTCTGTCACATCAAATACAACCAACAGGGTTGGTGGCACATGGTTAGACAGTAAATGGCACGTGTAACTTTAAATATATTTTAATTTTTTGGTTCCCTTTCCAAATGCTTAAAAACAACGTCTCTATTAAAGCGAAGTTTACGACTTCAAAAAAGCTTTCAGTTGTACTTTTTGTAGAAACAAACGCGATGCTGCGTTGTGTTCGCGCAGATCGGGATTACTAACCTGTTATATTGAAACAATTAGGTCCATGAAAGGACTGGTTGATGCTGACTTTGCCAAGTATTGAACGTAGACGAACGGTTCAAAAGTTTCAATGTTGTAAGTAGTAGGGAACTGGGGATCGAAAGGTCCCGCTCTTTTCTTTGTTTGTTTGTTGTATTCACAGCTCAAAAATGCCTATTTTGTCAGTCAAGCGTATCATTGAAATGCCCCTACAGTTGATGACGTCACAAGCACTCTTTCAAGCCTTTGGCCCCCGTTCCCCAGGGCCCCTCTGTCTGTCCTCGGGTGTTTCTATTTTTAGCTCACACACCATTGGACCGTCGTTGTCGCTGTGAAATGACCGTGGGCAAAAGTTTATATTTTATTGTCACAAATTTCTCGTTTGTCATCATCAGCAGAAAGGGTGATTTTGTTGACTTGCTCTGTGAATACTTCGTGATGATGACTCCGAATCACATTCATAGGTCTCAGCTGTGGTCTTCCTGAAAATAAACAATTTTTATAATCGTTTAATGTTATTTCTTTATTTACAACATATTTTTTCACACCTTTACATTTTTTGAATTCATCACCGTCCATATCAAAGGCATATGATTTGGTGCGCAGTCCGACAAATTCAGATATGATCTTCCCGCCAGCCTCGTCCTTAAACATCCCAGGGACTTTTTGTTAAGTCTCGGAAGTTTTGAATTCTCAAACTTGGAGGTATCAAACTTTTCTTTGATGTCTTTTCGGATATCTTCGAAGAAGTCTTCTGTATGTATTTCATACATCAAAGAATCCGTATCAGTCATGAGCAATTTCGCTTTTGGTCCATACTTTTTCTTGATGTATTTATAATGAAAATCGTACATCAGAGTTTTTGAGATATCAAGGATTGACATCCCAAGATAAACTGGCTTGTAGAAAACAAGGTCCGTCTTTTTTCATGTGCACTGCAAAAAGATCTTCACTGAAGATTGTCGTTCGTTCATAATTCGGTTTCGAAACAAGCTTTTCAGCTGGCTAAACAACAGCAAAACAACATTAACACCTTCAACTGTTCAAGGCAGTCGAATTCGACTGTTCCTAATCAAACTTCACCATACCACACAATTCTCCAAACCGCTGTCAGCCGAGGCAGTCGAATTCGACTGTTCCTAATCAGACTACACCATACCACACAATTCTCCAAACCGCTGTCAGACGAGGCAGTCGAATTCGACTGTTCGTAACCAGACTACACCATACCACACAATTCTCCAAACCGCTGTCAGCCGAGGCAGTCGAATTCGACTGTTCCTAATCAGACTGCGCCATACCACACAATTCTCCAAACCACTGCCAGCCGAGGCATGAGGCCTCTGTCCTTACACAAGAAAAGGTGTGTCCAATAATGTCCAAAAACTTGTGTGTCCAAAAACTTGATCGTTTGTGCAAAAAGTGAAACTTTAAGTTGTGACAAAGCACTTTCATCAAAATATATTTATAGCCTTGAAGACTATAAACATAATCTGATTTCAATCATTGACAGTTTTTGAAAAAAGAGTGTATTATTTTTAACTTAATATTCAACACGCATTTTTTGCCCATCGCTCTGGAAAATCAAACTTTTATCGCTAATTAGAACGGCGAAAGCTTCAGTATTTGCAGGCACGTTTGCTGAAAACTGGGCCTTTGAGAGAAATTTAATAGCATAATATAAATGAGTTATACCAATGTGCATGTAAACATTTCTGAAAATCAACAGCAAAAATTGAAACACATCGTTGATACAAAGAGTCCTGTGAGCATTTGTCTTGGCTACGAAGATTTGTGTGGAAATGATGTTATTGCTTTGACCACTTCACACGTGAACAGAATGACAAAAGCTTGTCAGGATGGAAAAGGTGTCACAATAAAAATGAGTAAACATCAGGTTGTTCACAACATGAAAATTGAGGGCGGGATCCTTGGGTTCCTCGCAGGCTTGGCCGCAAAGGCTTTTGCCATTTTTGGCAAAGACCGTTCTCCCAACATTGGCGGCTGGAGCTTTGAGCAGGATTGGGTCGGCTTTGGCGCAAAAAGCGACAAACAAGGCGATGGAAAATAGGTTGTTTTTGAAAAATAGCTCAAACATCGCATGAGTTGAAATGGACGGCCAGGGGCTGTATTTGAAACCATATAAAGGTTCGGGGCTTGGCATGGTTGGAGATGGTTTGTATTTGAAACAGGGGAGTCAAGTTATTAGCGGCCATGGTCTTCTTCTCGGTCCAAATTCTCCTCTTAAGAACATACCAGTTCTCCGTTGGTTGTTGTAAGATTAGGATTTGTATTTTTTATTCCATTGAATAAAAAATGAACCCCAGTTTATACAGACTACAGGAAGGCCGTGGATGTATCCTTCAGGTTGATCTGGAGTATCCGAAAGAACTTCACGATCTTCACAACGATTATCCTCTCGCACCAGCAAGGATTGTTGTAAATAAAGTTGAAAAACTTATTCCAACTTTACGAAAGAAAGACAAGTATGTTCTCCATCACCGGAATCTCAAACAATATCTTGAGATGAGGATGAATCTCATGAAAATTCACCGTGGGATATCATTCACCGAAGATGCATGGTTGAAACCTTACATCGAGCTGAACATGACGCTTCGAACAGAAGCTTCCAGCGAGTTTGAGAAAGATTTCTTCAAACTCATGAACAATTCGGTGTTTGGAAAAACCATGGAGAACATTCGAAACAGGGTGGATATCCAACTCCGAGCGGATGATAAATCAGCTGAAAAGCTTGTTTCGAAACCGAATTATGAACGAACGACAATCTTCAGTGAAGATCTTTTTGCAGTGCACATGAAAAAAGACGGACCTTGTTTTCTACAAGCCAGTTTATCTTGGGATGTCAATCCTTGATATCTCAAAAACTCTGATGTATGATTTTCATTATAAATACATCAAGAAAAAGTATGGACCAAAAGCGAAATTGCTCATGACTGATACGGATTCTTTGATGTATGAAATACATACAGAAGACTTTTTCGAAGATATCCGAAAAGACATCAAAGAAAAGTTTGATACCTCCAACTTTGAGAATTCAAAACTTCCGAGACTTAACAAAAAAGTCCCTGGGATGTTTAAGGACGAGGCTGGCGGGAAGATCATATCTGAATTTGTCGGACTGCGCGCCAAATCATATGCTTTTGATATGGACGGTGATGAATTCAAAAAATGTAAAGGTGTGAAAAATATGTTGTAAATAAAGAAATAACATTAAACGATTATAAAAATTGTTTATTTTCAGGAAGACCACAGCTGAGACCTATGAATGTGATTCGGAGTCATCATCACGAAGTATTCACAGAGCAAGTCAACAAAATCACCCTTTCTGCTGATGATGACAAACGAGAAATTTGTGACAATGAAATATAAACTTTTGCCCACGGTCATTTCACAGCGACAACGACGGTCCATGGTGTGTGAGCTAAAATAGAAACACCCAAGGACAGACAGAGGGGCCCTGGGGAACGGGGGCCAAAGGCTTGAAAGAGTGCTTGTGACATCATCAACTGTAGGGGCATTTCAATGATACGCTTGACTGATAAAATAGGCATTTTTGAGCGGTGAATATAATAAACAAACAAAGAAAAGAGCGGGACCTTTCAATCCCCAGTTCCCTACTACTGTTGTATTTCAAAGTGGTTTGGAAGGTGATATCTATTCCAGCAGATGCGCCGATTTTATCAATGGCATTCTTTTTTGTCAAGGTGTAAAATGTTAAAATCTTGCAAAAATGTGATTTGTAGAAAACCAGGTGAATATAGATGATCATCCGGGTGTCCCTCTATTGAAATTGGGCCAACTAGTAACAAAGCTATGTACGAAATATTTGTGTTTTGAATCAAAATATCGTTTAATTTGTTGTTGTAAATTGTTGTTGGCCTTGTCTCGTGTGTGTTGGGGCGTGTATAATTGCCTCTAGTGTGTTGAAGTTACGCAAGTGTCATACTTTGTTTTATGTGTGAGCTCGCCATGTCTTGTGGGCCTTGCGACTGAAATCAATAAACTATGAAACTATGTTGATTTTTGTGTCTCATTTCAAACGTTTTTTAAGCTTCAAGGAGCCTTGCGCGGGAAAGCAGAACAAAACTCAATGTCTCTGTACTTCTGCCATGAAGTTTTCATCACTAGCCGCGTACAGTGACTGTAGAGAGCGGGTGAGTTTGTCCTTCTTTCGTGAAATTTCATATTTTTTGCTTTCACATTTGAAGATTCACAACCTTTTGTAACTACAACGTTTCAAAATAGCTTTCTTTAGACCCTAGAGCAGTTGTTCCGAAATTGTGGTACGCGAATAAACCTCTGTTTTTCTTCACAAAAAGTATATTCACAGCTGTAGTTTTTGCTTATCGGGTTGTATCACTAAATTCCTGAATTTTTGTGTACTTGTTGGATTTTTGAAATGATCACTATAATTTTTCATAGCCATTTTGTGCATGTCACATTTGTGTCATTTCGGATTTTCCGAACTTTTGATCGAATGATATTTGGTAGGTTGAATTTTCTTGGAACAAGACGGTACGTGGTGACAGTACGGGACCCACAAATGGTACGCGATCAGAAAAAAATTAAGAACCGAACCACTGCTCTAGAGTGTAGGCCTTCAGTGTGATCAGACACCAATTTCATCTTTCTCGTTAAACACGCCATGCAGTTCATTTGATCAAAACGTTCCGTTTTTTCATTATTTCAAAAACACCATACGAAGAAAAGCGTATATTGAAGTCTCCTACTCCCTTAGTTCGGCCGAATTCAGTCTTTTGTGTTTTCCCAATCATGTTTTATCTGTGGTGTTCCACTCACACACATTCTTTAGCATAACGTAAAGAAGGAGATAGACAAGCTTTTTTCAGTGAGGGCCACATTGTTCTGTCACCAGCTAAGAGCCAGCTTCTATAAATTATACTTTTTCATATTAGATCTAAGGGTTAGGACTGTTAGACATACAACCATTAGGTCTAGATTCTAGATATATATTTGCGTGCTAAGATCACTATGCACTCGACTATCATACTGCATGTTTTTCAAGTAGAAGCAACTAATGTTAAGTCAGTTATACTCGATCAGCACAAACAAGGCTAAAAGTGTGCATTGTGTACGAGGGCCAAAAAAATGCTCGGCGGGTCACATGTGGGTCGTAATAGCTTGCCCAACCCTTGGTCAAGGTCTAGTGAACAGGAAGTCTACATCAGTTACATGTGCCTCTACGAGAAATACCCGGCTCTTGCTCAGTGGTGAAGTGTCCGCCCCTCAATTGGAAGATTGGGTGCTCGATCCACAGCCACTGAGTGAATTGCCGTACTTGGGCAAGAGTGTTCACCTCAACCGCCCCGGCCAGAAGCACAATTCAGGCTTCGGCCTGCCGCCAATTGCCGTCACTAAAATTTACAAAAAAACAGAAAAATGCCCGATCACATGAACTTTTAAGAAACCACAGCACAACATAAGTACCAAAAACTGCATGAAAGCATGCAATCATAGAGATTTTTTGTCTGTTCAGAATATTTTACACTCTGTCAGTACAAATGATGAATGTGCTAGTCATCCTGGCCTTCGATTCACAAGGACATTTAACCTGATTTATGCAAGTATGTGTGAGATGTTGCGCTGATGACAGTATTCTGAAGCAACAGCTTTCTACGAACCTGGCATTGTAAACTTAACTTCTAAACCACATTTTTGAAGTTTGCACGGCATGCTTGCGAAAAGTCATGAAAATGATCAGGTATAAACATTTTGTACGTTACAGGTGTACAATGTCTTTTTCAACGCAGCATACAATCTCAGTATCTCGTTCTACGAAGGCGACGCAAAATTCGATCCCGGCGTATTGTTGTATCTTGTTTACTTGGAAGAGATTAATCACAGAGACGAAACGGTGTACTCTGTAAAAGATGGAAGCTCAGCATTGTGTACGAAACATTTATTTTTATTGGTTATTTCTGTGGTTATGCTGCGACAGCCGTGCTGGATGTTTGTTCAGGAAGTTAAGCAAAGTGAGCCAAGTGAAGTAACACACTGACGCTAACGAGTTGGCAAGAGTAATTATAGATTCGTGGTTTAGTGCTGAACAATTCATTTGGATCCTAATTGTTTTGGAAGTTTGCAACAAAACTCCCGAAATCTACTTAACCAGGCGCGTTAAATAAGTTTTTCGGGATTTTTCGGTGAGAGTGACATAGTACAAAAACTTTACGATTCGAGTTCGTTGCATGTATTGACATCAAGTTATTTGAAATAACAAATTTTGTTAGAAAGTATTAATGATATATATGTTATGCATAAATTGCTCTAACTGTGCATAGGAAAGCAACGATACGACTACGAGTACGAAATTTTTGCAATATTGGTTTTCCAACAAAATTGTTTCCAGAAGATATTTCTAATTTTTCGATTTTGTTAAGCATCACGACAAATATTCGCGGCATTTATTGCGTCAGAATGTTAAACAGTCATCAGCACAACATCTTGCACATACTTGTTTGAATAAAGTTAAAATAACGCTGTGCATCGAAAGCATGGACCAATAACACGTCCGTCGGTTGCATATAGGGTTCAGTGTATTCTCGTCTCATTTTATGATTGTGTAAATAGTAATCGTGATTACGATTGCAGCGAAAATTTTGTTGTTGCGTAAATTTTCCAATTTGTTCCAAGATATTGTTTGTAGAATTTTGAGGAGAAACGAAGCGGTTTTGCATTTTTTGCTGGAGCAACTATTCACTCCAAAGTGTGAGTTAAAAAGCAACCGTTCTACTCATCTTGCAAGAACATCGACCTTAGGCTAACAAAAGCTGAAGATTGGTCAAACAGTAAATAAGAACATTTCTGGTGACTTAAAATATCTTCAGTGCAAGTGTTTTTGCTGTCGTCGTTTGCCGTAGCGCCCTGGGTTTGTTCAGTTTTTCTTCCTTGTTCAGGCACTTCCAACCCGCACTCTCTTCTGTGTCGCGCATCTTCATCCACATCATCAGGCGCTGAACTGAGAAACTATTTGACTCATGGCACAAACGCCACCTTGTTAAACGCTAGTGCGATTACCATAAAGTTTGAGGTTAGTTTGCCTTTTGTTATATTGCTGTAGGCCTACATATTTATGTGTTCATTTTTGTCATCCTACATTTATTCGCGATTACGGTACACACAACTTGATTTCATACGAATGATTTACACTGGTGCAAAACCAAAGTCAGCAAAATTAGCATTATTCCTAAGTTGCATCTAAGTATTTCATCATGACCAACCTATTAGTCCAAAAGTCAGCGACATAGCTACGGTGTACTAGGCTTCAAGCTATCAGTGCGTTGTTACGGTCTAAAATAAACTAGAAACAATCGGAAGAAATTTCAATGTATAACAAGAATAGAATTGATCTCAAGTAATGGGAGTTGTTTACGTTTGGTGATCTACACTAGGTGGCGTGCTTTGTATGGAATTATTGTGGAATGTACCATCGAACTAAAATTTACCCAAGCGCCAGATATAAACGGATAGATGTTTTCCCGCAACTCCAACACTGTGCGACAAAACTTGTTCGTGAACCGAAGATACGTTGGTAGAAACCACTCTGGTAACAAAATCTGTCGTTAATACATCGAAAAACGCGAAAAACGTTGGGTGATCACTAGGGCAACCAAAAATCAAAATTTGTCTGCCGTTTCTAAAGTTTCTGAAACGTCCACAAACGAAATTTCACGCTCATACCATGAGGGAATCCCAAGTTATTAGGTCAAAAAAAGTCAAAATTTATCGTTAGGTCAAAATTTTCTTGCAGCACAGTTTTTTTTCTTTATCGATATTTTATTGAAATTGCAACAACAAATAGTGATATTCTTTTGCAAGTTTAGTTGCAATTCTGTAATAATAATGGGTTTGTTGCGATTTCTGACGTAATAATGTTGTTTTTCCCACTACAATTGAATATTATATAGGCTAGGCGTGGTAAGCGAGAAATGTGGTCTTACAGTACTTGTTTTGGTAAATGCTGAACCATTATGCATATAGTGTTTCGGCTTTACGATGTTCTCAGGTTTAACTCTACTGTAGTTATTAACGTACAGTATATCATCCCCAAAGTTAAACAACCACAGTTTTTAAATTTCGATGCTTAGAGTGCATGAATATGTTTCTGGGTTAACCTCAACACCTAAGGCTGAATTAGTTTGCTGTTGCAAACGCAGAAAATTTATAGGTCAAAATAAAGTCAAAATTTGTAAACTATAAAGTCAAAATTTTAAGTTTTTAGGTCAAAAAATTGGTTGCCTAGTGATCACAATTGCCCTTCAACTCATGTGACGCTTTATATCCCCAGAATCCTTTTTCTATCAGCAAAATCTTTGCCGAAATATAAATTTGACTTTGTAAGTTTTTGTTCGGCGAAACAATTTTTCGGTGAGCGTTTCGTTCGCTGCCATTTTACCTAGTGTGCTTTTGCCTGGTATCCTAATAACATGGACCAAAGATTCCATTGGATTACTGGTCGCTGTGGAAATGATATGCATTACTGGCAAAGTGCTTAGCCAGTACGGTTGAAAAGAAAATGGACGAGGTATGGTATTATGAAATTACCACCTACTTACCTTTGCGTTGGCAGGCTGGTCGAATCGCCAACACTTGTCCAACACATAGTGAAAGCCTTTTTTCAAATTCTAGTGACACGTCCTAGAACGAAAGGTGGTTTCTAAAAAGTCCTTGTACGTAAAAACGCTTCACAGTATCTTGCATCATTAAGTTGACAATCTCGTGTTTTGACAAAAAAACTGATTCAAACAGTGAAAGCTTAAGTAAGATTGGGTTGGTAAATATTGTACATCTTTCAGTGGCGTAGCGAGGTTAAGTGCCGCCCGGGGCCGACCATAAAAATGCCGCCCTTTCCACCCCTCAAATTTACTTACAGAATTTAAAATGAACGAAGATTATGTTCCGTGCTTATTAAAGATATAAGTAATAATAAAGCAACTTCATCATCACAATCAAACACTCACAAACTGAACTATATCTTGTTTTTCATTATCATTAGTCTTGTTTTTTTCTGCTGGTCGAAACGTTACACATCATTTCTTATCTTATTTTTCTGCTTTCATTGCGTATGCATACATGGTCTTGGCATATTTCGTAAAAATTTCCTCCCCGTTGCCGATTAGTCTCCCGTAAGCCGCACCACTAATGTAAGGGATGGGCACCAGAACCGTCTGGGCGGCTCTCAAATCTTGGTTCTGTGACTTCCTCAATTCCTGCATGCGCCAACTCAAAATTCCGAAGATCTGGAGAAGAGCACTAGTGGTTGTGATCCCTGAGCCTGAGAAGCCATTGGGGGACCCAAAGAGCTATCATCCTATATCTCTGCTGTGTGTCCCCTTTAAAATCCTCGAGAGACTCATCTACGCTCGTGTCGAAACAATCATCGACGCGTTGCACCCACAGGAGCAGACGGGCTTCCGACACGGGAGGTCGGCCGTAGATCAGGTCACCCTGTTGACACAGGACATTGAGTATAGCTTTTCAGCTAAAAAGAAGGCCGGATCTGTGTTTGTCGACCTCACAGCAGCCTACGACACCGTATGGCACCGCGGCTTCACCTGCAAGCTGCTGCGATTGCTGCCTGATAAACACATGGTTCGCATGATCATGGAAATGGTTAGCAATCGCAGCTTTACCC